>Ga0315322_10001147_pt1 | contig 20274 bp, 15 predicted proteins | sample M110021515metaG_FD_203461 | JGI IMG/M metagenome (GOLD analysis project Ga0315322, IMG submission 203461) | Ammonia-oxidizing marine archaeal communities from Monterey Bay, California, United States - M1 100m 21515 | ecosystem: Environmental > Aquatic > Marine > Intertidal zone | place: USA...
TACTGTCTTCGCGCATTGGAATACCGGTATCCCATTCGCCACACGACTCGGCATCGGACAACCCGGGGAAACGCGGTGTCCAGTCACTTTCTTCGCCCTCCGGAACGGGCTCGGGCATCGGAGCGATGGCCCGCAATCGAAAGCTTGCATTTTGCTCGATGAGCTTTCGTCGCTCCCCCACTGAAAAATAGCGCAAGGACAGCTCGCTTCCAATGGTTGCGTTCAAATCACGAGCAGCCCATTCATTGAGGATAATTTCATCTTTCTTGAAATCTTCAGGGACAAAGGATAACGAACCGGGCCTCACCGACGAGACCATGGAATAAGGTATTGAAGCGGAACCATTGCCCTCGGCAGATGGCTTTTCAATCGCATTCACGAGGTAGGTAAGAACACCCTCGGCAGTTGGTTCGATCTTCCGTACGGCCACCTCAAGAGGCTTGGGCAAGAAGACCTGCCGGCTTCGTACGCTCCATTGAGAAGAATCCCTCAAGCTCTTGATGGAGATCCCCGCATCCTCCAAGGTCCATTTCTCGTTCAAGGCTTTTCGGGCTCTTGGAAAATCAACCGGATCCCCTTTGGGGTTTCCAAGAAGAATGAAGTTGGCAAATTTCGAGCTTCCTTGCTCCTCGTCGAAGGAACGGAACATTTTTTTCTGCAGCATGCGGATCGGTACGAAAAGGGTGAGAGGTTCCCTTTGGTTGCCCTGTAGGCCAAAGCTCCCGAAACCTTCCACCGGAACCTCGCCCAAAAGGGTTTCGTTGAAAGAAACGAATTTGTTGTCCCGTTCACCCGATAGCGGAGCATCCCGGGAGAAAAGCCCTGGTTCCTCGATCCTAAGAATGATGCGGGACCGATCCGAAACCTTGAGATGCTTGTAGAGCCTCGGGTTTGCCAGAAAGCCAGCTTCCTCAAGGGAAGGAACCTTGGTCGGATCAGGGGCCAGACTCCAAAAACGCTCGTCCACCCCGAGGACCTGAACGTTATTGACCCGGACCGAACCATCGGGTGAAGAAACTGTCCCCCGGGTGATAACGACAGGAGCCGCTACGCCCTGGCCGCCAAGCTCGTTCTCGATCTCTTGAGCCAATTGAACGCGAAAAAAACCATCGGTGGCCAGCAAGGCCAAGTCGGCTTTGCCGATTCTTTCATCGGCAAGAGTCGAAAGGGTTGCCCGGACCGAATCTCCCACCGTAAGAGCTCCGACCAAAACCATCGAACACAGAGCAGCGCCAAGGCAAGCGCCCGCATGTTGCTTGCGGAAATACAGGAGGTTTCGAAAAAGGATTCCCCAGGCACTCATGGTCAAAGTTTTTTCAATTCGCCCTCGTCCAACAAAAAGCCGGTATCCATTCTCGATGCCGTATCCTGGGAATGAGTAACGAGGATCAAAGTCAAGGTTCGCGATTCGTTCAGACGGACAATCAAGTCAACGAGTTTCTCGGAATTGCTTTTGTCCAAGGCGCCTGTGGGCTCATCTGCCAAGAGAAGGCTTGGCTCGTTGATCAAGGACCGGGCAACGGCCACGCGCTGCCGCTCGCCTCCCGAAATTTCTCCCGGCCTGTGACCCGTCCGATGCCCAAGTCCGACTTCTTCCAACAACTCTTCCGCTCGAGTCTGCAAAGCCGCCCCCGTCAAGTCACCATGACCGGCCAAGGCGGGCACCATGACGTTCTCCAAAACCGTACAGGAAGGAAGCAAGTGGTGGGACTGAAAGACAAAGCCCACCGTTTGGTTGCGGAAGCGGGCCGACTCTTCCGGGGACATGCCGGCGAGGGCTTTTCCATCTACGCGGACGTCTCCACTCGTAGGTTTGTCCAAAGCCCCAATGAGGTTCAGCAAGGTGCTTTTGCCGGAACCCGATGGCCCAACGATTGCATTCGAGCTTCCCGCAGGCAAGGCTAGGTTGATGCCTCCGAACACCTCCACCGCTTCCGAGCCCTCGGGTGAAGGATAGGTTTTGGTGATTTCATCGAGTTCAACGAATTTTTCCATTTTTGCTTATGTTACAAGTTTACTCTTCCGTAAGCCATCGCCGAGCCTTCATTTCAAACCTAGGCAAGCTATTTGGTTCCGCCCGACCGACCGGCATACGCAAAGAAAAGGCTTCCTTCAAAGCCGCCTCCAAGGCTTGGGCTACGCTTTCGGGCGCTTCCACCTGCAAGCCAATCTCAGACATCTCTCCCTTTTTCCGATGAATCACCTGATATTCCATCACTTCTTCAAACCCCCGAACAATCGCATCAACCGAGGAAGGATAAACGTTCACCCCTCGGACGACTACCATGTCATCCGAACGACCAAGGATTCCATCCTTGAGATCAAGCGCTGGAAAACCGTCCGGGTCCGTTTGGATTATGGCTCGAACCAAGTCTCCCGTGCGGTACCGAAAGAGCGGGCAACCCGTTCTGCCCAAAGTGGTCAGCACCAGTTCGCCTTCTCCAGTGGAAGAAGGCGCTTTCGTTTCAGGGTCAATGACCTCTGCAAAATAACTTTCGAGGATGACTCGCAGACCTCCTTGGCCGCCCGGAGTCTCAAAGGCAACGGGACCGACTTCCGTCATCCCGTAATGATCATACACCCGGAGATCCTTGCCCCAAGCTTCGGAGACCCTTCTTCGGAAGGACGGAACGCTCCCTCCGGTTTCCCCGGCCACGATGATCGAGCGCAAGGCGTGGCCTCTCAAGTCGATACCGGCCTGCTTGGCCACTTCTGGCAAACGCAAGGCATAGGTTGGGGTACAGAACAAATACTCAACGTCGTGCTCGAGAATCGAATGCAGACGTTGCTCGCTCCCCTGCCCTCCTCCCGGAATGCAGAGACAACCACGCTTGCGGGCGGCATCGTAGGCCGTCCAAAAACCCAGGAACGGACCGAATGAAAAGGCAAAGAAGCAGCGGGCGCCCGACTGCACGCCCGCTCCCTCGAGGACCCTATCCCAATTGCCCAACATCCAGTTCCAATCTTCTTCCGTATCCAGCCAGGCCATTGGCTCGCCCATCGTCCCGCTCGTTTGATGGAAACAGGAATATTCTTCGACGGGAAAAGTCAGGTTGGTTCCATAGGGCGGATTTTGCCGTCTGTCCAACGCAAGGTCGTTCTTCCCGGTGAAAGGACAATTCTCGACAAATTCATCGAAACCCGACCATTGGTCGCAATCGGCAAGGCCCGGAAAACATGCTGATTGAAATGCGTTTGTTTCCCGAACTCTTTGCAAAAGCGCCTGGAATGTTTCCCAGCGTTGGCTCGACCACTCCTCTGGCGATACCCCATCTCGGGACGGGTTCGTCATGAAAAAACAGGCTTCAGGCCTTGGAGGCGTTCGCCGAAGGCGGACTTTTCGGAGGCTTGGGCGCGTGTTTGGTGATCAGGTATCCACCCAAAGCCGCCAAGGCGATTCCCAAGACGAAAGGCCACCGCACAAACGACCAGTTTCCTTCCTTGGTCGTACTGACAATCGCATTGACCATCGGGGCTCCGGCAAAAATAATCGACATGACCACCGGTACGTAAGCGGGGGAAGGCATTTTTCCAAAAGCAAGCAAAACGCCAAGGGCTCCGATTGCTCCGAGGGTGCCGGCGATCAGAGACCATTGCCAGCCCTTGGTCGGATAGGCCCAAAATGCGACGTTACCCCCTTTCAGCTTGAGGATGATCAGGGGTGCGACCACCGCAGTCAGGAAATAGGCTAGGCCAACCCAAAGAAAGGCCATGATTCGCCCGTTTTCCTTGTCCCCCATGTTGCTTGATCCAATGTGCATGCAGACCCCGTAGGTTCCCCAGCACACCACCGTTAGTAAGGCATAGTATAAGTATTGCATGTCTTTTTTTAAATTCTCTTCAATCTTTGGCAAATCGGACTCGGTGTCCACGACGAATCGCAACCTTGTCTGATAAAAGGATTTCCAGACCTAAGCCAAAATGCCTTTGACCGGATAGGCGTCTTCGACTCCGGTCAAGCGTTGTTGCAAACCTTGGAAAGGAAAGGTGAATTGATGGTTATCGATGCCCATGCAATGTAGAATGGTTGCATTCAATTCATTCAAGTGAACGGGGTCTTTGGTGATATTATAGCTAAAGTCGTCGGTCTCCCCATAAGTGGTTCCTGCTTTTATGCCACCACCTGCCATCCACATACAAAAGTTACGGGGGTGATGATCCCGGCCATAGTTTTCCCGAGTCAGTGTTCCTTGGCAATAAACGGTTCGCCCGAACTCACCGCCAAAGACGACCAAAGTATCCTCAAGCAGTCCCCGCTGCTTGAGGTCCTTGATCAAGGCGGCCGTAGGTTGATCAATGTCCATGCATTGGCCTTTGATCAGTTTGGGCAAATTGCCGTGTTGGTCCCATCCCCGATGGAGGATTTGAACCGTGCGCACTCCCCGTTCGACAAGTCGTCTGGCCATAATGGCGGAGTGAGCATAGGTCCCTGGTTTCTGGACGTTGGGCCCGTACGTTTCGAGGATTGCTTCGCTTTCCTTTCCAAGATCAGTCAACTCGGGTACGCTGGTTTGCATCCGAAAGGCCATTTCGTACTGAGCGATTCGCGTCTGTGTCTCCGGGTCACCAAATCTTTCGAACGTTTTGTGATTCAGCTTACTTAAAGCATCAAGCATTGATCTGCGATCTGCTTTCTGAACACCTGGCGGGTTCTTTACAAAAAGAACAGGATCCCCAGACCCGCGAAGGGCCACCCCATCGTACTTTGAGGGCAGAAATCCACTGCTCCACATACGGGTAAAGAGGGCTTGCGCTTGACTGGCTTTGGGGAAAGTAGGGGTAAATACGACGAATGCCGGAAGATCTTGGCTCTGACTGCCCAATCCGTAACTCAACCAAGAACCCAAGCTGGGTTTTCCCGGAACCTCGCTTCCGCTCATAACGAAGGTACAAGCGGGGTCGTGGTTGATCGCTTCCGTGTGCACCGACTTGATCATGGAAATATCGTCGGCGATGCCCTTCATGTGGGGCACCAGTTCGCTCATCATGATTCCCGATTTCCCACACTTTTCGAACTGGAACTTGCTTGGCGCAACCGGGAATCTTTTCTGCTTACTGGTCATTCCGGTAATCCGTTGATTGTTGCGAACAGAATCGGGCAGGTCTTTATCAAAGTATTTTTCCATCTCCGGTTTGTGATCAAAAAGATCCATTTGCGAAGGAGCTCCGTTCATATGGAGATAAATCAGGTTTTTTGCCTTAGGGGCAAAATGAGGGAAGGCGGGTAGACTCGGATGAATCCCGGTTTTTATCTCACTGTCGGTTTTGGCAAAACCGTTTTGCACCGCCAGTTGAGCAAGAGCGATTCCTCCGAGTTTCAACCCAGCTCCCTGAAAGAAACGGCGTCTGGTTTGAAGGCTATGATATTCGAGTGCGGGATTCATGGGTTCGCAATCACTGGAATTACATAATGGATGGTAAAAATAGAACTGCACGGACTCGCGGGCGTTGGCTGTAATTTGGGCACTTGCATCGACATAGTCAGTTTTTGTTCACCACCTCGTCCAAGTTCATAAGCAGGTTTGCCACGAGGGTCCAAGTGGCTAGTTCTCGGGGAAGAATTGTTTTGTCCGGGGAGCTTTCCCCGTAGGCAATTAGTTTTTGGGCGGACTCAAGATCATCGGAGAAGCGCGCTTCGTGCAAGCGCAGGACTTCGAGTACTACTTGCGTTTCCGGTGGCTCCGGAGGTCGGGAGGTAACGGTCCGCCAGGCCCACTCTATGCGTGCCTCGTCTTGCGCTCCGCCTTCCTTGATTATTCTTTGGGCCAGGGAACGAGCGGCTTCGACGTGCTGAACGTCGTTCATCAACTGGAGTGCCTGCATCGGCGTATTGCTTCGCCCTCGGGCCGTACAGGTCTGCTCACGGTTGGGAGCGTCAAAACTCGCCATAAAAGGAGCGGGAGCCGTACGCTTGAGAAAAGTATAAAGGCTTCGCCGATAAAGATCATCGCCCTTGCCTTGCTTGTAGTAGCGGGTATTGCTGCTGCCAAAACCTACGGGTTCCCAAATATTGGGGGGCTGATAAGGCATGACTCCCCTGCCGCCAAGGATTGGGACGAGCAAGCCGCTTACGCGCAAAGCCTGGTCCCGAATCACTTCCGCGTCCAAACGATGACGTGACCCACGGGCAAGGAGCCGGTTTTGGGGATCCTTCTCAAGCAAAGCAGGGGAAATTTTCGAGCTTTGCCGATAGGCATGGCTCGTCAGGATACGCTTGACGAATCGTTGGACGTTCCAATCGTCCTCGATGAAGCGAAGAGCGAGCCAATCAAGAAGTTCTGGATGGCTGGGCAATTCGCCTTGGGTTCCAAAATCGGCACTCGTTGCGACCAAGCCCATCCCGAAAAACTGTTGCCAAATGCGGTTGACTGCAACCCGGGCGGTCAAAGGATGATTCGGTCGCACCAACCAATTGGCGAGATCCAGTCGGTTGTAGTCCCTGTCCTTGGGCTTTGAAGGAAGCGACGGAAGAAAAGCGGGGACTGAGCGCGAAACCTTTTCCCCCGGGTTGTCGTACTGGCCTCGGATCATGACGTAGCTTTGTCTGGCCTTTGGCAAGTCAGCCATCACAAAGGTAATCGCAGTGTTCTTGCTTACCTCGGTCTTCTTTTTCTCGAGATCCTCCTTCGTCTTGGCCAAGGGCCCGAGGGTCTCGTTGGCTCCCGTAAAAACGTTGGCCAACCAATGGTGGCGCAATTCCTTCTCCTGGGTATTGTTCCATTTCGCTGGCGCTTTCCCCTTGAAGCGCTTGCGCAAGTCGTCGGTGAGGTCCTTGTTGCGGACTCCTTCCCCCTGCCCTTTCCACGCTTTCCACGAGAGGGTTGGGTCCTTGGTCGGATCGGTGGTGGAAGCGATACCGAAGTGATCCCAGCCCATCTTGCCGGAAAACTGGGTGAAGGCATATCCCGTCACCTTGTGACCAGGCTTGAGACCCACTTTGGCCGCAGAAAACTCCAAGCGCACCCATTTGCCTTTCTCGGGCAACGGACCCAGGTAGACACGCTCGTGGGTATTCACCTTGCCCCAACCGATCTTTTCGTGCGCACCCCATACGGCACGGTGTCTCCAGCCCCCCACATAGAATTGAACCATGACGGCTTCAGGCGGGTTGTCGAGGTCGAGATAACAATGTACAAAAAAAGTTCCTCCTCTTGGGATCTCCAAAGGAGCCCCTTCGGAGAATACATCCTGACCGGTTGCGTTCTTGGCGGTTCGGGTGATGGCCCGCTTGCCGCTGAAGACCGGACCGTCCTCCTTTGTGACGAAAGCAAGTGGCGGACCATTGACCTGTAGCTTGCCCTTGGGAAAATCATCCTCGAACCACAAGGTTTCCTTGCGTTGCGGCTTGGGCAAAGGATTGAGCGAAGCGGGATCAAGGTACTTGATCTTGGACACTTCGATTGACATCCGCTTATTCACCCCGGCGATCTTGGCATCCAGATCCGCAAGAAGCTTTTCGTCCCCCGGTCGGGGAACACGAATAATGGGTGGTGTATTATTTTTGTTTCCGTCCATCGCAGGGTCAGCGGCGCTATGAAAGAACGAGTAGAGCGAATAGTATTCCTTGGTCGAGAGAGGATCGAATTTATGATCGTGGCAAACGGCGCAACCGGCGGTCAAGCCCATCCAAACCTCCACCGCCGTGGAAGTCCGGTCGACGGCATAGCGATAAATCCACTCTTCCTTGATGCTCCCTCCTTCCCCGGTCGTGACGTTGCACCGGTTGAACCCGGAGGCTATGCGCTGGTCAAGGGTGGGTTCTGACAGGAGGTCGCCTGCCAATTGCCAGCGGGTGAAATCATCAAAAGGCAGGTTTTGATTGAAAGCCCGCACGACCCAGTCCCGGTAGGGCCACATCGAGCGTTCGTTGTCCAGGTGAAGGCCATGAGTGTCAGCGTAGCGGGCCAGATCCAACCAGTAACGGGCCATATGCTCGCCATAGGTTTCGCGATTCATTAGCTCGTCAATCAGCTTGTCCCATGCATTAGGCGATTTGTCCGAAAGGAAAGCATCAACCTCGGCAAGGCTCGGCGGTAAACCGGTCAGGTCAAGATACACCCTCCTGACCAAAGTTTCTGGTTTGGCTGCTTTCGCCGTCTTTAGCCCTTCCCTATTGAGGCGGTTCTGCAAAAAAGCATCGATAGGATTCTTGGCTCCGTCGACTTTGGGAACTTCCTGTTTTTGCGGAGCTTGGAAGGACCAATGTCCCTCATATGCTGCACCCTGTTCGATCCATCGCTTGAGCACCTCCTTCTCGGTTAAGGTCAACTTTTTGTGAGACTTCGGCGGAGGCATGACCTCGTCTTTGTCCTTCGAAATGATGCGAGCCCAACTTTCGCTCTTTGCCAAATCACCAGGGGCAATGGCTTGAATCCCATCCCGTTCGGCAATGGCCTTTTCTCTGATGTCCAGTCGAAGCTCCGCTTCCCGATGCTTTTCATCAAGTCCGTGGCAGGCAAAACAATTCTCAGACAGAATGGGCCTGATGTCTCGGTTGTAATTAACCTCTCCCGATGCAAGTACCGCTAACAAAAACGAACAGGAGAAGGTTACTTTGAAGAAATGCATTGAGCGGGAGAGGTGGAGTAACAAAGAAGTATCATAATCCTGACGGGAACTTAGCCATGGCAATGCAAAAGAGCAAGCAAGGGGCTTATGCTTGCTCTACCTTGGCCCGGAAAACATCGGGGATCATGATGGGAGTCATCGTACCTGTAGATTGTTCAAAGCTGACGCATGCCGCGACAGCTTCTCCCACGGCTGCTTTGACGCGCTCACCTTTCTCCTCCTTCCAAAACTGGAAGGCGTATGAAATCGAACGGTCTCGCATTTCGGTGACAAGCAGTTTGATTTCGACCTCATCCTCAAAACGGAGGGGCCTCTTGAACCGGCAGCTCGCCTTTACCCGTGGCCAGCCAAACCTCCCATTCTCATCTTCCATGTCGACGGAAAGTCCCACGCTGCGCAGGAACTCGTGTTCGCAAATTTCCATCCAACGATAATAATTGGTAAAGTGCATGATTCCAGCGAGGTCGGTTTCGCAAAATTCAACGCGGCGAGTGATCGTGTATTCTGATGCCATTAGCGGTACGGTTAGGTATGTCTTTTGAGAGGCGAAAGAACGTTGTCAATCAGACGTTTTGCCAATTTCTCATTGGAAAAATCTCGGGAAACGCAATCGTGTCCGGCAAGGCCCATTGCCTTTGTCTGTTCGGGGGTTTCCAAGAGTGGCTCAAGGGCTTCGGCAAGAGCCTCAGGTTCATTTGGTTGATAAATGCGCCCGCCCTGCGTTTGTTCGACCAGTTCGGGGAAAGCACCGCTCTCGGGAAGAACGACCGGGACGCCACCAGCCAAAGCTTCTATAACATACAAGCCAAAAGCTTCGGGATAACGAGCGGGCACGCTGAAAACACTGAGCTTATGAAGAAAATCCAACTTTTCTTTGCGAGAAACGTTCGGGGTGATCGAAAAATATTCGTGGAGGCCTGCCTGAGTAAGCTTTCTTCTTTGCTCATCAACAAAAGGTTCGTCTTCGGCGGTCATTCCACCTGCTAATTCGAGGCGCAAATCAGGAAACTTGCCTCCTTCCTTGAGTAGAAGAAACGCATCCACCAAAATATCCAAACCCTTTAGTGGGCACAAACGGGCAAGATATCCGATCGCAGGAATAACCGGGGCTTCACTTTGAGGCTCGAACCCCTCTAAAGTAATACCATTGGGATGGTGACGGATTGACTGGTTGTCGAGTCCGAGACGGTCTGCCATAAGGTCTCCGAAATAACGACTGGGAGCAATACATCCGTCCAGTTGCGCAATGTCGTCGGAAAGCAGTTTCCAAGCCTCCTTGCGATATTCCGGAAGAAGGGAATCCAAAAAGGAATCCTCTCCTTGTAGAAAACCGAAAACGGGAATGCCAAGCTCACGCTTGAGAACTTTTCCGATTCCGGCCAACATCACCGTCGACAGAAAAAGAACTTCGGGTGAGCCATGACTCTTGAACCAATCCAAAACCTTCCGAACTTCCTTGACCAGAGGACCGTCCTCTCCGCGAAAGGTGGAAAGGGTAATTTCCCCAAGATCCTTGCTCGAGGTCATTCCGCTCTTCGCGGCTGCCTTGCGAAGAAGCCACTTGCTGTCAAAAGCCTTGTCAAGCCAAGCGGGAGTGTGGCGGAAAAGGGAGAACTTGTGTTGAAGATAAACATTGATGCCTCCAAAAAAAATCGGGTGATCTTCGGATGCAGGCTCCTCATCGAGAAAATGCGGAAGATAAGTCGGAAGCATCGTCACTTCGTGTCCATTTGCCATCAACTGCCTAGCCAATGAATTGTCACGCATGCAAACGCCACAATAGTAATTCCCCGTACCAGGCGTTAGAAAAGCAAGCTTCACGTGGAGACTCGAGCCAGGCCGTACTCAACCGGCTCGGGAAGATCGGCAAGATCGGACATGGCATCGAATAACTCTTGGAAATCCTGGTCATCGACATTGCCGATAAGGCAGTCGGTCAAGGATGCGCGGAGGTGTTCGCCGCGCTTGACAAGACTACCGAAACTAAAGTCGTCATCATAGAACGCATAGACGATTTTTCGCATGATTTCTATGGAAGATTGCATACGCTTGCCATAACGGTCAAAGGAAGCCGAGGTAATCGGCGTTCCCGATGCCATGATCGAATCGATTTCGTCGGCAAGCATAACGCCGCTCTTCAGAGCGAGAAAAACACCCGAAGAAAAAACCGGGTCAAGAAAACCCAATGCATCACCAGCCAAGACCAGCCCGTCGGTCGAACAATAACGGTTGCGGTAAGAAAACTCCCCAGTGATTCGGTATTCACCTGTTTGCTGAGCTCCGGACAAGTGATCCTTGATCCACTCGTTGTTTCCGATCTCCCGCTGAAAAATCTCGGCGTGGTCCTTCGTCGAGCCGTCGAAAAGATAATCATGTTCCGCCACTATGCCGACACTAACCATGTCGCCGCTTAACGGTATATACCAAAACCAACCCTTGTTCGGCAAGTAGGCAACAGTGGTCGCACCTTCGTCTAGACCCGGATCGCGCTTTGCTCCCTTAAAGTATGTCCACAAGGCAACCTTTTTGAGCTTGGGGTCCCGGACCATCCATTTTTCCTTAATGGCGGCAAAGCAATCACGCCCCGATGCGTCGACTACAATCGGCGCAAACAATTCCTGCGTTCCAAATTCCTCGGATTCAACACGAATACCTTTAACTCGGTCGCCCGATTTGAGCAACGCCTTCGCTTTGGTTTCCTCCCAAACGGAGGCACCGTTTTGCCGGGCCTTGTCCAAAATCATTTTGTCGAAATCTGAACGCCAAACCTGCCAAGTCGTCGAAGACGGGTGATCAAAGTGTTGGAAGAAATAAAACGGCTGGGAAAGAAAACCATCCTGGCGGACAAATTGGACACAATATTTTCGCGGATTCCCGGATTCCATGAGGTTGTCTATGAGCCCGAGACGTTCGAGAGGAAAGTAACAAAATGGCATGAGAGACTCGCCCACATGGTAGCGTGGAAACTTCTCCTTCTCCACAATCAATACATCATGGCCTTTTTCGGCTAGCAGAGCTCCTGTGGTTGAACCGGCAGGGCCGCCTCCCACGACGATCGCATCATAATGAGTTTTAAGAGAAATCATTTTGATACATTCAAATTAATTTTTTCCCAATCGCAAGCCATAGGAAAAGTTAAAGAGTGGGTAATATTTCAACGATTTGGGCAATGACCTCCCCATTGTAGCCGGAGATAACATTACTTCTCCCATAAAGGTAATCCGCTTCCACCGTTCCGAAGGCTTCTACGATCGGACCATCCGGAACTACTTTGAGAAAAGCCCGCGGGGCGCTGGAATAGGGTATCCGGTGATCGTTAAGAATACCCCCCAAAGGCTGTTGGGCCTGTACAACCAGGGCTCGCACTTCCTCAGGAAGAGCGTTGAGGTTGACCTCGATTGCCCCGTATTCCGTCGGCTTGTCATCAACTTCAGTTTGAAGCATGACTTCGCGAAAATATAATTTTCCGTTATTTGAGGAACGAAGTCGGCTGACTTTGATCGGGCATTCATGATGAGCTTCAAGCCTTGAAGTCATATCTCCCTCGTGCACCAAAAGTGAACGGTAGGGTTCGGGCATATCCATGGGTTCTATCTTTTCGTAAGTCAGGACTGGCAAATTGCGGGCCGCCCTCATGAAGCTCAAAGGGTAGAGTACATCCGGTGAAATATTCTTTGGGTCAGGCATTTTCGGAGAAGAGGCTTAGGCCAAATCCTGATGTTGAGGGAGAAAAAACCTGTAAAGCATGGAGTCAACCCGGAGAAGAGCGGCCCGGCTTAACCGTAGCTCGTCTTCGCTTTCGATCAAATCGCCTGACGCTCTCCATTCCTCGAACACTTCGGAAAAGCGGGCAAGAACGTCGATTCCAAATTTTTCCCGAAAGTAACTTGGCCGGACGAGTCCCAATTTCCATTGCAAAATAAGTTCTCGGACGAAACGTTCTTCATCCGAGGTAAGAAGCGCCCGCCTAACGACCGAACCTTCGCTCTCCGTGGTTTCGCAATACTGATCGATGTGCGTGAGGTTTTGGTAGTGGATCCCGCCCAAGTGCCCGAACGACGCGACCCCCAGAGCGACCATGTCGGCACCCGACCAAAGACGATCCCGATAAATGAATTTGGTTTTGTCCGGATCTTTCACTGCCGTGTAGGCTGAGGTAATCGTATACCCTGCGGATTCAAGGCGACCGTAAGCCTCCTCGACCCATCGCCTCTTGGTCTGCCAATCGGCAACCGGGGCCGCAAGCTTGCCCTGTTCTTTCATCGACTTGAAGATCGTCGTATTGAAAGGCACCTCCATTTGGTAAATAGTCACGCAATCCGGGGAAAGGTCTATGACTTGGTCGACGCAGTTCGACCAATTGTCATCCGTTTCCTCAAGCATGCCGGATATAAGATCGACATTGATGTTGTCGAATCCTAGTTGGCGAGCGAACTCATAGGCCTTGAAAACTTCTTTGGAGCGATGAGCCCGGCCATTGGTTTCAAGAATATGATCATCGAAGTTTTCGATTCCCAAGCTCAGTCGGGTAACCCCAAAGTTTTTGATCGCCTCCAGTTTTTTCTCGGAGAGGGTTCCGGGTTCGCATTCGAAAGTGACTTCCTCGGCTTCGTCCCAAGGCAGAATGGATTTCATTTCATCCGTCAATTGCGTCAACTGTTGAGCAGAAAGGTAAGATGGGGTCCCTCCGCCAAAATATACGAACTTTGGCTTGCGCCCTTTGAGGTACGGAGAGTCGGCATAAGCCCTCAATTCATTCATGGTCGCCGAAAGATAGCGACGGACGTCATTCGAGTTTTTGTCGGTGTAAACCCTGAAATAGCAAAAGTGACAGCGCTTGCGACAAAAAGGGACATGGTAATACAATCCTAAAGGCGCCGGGCCGGGAGAGGGGCTATTGAGCATGCTGGGCAAACAGCTTATGTCCTTTTCGTTCCAAAGAGAAAAGGGAGGATAGTTCGAAACGAAATAGCTCCCTGCCTTGGTTTCGTCCTTGGTTTCCCGGTCGGGCTTGATAAAAGTTTCCTCAGTCATTTTTGTCTACCGGTTGAGAATGCGTAAACCTTGCCGTCTTCGCACCCAACGAATATGCGGCCGCCTGCAAGAGCCGGTGTGGAAGAGATTGCCTCCCCCACTTCATAGGAAGAAATTTCTTTTCCATCCTGCAGGGATACCAAATAAATTTTACCGTCCATCGAGCCAAAGACCACCTTGTCTTCGGCAATAACGGGAGAACTGTCTATTCTTCCCCGAGCAGCAAACCGCCATTCCAACTTGCCGGATATTCGCTTGATACAATGCAAGCCTTTGTCACGACCTCCGATTAAAACATGTTTTTCAGTAAGTCCAGGTGAGGAAAAATAAGGGAAGCTTTTATTGCGGTAATTCCATACGACCTTACCGGTTTCCAAATCAAAAGCCATCACCGCCCGATCCATGTTACCTACATATCCAACACCGTCGCCGACAGCCACGGATGCCGCAATTGGGGCCTCCACTTCGACCGATCGGCCGAGGGTTCCATTTTCCAGGTTCACGACATACAAAACGGAATCACATCCTCCGAAGACCACATGCTTGTCGTCATAAATCGTAGGGACGCCATTCACATAATTTTGCGTTTCGAATTTCCAAATCACCTTTCCGTTTTTGGCGTCGACGCAATGGACGAAGTTGTCGTAACTCCCGACGACGATCACGGAATCTTTTGATTTGGGTCGATTGGCTTGATTGGCCGCCCCCATGATCTCACCGTCCGTCTCGTATTTCCATTTCAATTTCCCATTTCCGGCATCGAGGGCATAAAGAAATCCGTCGGTCGAACCGATGTACACCGTGCCTTCGTGGACGAGGGGGGGGGCTTCGATACCCAGCCCAGTTTTGTACTGCCACTTTTCCTTGCCGGTCTCAACGTCCACGGCATGAATGATCCCGGTATCCGCTCCGACGAAAGCAACCCCCTCGTAGACGACTACAGAGGATTTAAGAAATTCACCTGCGTCGAAAACCCATTCCAGTTTGAGAGAACTTCCTATTTTTTGACCCGAGTTTCCATTAAGGGCAGAGTCTCCACGATGTCGCGGCCAATGACTTTTTTGCTCGGAAAAGGCACGCAAGCCGACTCCAAGAAGGGACAGATAGAGCAACCCTCTCGCAAACAACATTACAATCGATTTTACACTCATTGTCTAACTTAACTCCTGAGTCTCCTCAAGACAAGGCGTGGGTTTAAAAAGTGAGGAATAAAGTTGAAGGAATTCATGGGTCTCGATCGCCCGAGGATTGAATCCGGCAGTCCACTGTTCGGATGCCCCTTTGGCCAAGCCTGCAAGGTCTTTCTCCTCAAAGCCCAGTTGGCTTAAAGAGGACGGAAAGTTCGCCAAGTCCAACAAACTGCGTACCCGACCGACAAGGGCATCGAAAGAGTCTCTGTCGGATGTTCCCTCCGGAACAATACCAGCCTGCCGGGCAAGGTTGGCGTAACGGGTCATGGTTTCCGGTTGCCCGGCGTTGAATTCCATGACCGCGGGCAAAGCCAAACCCACTGCGACCCCATGAACGGTTCCACGAAGGGCAGTCAAAGGGTTGGCCATCGAGTGAGCGGCTCCAAGCATGCTCCTTTCAATCGCCGCCCCTGCATGGGAAGCCCCCAACAAGACTGCCCCACGTGCCTCCATGTCATCCGGTCTTTCGAATACCTTTGGCAAGTTTTCGTGAATCAGTTCAAAAGCCATGCCCGAGTGGCGGTCGGACGAATCATTTCGTTTTGTCGTCACTGCGGATTCCAAGGCGTGCGTCAACGCGTCAATGCCCGTACAAGCTGTGACCATCCTTGGTTGCGATAAGGTTAGTTTCGGGTCGAGGATGGTGACGAGCGGCAAGGCTTTCTCGTCTCCACAAGCCATTTTCCGGTGACTCTTGTCCTCCGAAATCAAGGCAAACGATTGGCATTCGCTACCGGTTCCGGCGGTCGTAGGCAAAGCAATGAGGGGAAGCATGGACTGCGTTGCCTTGCCGACACCCCAATAGTCTGCCATCCGACCACCATTGGTAAGAATGAAATTACAACCCTTGGCCGTATCCATTGAACTACCTCCGCCCAAACCGACGATCAGGTCAATTTGGGCGGACTTTGCTATATGAACGCAGTCTTGCACGCTGGACTCAGTCGGATTCTCTATGGATTTGTCGAAGAGGGTGACCTGTAGACCGGCCTTTTCCAAATCTTCCTTCACCTGCTGAGGGTGGCCCGCGGCAGACAAGCCTTGATCCGTAACCAACAAAACGCTTTGACCGAGATCCTTGGCGTGCTCGCCTATCCTTTCGCTGGAACCCGGGCCGTACAAAACCCGCTGGGACACTTCCTCACCCTTTGCAAAGAAGTCATCCAAATGGTCGCAGGAGGAGGTATTTTCCATTCAAAAGTTTTTTTGCCAGGAATCAGGCGGCTACACCGATCGACCGTCGCTTGTAGAGGAATTCGAACATATTGCCCTCATGCGGCTGATCCCAGGAAATTTTCATCGTTGATATCGGGCCGATATTCAGACGCTCGACGTTGGAAGCCCGGAGAAGTTCTTTCTTGAACGACTCGTTTTGAGTAATTGCGGTCACAACCAAGGTCGGGCCTATGGAGCCAAGCATTTCCGCCTGAGGCACCTCGACCACACTTGCGTAAGGACAAAGAAATTCACGATTTGACAAAGGATGGTCGATTGACTCGCAGTGAACGACCGTTGGCCGAAGATAGGTGCCCCCTTCGGCTTTCTCCAAACGAGGACCATTCCTATGGGGGGCGGTAACGTCAGTAGCTCCTTGGCCTTCCAGGTCGGCACTGATTGCCACGTCAATCCATTCGCCCATCTTGGGGTTTGCAAAGCCTGAAAGCACGGCGTTCGGGTCATCAACGGGAAGCGGCTTGAAAGGACCAAGTTTCTCTCCCAAGGCTTCTGCAATTTCCTTGGAATATTTTGGGACGATGACCGCAGAAGCGTTCACGCAACTACGACCTCCGTTGTCCGAAATGGAGGAAGCCATGACATCGATGTAATCGGGCCAATTTTCGATCTCGTCATCCCCGATCAGTATTTTGCTGAACCCAGGACCATGGACTTGTACACCGGGATCTCCCGCATACAGATCGGTTGTACTCTTGTCGCCAAAAATCAAGGCTCTGTCACAAAGCCGAAGAATATCTCCCGCCCCTTCGTGATCGGTCGGATAAAAACCAAATGCCTCCTTGGGGCACCCGGCGGCGATGAATGCTTGAATAAGCCGATAAGGCGTCCAAGGTTCGTCACGACCTGGTTTCATAATGATGGGAATCTTCAAGGCAATGGAGGGCAACCAGAGTGAATTGACGGCGGGCGAATTACTGGGCATCACCAAACCGAGCGCATCCGTCGTAGGGTAGAAACACACTGGGGCGCCAGCCTGTTCACCATGGCCTTGATCAAGAATGTCAAAGTTAATTCCCCGGGTCAGACCATTCAAAATAAGCTCAACGTGAGTCAGAGCATAATGAATCTTGTCCATGTTTCTTTTCACCATGACATGGGGTAATCCGCTCGTTGAGGAAAGCGTCTCCAGGTAATCTTGGGCACTTTGCATCGCGCCTTCGCCCAAGGGAAGGTCATCGTTCAGAAAAAGTTCACCTGCCTTGGCGCTTATGTCGACAAGCTCACGAGTGGAGAATCTGGCAAGAGCTTCGCGGGCCTTGCCTATCTGCATAAGATCTCGACGAATAATCCCCGCATTGACCTGACTGAGGGTGGCCTTAGGAGAACCGTTCCGGTAGTCCTTGACTTCAGACTCGTTGAAGCTGCGGTAAACCTCGCCAAAGCGGAGGCACGGTATGTGTGGTACGCTCATGGGCTCAATAGACTCCTTCCACAATGTTTTTCTCCATAGCACCAAACGGCCTGACCTCAGCCACGCCGTCCCATGGTGCCTCAGACCAAGGTTTTTTGCGCAAGGCTTCATCTCGCTCAAGAAACCTTGGCATGAAAAACTCCTTGGTCATCGTGGTAAGTTCTACCCGACCCCAAGTATCGTATTCCACGGGCTTGTTTGATTCCGGATCAATGACCCGGAGAACAGCCCTTGGCTGGGGCGCATAGTAGGCAATCGAATAATCATTTTCCGGTCCAATCGGATGGTGCCGGGCCAAGCCCATGAGGGTATTTCCATAGGTCGGGACGAAACCGATCTTTCCTCCTTCGCAAACTTCCTCAACCAAGAACCTGGCGTATTGCTTGTCCATGGTAGTCCCACCGCAAAAGACGCCCTTTATCCCTGCCTTGATGAGATCCTTGCGTTCGGCCAAGGCTTCGAGAAGCTTGGGGGTGGTAAACAGGGCGCTGACACTGCGATTCTTAAGAATGGTCAACGCTTGATCCACCGCGTGGTCCATATAGGCCCTCGCTTGATCGAATTGCTTGGATGCGATCAGGCGCTTCACCCAACGGGGGTCGAGGTCGACGAAGTAACAAGAGCACCCTCTTTCATTGGCCAAATGTTCAATTGCCAAACGAAGACGGCGGGGGCCGGTCGGACCGACCATCATCCAGTAGTGATTCCTCGGGAAATGTTCGTCGCTCAAGGTTTCGGAAAAAGCCGTGTAATCAATACGGAAATCATCCCATCCGATTCGCTGTTTGGGCATTCCGGTGGTCCCTCCAGTCTCGAAAATGTTGAAAGGCTTTCCCTTGTAGGCTTGCGGAACCCAGACTTCATTCGGCAAGTCCCGCAGCCATTCGTCTTGAAAATTGGGGAACTTTTGGCACAAGTCGGAAAAAGTGGATACCTCCTCCAACGGATTCCAGTCCTGTTCTTTGGCCCAGTCCAGCCAGAAAGGGGATCCGGTTTCAGGCGAAAAATGCCAGTTTATCATTTCAGCCGTATGTGAATCCAATGACTCTGCGGATTGCTTGATTTGTTCTTCCATGCTCATAGTAAAGTAATAGAAAGCGCTAATCTCCCGATCTCAACTAGGAGAGTGTCGGAAAAAACTTTTTCAGGGTTTCCCTGGAAGGAGGTTCCGTCAGCAAGGATCCCAAAATCATGCCTGCCGCAGAAGCGAGGAAAACGAAGGTGACGGGCATTACGCCCTGCACCAAATATTCGCCATGGTCTGCTCCCGCATCAAGAAAAATGTCTTGGTAAAAGAAATAGCACCATGAGAAAAGTGTAGCCAGAATACAACCTACCGCTCCTCCCAAACTCGCCCGCTTCCAATATACCGCCGCGAAAACCAGGGGGAACAAGGCGGCAAAACCCGAAAAGCACCATACCCCCAAAGAAAAGACGCTTGATCCCTGTAAATAGAGAGCCATGAAGTAAGAAACCAGAACGATACCCACGATAAAGGCTCGTGACAAAAAGATCAGTTGACGGTCACTGTATTTGTCCTTGCCCATGGCAGCTACCACCACGTCGTTGGTGAACATCGTGCCGAGGCACACGAACTGCGAGTCCAACGAAGACATGATGGCGGCCAAGATTCCGGACATCAGCAAGCCGGAAAGCAAGGGATTCTCGACAAGTGTTCTTACCATTGTCGCAAGAGCGGCATTTGCGTTAGGCCCCCCGCCGGGAAGAGGAGGAATACGAAGATCGCCGGCAGCATAAAGTCCGGCGGCCCAAATACCGATAAGGATACAGGGAACCCAGACAATGGCGATGCATATGGGGTGGGCGATTACGGTCAGACGAAAGCTTTTTGCATTCTTGGCGGTAAGCCAATGCTGGAAAAGGTGGGGGAACATCCCTACGCTCAAAGGAATCAGCAGATAAGAAAAGAAATGCCAATCTCCTATGGATCCTTCCCGAATCAGTTTTTCAGGGGCATGGTTCTTGACGATGTCGGCTGCACTGGCTACCCCGCCAAGCTTGTCGGCAATCATGTAAAAGGCCACAATTCCCGTTATCATGAAGACAACGGTTTGGAAAGTGTTTGCCCAAACTGCGCTCCTTACCCCACCGAAGAATACGTAGAACAATACAACCGTGGACACGACCAGTCCGCTCAGCCAGCCCGGCACTCCTCCCGAAAGAGGGTGAGGGATGCTCTTGCCATTTGGCAAAACCTTGTCAGGCAAGGCAAAAGTGTCGGGAAACATACCCGAAGTTATGGGTTGCACCACCTTCATGACGGAGATGAGACCGACCAAAAGATAGGGAATGATAAGCAGGACGAGAATGGGAAAAAGAAGATATCCGAGTTGCTTTGAATCAAACCGGTCCCGGAAAAACTGGATTTGCGTGACATAGCCGTATTTTTTCCCGAAAGACCAAAGTTTGATTCCGATTGCGAAAAAGACTGCCGAGTGAATCAAACCGCTCCAGGAAGCCATCAATCCATAAGTTCCGATTCCTTGGGAAAACGCTTTCCCCGAAGAGCCAACCAAAGCAAACCCCGTCATGGTAGTCCCAAAGACGCTCATCAGAAGCATGAATGACCCAATGGATTGGCTTGCCACGAAATAGTCCTTGCTCGTGCCACGGAAGAAGCGGCTGCTCAATACCCCAAGGGCCAACAAAAGGCCCATGTAAACAAGCAAGACATAAAGGGGAGTCCTGGACACTGGCTCTCCCGCGGAGGCAAGGAATGTGAAATCGCTCATGATGCGGACCGGTTGTCGTCTGGATCGACGGCTTCGTCAGCCCATTGCTCGAGCTTTTCAGGCCAAGACCGGAAACAGGCAA
>Ga0315322_10001149_pt1 | contig 20254 bp, 16 predicted proteins | sample M110021515metaG_FD_203461 | JGI IMG/M metagenome (GOLD analysis project Ga0315322, IMG submission 203461) | Ammonia-oxidizing marine archaeal communities from Monterey Bay, California, United States - M1 100m 21515 | ecosystem: Environmental > Aquatic > Marine > Intertidal zone | place: USA...
AGATCCGATCAGGATCTGAGCTTTTGTTCTTCTGTAAGCCTATGGTGTGGATTATTTGTCGGTGCGGAAAGGGGATGCCGGTAAACCGCCGCTGTTTACCAGATTTGGTTCGGCCAGTTGATGCCAGCCAAATCGGACATTAACTGGCTTGGCTACCGCATCAGAGGTGACAATCAGTTTGTCACCTTCGATGGTTGCGACTGCCGGCTTGAATTCACCGTCTTCTCCGGCAAGCTGGAAATGAGTAAGTGGTTTTTCATCATTGGATGCGAGTTGCCCGTAAGCATGATCGAAATGGACTTCGATACTCGACCCCTTCACTTTATGCCCCTTATAGAGCGGACCTGAGTAAACCAGTCCTTTCCTCTCATATGTTTTGGCTAGTGCCCATAGTGCGAGACGCTTACCGACATCCTGTTTGTTCTTTGGGTGGATGTCGCGAAGATTGCTGATATCGGTGGTAACCGCCATACCAGTGTTAGGTAGGGCAAGCGTAGCCGTCTGTGCCTCCCAGATTTCAGGCAGTGCTAATTCACTTCCACCGTAAGTAAATGGAGCGAGTTGAACAAAGTAGAATGGCATCTCGGGATTGTCAAAGACATGCCGCCAGCCCTCAATAAGGGCTTTCATTTTATCCATATAAAGCATGCCGTCACCCCGATTGGATTCACCTTGGTACCAGATTGCTCCGCGGAAGTTTAAATGGCGGAAGTTGTGAATCATGCCGTTGTAAAGGGCGAGTGGTGTCTGGTGATTGACACGTCCATCTTTGTTGACCACGGGGAAGTTATCGAGATTGTCGGTGATGCTTTTCAAGTTTTTGGCTGCTTTGAATCCTACTGGAGGTATCCAGGGTTCAATACGAGTGCCTCCCCAGTTTGAACCAATGAGACCGATAGGTACATCCAATTCGGCCTGTAGTTTACGTCCGAAGAAGTAACCAACGGCAGTGAAGTTTGGAACGGTCTGGGAGGTCGCAGCTTTCCAGCCATCTGATGGGATGTCGTCTTCCGGTTTCGCACTCGGGCGATGGGGGAATTTGATATGGCGGATTTGAGGGTGATTACCGTTTTTTGCTTCTTCTTCAGGATTCAGCGATCGGTTAACGGTCCATTCCATATTGGATTGTCCGGAACATAACCACACTTCACCAATTAATACATCCTCCAGCGTTACAGTCGAAGAACCTTTTATCTCGACTTTATGTGGACCTCCCGCTTCAACCGCATCAAGCTCAACCACCCAGAGCCCCTGGTCATTTGCCGTTGCTTCGGCTGAGTCAGCACCAAGCGAAACGGTAACCTTCTGACCGCTGTCATCCCATCCCCACAGGGTAATTGGAGCATTTCGTTGAAGCACCATATGGCTTCCTAAAATCGACGGCAGTTTGGTTTCCGCCTGCAAAGCGCACAGTAAATTAGCTGCAATCAGGGTGGCAAGAGCGAATAGACGTATTGGTTTCATGAGGACATTCCTAAGCATGTAAATAGAAATCTTGAGTGAACGTAGATTTTAGCGTGTTGAGATACCGAAAACTAGTAATAGGTAGTAATAGATTAAGGCATTCAAATTGTAATTGTCATCTAGAGTAACCTTGTGACATAATGTAGGGAGAGACAAATAACGCTAATAAAGGGAAGTCCGGTGTCCTTAAATCGAATCGATCGTCGCGACTTGCTTCAGGTTGGATGTTCCAGTTTTCTGGGGTTAACGTTGCCAGCTCTGTTGCAGGCTGCTGAAAATCAACGCAATGGGAAGTCCGTTATCCTGGTTTTTCAAACCGGGGGGGGGAGTCAATTAGAGACATTCGATCCTAAGCCAGACGCACCGGAGCATATTCGTGGTGAATTCAAGACGATTCAGACGAAGATCCCTGGTGTGCTCTTCGGTGAACATTTGCCTAAACTGGCTGAGCGTACCGATAAGATTGCCGTCGTGCGTTCTTTTTCCCATGGTGACAATCGCCACCTGTCCGGTACGCACAATACACTCACCGGGGAACCCCAGGTTTTTCGCGGTGATGCCAATGAAGATAAGGAACTGTCTCGTCTAGACCGCCCTAGTTACGGTGGTGGCGTGAAAATGATTAATCCAACCACCAATGGTATGCCTTGTCAGGTTACCCTGCCTCGTCCATTGATCGAAGGCCCGCTAACATGGCCTGGACAACACGCTGGATTCCTTGGTCCTAAATATGACCCATGGCAGGTCAATTCAGACCCGAATGGGAAAGATTTTAAGGTGCATGGTATTCAGATGATGGATGGCATCACGACAAGCCGGTTAACTAACCGCGTTGATTTTCTTAAGCGGATGAATCATCAGCAGCGAAGCCTCGATCGTTTTGCCAAGGGCATACAGTTCACGAGTCAGCAGGAAGAGGCCTTGAATTTACTTACGTCACCGAATATCGCGAAGGCGTTTGATATTAACGCGGAAAGCGATGAATTGCGAGATAAATACGGGCGTTCCGAATATGGGCAAACTTTGATTCTGGCTCGAAGGCTCGTCGAACATGGAGTCCCCTATGTTCAGTGCAATATGGGGATTGTGCAGTCCTGGGATACTCATTCGGATAACTTCCCACGGCTGAAAGACAAACTATTACCCGGTATCGACAACGGAGTGTCAGCGTTGATGGACGATCTGGAAGAACGCAGCTTGCTGGATGATGTGCTAATCGTCGTTGTTGGCGAATTTGGTCGAACTCCAAATATTAACAAGAACCCAGGACGAGACCACTGGGCATCAGGCTACAGCGGAATCTTTATCGGGGGCGGGGTCCGGGGTGGTCAGGTTATCGGTAAATCCGACAAACATGCTGGGCACCCTGAGACGACTCCCTATCATCCGAATGATATCGGAGCGACAGTTTATTCCACATTAGGAGTTGATCCGGCGTCGATCATTCGCGATCGGGAGAATCGCCCACTGCATTTGAACAACGGTAAAGTCATGGAGAAACTTTACACCGGTTGAACGCCAGATTTTAGGAAGTTAACAATGAAAAAGAGCTGGAGTTTTAATACTCCAGCTCTTTTCTATCGGTGATTTTGTTAAGAACTATTCTTTGAAGAAGTTCTCGAGGATTTGAGGAATCCGTTTACCAGTGGAGGATTCCGGGGCAAGTTTCTGGGCTGCAATTAACATTGCTTTGGCAGTCGGCTTGTCCCCTTTCTGGAAGATGCCTGATGAGACCTTAAAGATAAGCTCCTGTGCCTTTTCAGGGTTTGGCTTAGTCGCCTCGATTAACTTGTCCAACTCCGCAGACAATTTAGCGGCATCCAGATCACCACCTGCAATTTCATTGAACTTGGTTTCGAAGCTAGTCCAACGCTTCGTGGATGTGACCCCCTCGGTATCCAGTTGATCGATTAGATCAATGGAATCTTTATAAAAGTTAGCGGCAAGCTGTGGATTGATTGTACTGATGAAATCATCGAGAGCTTTCGCCTTTTCAACACCTTCAGCAGCTTCCGCTCTGGCGAAAGCTGCATCACGTGTCTCAAGAGCTTCTTTCTTGGCACGAATATCTGCGACCCATTGCTCAGCTTTTTGGCCTCCATAACCAGATTGGAAGTGGAAAGGACGTCCTTCGTTATCAGCGAGGAACACAGAGGGGACACCAGATACCTGATATTTTGCGGATAGCTTTTTGTATTGCTCCTGTTCGGCAGGTGTGACTAATGTTTTGTCGCGCGGGTTATCCAGAACAAGAAGGATGTAGTCTTCTTTTACAGTCTGGAATACATCCTGACTAAGAACGTTCTTGTGCAACGCTTTACATGGCGGGCACCAGTCTGAACCGGTGAATTCCATCAGGATAGCTTTGCCATCTTTAGCGGCCAGTTCTTTAGCTTCTTCGAAGCTGCGAGTCCAACCTTTGTAGTGATCATCATCAGCAAAGGCGTTGCTGAAGGATGTCATAACCAGTGCAGTCGCTGTGAGCACGGCAAGTGATTTGTTGATAAGACGCATAATTTAAATCTCGGGCTAAAATGAATGACAGTTGAAGTGTTTAATTAGTATCTCTTATCTTATACGAGATAGCGATCAGAAAAGTAGAGTCAGCCGGAAAAATGGGTAAATAAAAAAACAGGATTTTCCGAAAGGAGGTATGAACGCGATTTATTTTTTAATGTTCTTGGGACCACTCCCAAACGCTTTTTCGTAGGTTCCGTCGCCACTTTTGACATATTTCGTGAAGCCCAATTTGTCGAGCTTTCCGTCATTGGCCATCGAACGATTCATCGCCCCATCGGAAAAACGCCCACCAATATTAGCGGGAAGAATTACTCGACGCACCGGCTTGCCGGATTCAGGGTGCGTTTCCAAAGGGGCATCGGACATTGGCTGAACGACTTCAAATCGTTCACCGTTGGGCTTGCCGTTGTCTAGTACTTCATATACGTAAGTGGGCATGGCATCAATTGGTCATTTAGAGGCGTTGTCCAGGGACCTGGAGATCTGGGTTATCGAAGTCCAGTGGTACTCCGCTTTTCACGACAGACTTTCCGTTAATAAGTACATGTTCAATACCGCTGCAATGGTGAATAGGATCACCAAATTCTGCATGGTCATTAATAGTATGCTCGTCAAAGACAATCAGATCCGCGTAGGCATCTTCAACTAAACGCCCACGCCCCTCAAGGCCGAAGGTGTCTGCCCCGAGAGAGGTCATTTTACGAATGGCTTCTTCCAGTGAGAAGAGCTTTGTGTCCCGTACAAATTTCCCCAGCCATCGCCCTGCACTGCCATAAGCTCGTGGGTGAACCTTACCGTTGGGTTGGTAGATAGCATCGGTGCCGATCATGCAACGTGGATGGGAGACAAACGGCTCGACTAATTTGTCATCACCTTCGTCCATTACACAAAGCACTCCAAGTTGTTCGTCAAGTAGTAAGTCAATTAACGTACTTGACGCGTTCTTGCCACTTTCCCGGACGATTTGCTGGAGTGTTTTTCCCCAGTCTTGTAAGTGATCGTTCGTTGGTGACCAGGCCATGAGGACATGTTCAAGGTCGAGGCGATAGGAGTCGAAAGAATGCTCTGTCTTTCGGCGAATGTGATCCAGCGCGAGCTTTCCTGTGGCGGCAAGGGGGCCGTCTTCCCAGACTTCATAGGGCAGAAGATAATTTAACATCGTACTACCGGGTTGATAAGGGTAGACATCAAAGGTAGTGGGGATCCCTTCAGCACAGGCTTCTTCTATCAACTCGAAGACTTGCTCCGGGTGATAAGGAGGCTGGCACTTGAGGTGGGAGATATGTACAGGCACGCCGGCCTGTCGACCGATTTCAATGGCTTCGCGAATGCCGTTAAGTAGTCCGAGTTTGTAGCGGATGTGAGTCACGTACGGTTTGTTTTGACCAGCCATTGGAAGACAGGCTTTGATCAGTTCGTTGGTTGGGCTGTGACACTGCGCGATATAGTCAAGCCCTGTGGAAAGAGCAACAGCTCCTGCTTCAAGGCATTCGGTCACCAGTTGTTGCATGCGAATGATTTGAGAATCATCCAGCGGGCCACGGCTAAAGTCATGGACGAGAGTTCTCAAGTTAGCATAAGGAATTTGCGCGGCAAAGTTCTGGACACTACGACCCGTTAGCACTTCCAGATAATCATCCAAGGTTTCCCAACCAGTATAGTCCTGCATCCGAAGCCCGTTGAGGCCGCGTAGATAGTAGACCCAATCTCGCCACGTTTCACTACTGACCGGAGCATACGAGATCCCATCAGACATAATGATCTCGGTGGTAAAACCTTGTTGTGTCTTGTAGGTTTGATGTCCGTCGCGTAGCAGCCAGCCATCGCTGTGATTGTGAACGTCGATGAAGCCGGGGCATACGATCTTGCCAGAGGCATCGATTTCCTGAGTAGCTGTGGTGGCTGAAAGATCACCGATGGCAGTAATCTTTCCATCGGTAATTCCTAAGTCAGCCTTATGGCGCGGCATTCCGGTACCGTCAATTACGAAACCGTTGCGGATGATCCAGTCCATCAGCTTATCCTATCAGGCTCGGCGTATTCGTGAAGAATAGAACGGATTAGATGATCTCGCGAATAGGTTCAATGCCCTCGCGAACCATATATTGGGGCGTCCCGGTCTTGTCGAAGAAGCGAATCTTACCAGTGTCGATACCTGCATTTTTGTAAAGCGTGGCGAAGACTTCCTGAAATTTCACAGGCCGTTCGGTGGCGTATTCACCGAACTTGTTGGTCGCGCCAATGACCTGCCCTGTTTTCATGCCACCACCGGCAAGCATGGCACAGCTAACACGCGGCCAGTGGTCACGACTGTTGTTCTTGTTGATTTTGGGAGTACGGCCGAATTCACCCCAGACAACTACCGAAACGTATCGATCTAGTCCTCGCTCGTGAAGGTCGGTAACCAACGCGGCAAGTCCCTGATCAAGTTTTGGGAATTCTTCACGAGAGCGAGGGAAGTTCATCCCGTCACCACCATGCCAGTCCCAGCGACTGTAATTAAGCGAAACAACCCGAGCGCCGGCTTCGACAAGTCGACGAGCGATGCAGAAGTTCTGAATCATCTTCGGAGCCCCGTCTCGTTGGTAAGAGGGATCGTTTTCACCGTAGCGAGCAAGGGTTTTCGGATCTTCGTTACTTAGATCTAAAGCATCAACCAATTTGCTGGTGGTAAGAATACCAAGAGCTTGTTGATGGTAGACATCCATGCCGTCGGCGATGCCAGTGTTGTCTACATCGCGACGGAAAGAGTCAAAGGCCGAGCGAAGGGCTTCTCGGTCGTTGAGTCGATCGAGTGTAATACCCTGAAGGACCATGTTGCTCGGATCTTTCATCGGGTCTTTTTCCACCAGCCCAAAGGGGGAGTGTTTTACGCCGAGGATTCCTCCCAGTTGAGTTTCACCCCAGGTACGGTTTCCGGTCGGGTACATCAATGAGACGTTGGCAGGTACCGCATTGTTGACATTGCCCTGCAGATGGGAAACCCAAGAACCCCAGTTTGGACGACCTTCACGTGGTCCTCGCTCACCAAATTTCCACCCGGTCATACATTGATAGGCATCGTGACGTCCATCGGCATCGCTGATCGAGCGAATAGGGATGAATTTGTCCATCATTTGAGCCATCTTTGGGAAATGCTCACAGATTTCAATACCCGGCACATTCGTTTTGATGGGACGGAAATCCCCCCGGATTTCTGACGGTGCGTCTGGTTTAAGATCCCACAGATCGATATGGGAAGGGCCGCCAGGCATGTAAATATTAATGATTGCGCGGTGGTTGGAGCCCGTCTTGGCTTGTAGGTCCGCATCGTACATGTTGGCCATTGAAAGACCACCCATTGCCATACCACCTATCTTCAGGAAGTCACGTCGGGCCATCCCGTCACAGTAGCCTTGCTTCCCTTTGGATTTACCGTAAATCGTTAACATTTGATAGTTCCTACAACGTGCTTAAATAATGGACGCACCTACCGATATCATCGACAGTTTTACTGCTTATATATTATGAAACATAGGCCCAAGATAGCAAGAGCGGCATTTATATGAGTGGAGTGGTTTATACTTACATGTACTGTTGTTTTCGGTGAAATCGTTCTAAAATAAGTGGATGCTTAAAGCTCGTACTATTTTTCGTGAGTTTCTGAAGTCCCCCAATAAAGTGGGGGCCATTGCTCCAAGCTCGCGTTATCTTGCTAATGCGATGCTTGATCAGCTTCACTGGGATACGCTTACAAATGTGGTTGAATACGGACCTGGAACGGGCGCCATCTCCAAGCACCTCTTAAAGCGAGTTGGAGATCATCAAAAGCTCTTTGCAGTGGAACTGAATGCTAGTTTTGTTCCCGTCCTTAATCAGAAGCTACCAACGTTGAAAGTTTTCAATGAATCAGTGAGTGATATTCGTCGGATTTGTGACCGCGAAGGTGTCGATTGGGTGGACGGTATTATCAGCGGTCTGCCCTGGACCGTTTTTCCGGAACCGTTACAGGAAGAGCTTCTCAATGCGACCCTGAGTGTTTTGGCCGAGGGTGGACAGTTTGTAACCTTTGCCTATTTTCACGGGTTACCGCTACAAAACGCGCGGCGATTCAGAAAACGATTAAAGGAGAATTTTTCAAACGTCACGATCAGCCAGGTGGTGTGGCGGAATTTCCCCCCGGCAATCTTTTATAGCTGTCGAAAGTAAGAGTTTCTTGAGACCGGCTTACTTTTGGATGCAAACAATACGCAAACCGTTTTGTCGACTGCGTACCTGCTCGTTGGCACTGCCGCGATAAGTTGAACGGCAGGAAGATGGCCGAGACATGTAGCTTCCCCCACGTAGAACACGTGTGTCACCTGCTGCCGGGCCTTTCGGATCCTGGGGAGGTGGGTTGTCACCATAGTAGTTAGCCTGGTAAGTATCCTCGCACCATTCAGCAACGTTGCCATACAGGTCATACAGTCCCCATTGGTTTGGTTGTTTGCCAGCGACGACTTGTGGCGCCTTCGCGTTCGTATTGAACCAGGCGTATTCGGCAAGAACTTGCCCAATATCCTGATCGCTGCTATCGAAGGAATCCCCGTAATTATAGGCGGTGCGTGTACCAGCACGGCATACGTATTCCCATTCTGCTTCCGTTGGCAGACGGTAGGTACGCCCCGCTGCCATTTCTTCAGGTAATTCAGACAGTTTGGCGCAGAAAGCTTTGGCGTCTTCGTAGGAGATATTGTGGACTGGCGTGTGAGGATTCTTCTCTGGACTGGGATTGCTCCCCATTACGGTTTCCCACTGAGCCTGAGTAACCTCCGTGACTCCGATGTTAAAAGCTTTGGTGAGCTCCACAGCGTGCTGTGGGCGCTCGTCGTTGTTGGCATACGGGTCGGGCTTGCGAACAATAACACGATTGTCGTTATCTGTATTAATTCGACCAGCACTGAAAAGTCCGATACCGACAAAGTTTAGGAAGGCTCCCTGAACGTTAACCGTGATGTCGAGGTTGCCGGCGTCGGTTTGAGCATTAATTGCCGTGGCAATGTTGGCAGCGATTTGCTCAGGGCTGGAAGGCCTGCCGGTCGTCGTTCCACCGCTAAAAGGGACAGGGGAATATAGGCGGGGAGTCGCTTTCGTATCAGCGTCCACGAGTTCAAAACGAGCACTGTTTCCGGCAGCGTCATCGACCATAAAAATCTGGCCATTGCGGAATCGACTCCCATCCAAGGCTACCTGAACAACATATTCAGGAGCACCCATCTGGAAGGTGCCGGCAGCAATGGACGCCATGGACATACCAATACTGTTGGTGACACGAGGCTTTGCCTGAGGTGGCAAGTTTTTCTCCAGGTCCGGGGCCTGTCCAGGTGCTTGTCCCGCCAATGGACCGGATGTCAGCGCAACAACGATTAGGACAGTTAGCAGCTGCTTCGTTATGCATGTGGTGTTAATGAATAACATCATTGATTCTCCGTGAACGAGTCAGACTCGTATTTGATTCCCAGTATGGTGGTTAGGATGTTTTCCCGCCGCTTGTCGTGACCGTTGAGGCTTTGGCTCGTTGCCACAGATTTTGCAGGGCCCCTGTGAGCGTTTTTGCGACGGTTTGGTTGTAAATATTGTCTTTCGGAAGATTGGCCACCAGTTTTCGATGTGCGATTCCCAGATTGTGATACGGAATGGCTGGAAAGAGATGGTGTAAGGCGTGATAACGAAGCCCGACAGGCGCCCATAATTCTCCGATAAATTTGCTGTCAGGATAGTTTACTGAATCCAGCAGTTGCGCTTCAAAGGATATTTGGCCTTTGTCATTACTCCATCGATGAGCCCCCAGTGTCCGCAGTGCGTTGAGGGTTAGCAGTATTACGGCTGTGGTGTAAGACTGAATAAAAAATGGCCAAGGCAGTGTATTGCGAGTGAAAAAGACAACGCCGACAAGAGTAAGTAGCCACAGGAAACAGAAGAATTCCTGAATGTACATGCGTCGCCGAGCGGCCTCTGGTTCGGATGGTCGAATATAGAATGGGTCGATGATCATTGATGAGCAGCGCTGGTGGATGAACAAGCGGAAGTTGGGGATGCTCCAGGCGATTGGCGTCAAGAAAAGAAAGCGAATAAAGACCAGCGGTGGGACGACAAGCGGGTGCAATAGGAATGCTACGATTTGCCACGGGGGGCGTTGCCCAAGGGGCAAGTATTCGCCATCTCGTTCCGTACCATAATGCTTACTGCGGTGGTGATCCAAGTGAGTGTGATACACAAAGGAAGGTATCAGGAATGGAATACCACATAGAATGTGCCAGACAGTTCGGAAAACAATCAAATTGCGGCCCCGCATGTGCACTATTTCATGAATAAACATTGCAATACGGTAATAAAGCACGCAGGATAGAATCGTGGTAATGACATAGGATATCCAGAGCATGGCGGAAGATTCAGGGATCGTGATCCCGTCCATCTGCCATTTTTGCTCGAAGTCAGCAAGGTAAATCTTCGCAGCATACGTTCTCGCATGCGCATAAGCATAGAACCCGACGAACCAGCAAAGTAGAAAGTCCGTCCAATAAATCAACGCCTTGTGTTTAAAGAGGTCGCCGCCAACAATCTTTCGGGCTTCTCCGATTGAAAATGGTAGTCGGTCCTGCTTATGATCAGCTGATGCCATGCTTTCTTCTGGGATAATTAGCTTTGGGTGAAAGAGAGGATCGTGCGGTTGTCACAGCGCATACGCTCTCTATTGATAATACATATCCAGTATATAAAGAGTCGGCGTTTTGTAGGCATTTTGTTCATACTGTTTACATCTTCTCATGCGTTTCATCGCGTGCTACCGGCCAATTCGACGCCAGGTTGAAAGAAAATTGCATACAACGCTAGCACATTAAAACGTTTTGCATGATTGCTATTGCGTTTTTCGGGGAAATTGCGCCAAATACTACATCTTGTGGTTTGAGGTGACGATAATCACAACAGGTCGAGGACGGCTTTGTGGTCCATTGCTCGGCTAAAGTGCTAGCATGCCCACTGACGGTGGGGTTTGCTAGCAGGTTTTTCTGGCTTTGCTTTAGGGTTTCCCCCGCCTTTTTTTGGTGGTTCAAAAATTTGGAGCGAAGTATCGGTGAAACTACAATATATTGTGTTGACATTGTTGTTGCCTACGATATATTGTTTCGGCACGCTGGTCGTTTGCTCAGGATTGGGCGACGAGGAAATGTTTGGTTAGCTAAGGAGGCTGACAGGACAAACCAGATGCGAAGGATTAGAAAGCTTCAAGGAATGAGCTTTCAGTCATGGATTGATCGAACAATAGGGATTGTGCTCAGGGATATGAGTCGATCGCAAAGGATTGCTCGAGACCAAGGATTGAAAAAGGTCGTTTCTATGTAAGAGCCCCGCCGTCTGCGGGAGAGTTTAATCCTAAGCTTGTCAGTGTGACACATATTGGGTGAATACAAGTAAGTTGCAGCCCGCCTTTTCTAAGCAGGAGTTTTTCGAGCAATTGGTGAATGGATGTACCTGACTCGTAAGTAAGCGAATCGTGTCATTCTTATTTCTGTCGTTAAAATCTTGCGACAAGCTATTTGTTGAATACTACTCTGCAATCGGAAAAGAAGAACTGCCCGTAAGGCGTGAGAGCTAGTGGTTTCGAGTTGGACTCGGGAACTGCAAATTGGTTTCTCAGGTACTATGTTGGCGAGTTGTAATAGTCAGCCCAGCAAAGACTGGTTTGACTGTAGCGACTACGCTCATGGAAGGACGGCGCAGTGGAGTTCGAATCGATGAAGAAGATCGGTTTGTCATAATTGGAAGGCAGGTCCTTCCCTTTGCCCGATCAGGGGCTACTTAAAAAGAGTAGCCGTGAAGGGTAATGACAATGATAGGAAATCAACGCTACGAAGGAGTGACTGTATGGTAGGTACACAAGCTGAATGGAATGTCCGCAAACGAGACGGACGGGTTGTGCCCTTTGAAGGTTCGTTAATTGCCCGCGCGATCAGTAATGCATTTCGCGCTGAACTCAACCTGGCTGAAACCCAGCCGTTGGAAGAGGCAACACTTGAAGAAATCGCTCGCATGGCCGAAAGTATCATTTCGGAAATGGGTCCACTGGCGACCGCCGGTGATGGAATTGGGGTAGAGAAGGTTCAAGACCTTGTTGAAATGGAACTGATGCGACGCGGCCACTATCGCGTTGCTCGAAGTTACATCGTTTACCGTAGCGAACATGCTAAAGTGCGTGCATTGCGTGCCCCGGAGAGTGAAGTTGAAGCAGAAGAGTCTGTACGGCTTCAGATTACTTTGGAGGATGGTTCCCGGATTCCCTTTGATGAAAATCGTGTTCGCCGTCGTTTGGTGATGGCTTGCCAGGGGCTTGAGGAAATCTGTAATGCTGATGACTTGCTGGAAGAAGTCATGCGTCAGGTGTTTGATGGGATTTCGTCAACAGAAATTTATCGTTCGATGATTCTGGCATCACGCTCTCGCATTGAGCGTGATCCAGCCTTTGATACTGTTTCATCCCGTTTGATGCTGATGGTCATCTATAACGACGCTTTGGGAAGTGCTCCCGAATTCGATAAGGTGGAAGGCACCTATCGCGATCAGTTTGAGCACTACATTATCGACGGTATTAACGCCAGTCGTCTGGATCCTGTACTGCGTGAATATGATTTGTCGGCAATTGCGGCTGCCTTAAAGCCAGAGCGAGATCATAAATTCAAGTATCTTGGTTTGCAGGCAATCTTTGATCGCTATCTACTACATATAGAAGGGCGTCGTATTGAGACCCCTCAGTATTTCTGGATGCGAGTTGCCATGGGATTGGCGATTCGTGAAGGTGAGCAGAAAGAAGAGCGGGCGATTCAGTTCTATAATATTCTTTCCGAGTTTCGCTTTACTTCAGCGACCCCGACTCTGTTCAACTCAGCAACAAACCACCCTCAATTGAGTAGTTGTTATCTGTCGACAGTAAGTGACGACCTGAGTCATATTTTCAAGTGTGTATCAGATAACGCCATGCTTTCTAAATGGGCAGGTGGTCTTGGTAACGACTGGACCAATGTTCGTGCTACCAATTCCTATATTAAAGGGACCAATGGCCAGAGCCAGGGTGTGATTCCCTTCCTGAAAGTTGTCAATGACACCGCAGTGGCTGTGAATCAGGGTGGGAAGCGAAAAGGTGCTGTTTGTTCTTACCTGGAAACGTGGCACCTCGACGTAGAGGAATTTCTGGACCTGCGTCGCAACACCGGTGATGAGCGCCGTCGTACTCATGATATGCATACCGCCAACTGGATTCCTGACCTGTTCATGAAACGTGTTCGTGACAAAGCAGAGTGGACATTGTTCAGCCCTGATGAAGTGCCAGATCTTCACGACCTGTACGGAAAAGAGTTTGAAGAGCGTTACGAAGAATACGAACGTAAAGCGGAAGCTGGTGAATTGCGAATGGCTCGCAAGGTTGATTCGGTAGAGCTATGGCGAAAGATGCTCACCCGCCTGTTCGAGACAGGTCATCCCTGGATTACCTGGAAAGATCCCTCCAATATTCGGTCTCCTCAGGATCACTCAGGTGTTGTTCACAGTAGTAATCTATGTACAGAGATTCTGTTGAACACTTCTCCTGAAGAAACTGCGGTTTGTAACCTCGGAAGTGTCAACTTGGCTAACCACACCAAAGATGGCAAACTGGATATAGAGAAACTGGGAGAGACAGTGACAGTTGCCATGCGAATGCTTGATAACGTCATTGATATTAATTACTACCCAACAGCCGAAGCAGAAAGTTCAAATCGTCGTCATCGCCCGGTCGGACTGGGCGTGATGGGGTTCCAGGATGCCTTGTTTAAGCTTGGGATCGGTTATGCCAGCGATGCTGCTGTTGAGTTTGCAGACCGCAGTATGGAGGCGATTTCATATTATGCGATTCAAGCGTCATCTGATCTCGCTGGTGAACGTGGAACTTATTCTAGTTACGTCGGCTCTAAATGGGATCGTGGCATACTGCCGATTGATTCGTTGGAGTTGCTTGAAGAACAACGTGGTATTCACATTGATGTTGATCGTAGTGTTACTCTTGACTGGGATTCACTCCGTAAGAAACTCACTGAAAACGGAATGCGTAACAGTAACGTAATGGCCATCGCACCGACAGCGACTATTTCGACTATTGTTGGAGTTTGCCAGTCGATTGAGCCGGTTTACAAGCACCTCTACGTGAAGAGTAACCTTTCCGGTGAATTCACTCAGGTGACTATCGATTTGGTCGAAGAACTAAAAGGTCGTGGTTTATGGGATAGCGACATGGTTGAAGCCCTGAAGTACTACGATGGTTCAGTGCAGGAGATTGAACGGGTGCCAGCTGATCTGAAAGCTCGTTATCACACCTCCTTTGAAGTCGATCCGGAATGGATTATCAAGTGTGCAGCCCGCCGTCAGAAATGGATTGATATGGGCCAGTCTCTCAATCTGTACCTTGCTGAACCAAGCGGCAAAAAGCTGCAGAATATGTATATGTCAGCCTGGGAAAAAGGTCTTAAGACAACCTACTACCTGCGAACACTTGCAGCGACTCAGGTTGAGAAATCCACGGTCGATATCAATAAGTTTGGCGTGCAGCCTCGTTGGATGAAGAGCCAAAGTGCTTCTGCCGATATTGAACTAAACCGTGAACCGGCGGCTACGGAAATGCCGGCTACGGCAGTAACCAGTGCTTGTAGCCTGGATGATGACTGCGAAGCTTGTCAGTAAAACCGCCGAGTACGGAAAGGGGCTTGGGATTTACTCCAAACTCATTTTTCGTCTCAGAGTAAGTCAATCAATAGATAATAAATAACAAAAGAGATAGAAGGAGCGTGAAATGTCATCTCCAGTAAGTAAATTACTCGATTCCAACACCGGGCGTATTGATGCTCGGGATAAACTTCTGATTAACTGCAATCAGGTTGACGTTAATCAGTTGATGCCTTTGAAGTATCACTGGGCATGGGAACATTACAACAATGGTTGTGCAAACCACTGGATGCCAACGGAAGTTCCTATGACCAAGGATATTGAAATCTGGAAGTCAGATAAACTGACTGACGATGAGCGCCTGGTCATTATGCGAAATCTTGGTTTCTTCGCGACAGCCGAAAGCTTGGTTGGTAACAATCTAGTGTTGGCGATTTTTCGGCATGTAACAAATGCCGAGTGTCGGCAGTACCTGCTTCGGCAGGCATTTGAAGAAGCGATCCACTCTCATACGTTCCTGTATGTAGTCGAAAGTTTGGGGCTGGATGAAGGTGAAATCTTCAATATGTATCGGGAAATTCCATCCATCGCTGCGAAGGATGAGTTCGAAATGGAATTGACCGCTGAAGTGCTTGATCCAGATTTTTCCACCAATTCTTTTGAAGGCTCTCAGGCACTCTTGAAAAACCTGATTGGTTTTTACCTGATCATGGAAGGGATCTTTTTCTATTCAGGTTTTGTAATGGTGCTTTCATTCCACCGTCGTAATCTGATGACAGGTATTGGTGAGCAGTTTCAGTATATTTTGCGAGATGAGACGATTCATCTAAACTTTGGTTTGGACCTGATTAACGGCATCAAAGCAGAAAATCCTGCGTTGTGGACAGAACAGTTTCAGCAGGATATGATCGCCAGAATTCGCAAAGCGGTTGAATTGGAAATCGATTACGCGAAAGCCTGCCTGCCAAACGGAGTGATGGGACTTAATGGCGACTTGTTTCAAGAATACGTGCAGTATGTCGCAGACCGTCGTCTGGAGCGTATTGGTCTGCCCGCTCAGTACGGTAGCTCTAACCCGTTCCCTTGGATGAGTGAAACGATGGACTTGGCGAAGGAAAAGAATTTCTTTGAAACTCGAGTAACTGAGTACCAAAGTGGTTCGGCTCTGTCCTGGGATGACTAAGGTTAGCTGCTAACGATATTCTTTCATAACCTCCTCGTATGACCTTCGGTTGTCATACGAGGAGGTTTTTTTGTGGTAATATGAATCACCGCGTCCAGTCGAACTGCTGGCTGGCTGATAGGACCTCTGTTTGAAACTGCTGGAGATGCTTAATGTTTGCTCGTTCAATTGCTATGATTTGTTTGTTTGCGATCCCGGCCTCCCTTTTTACGACGTCGGTTCGTGTAACCAATGCTGATGAAGGTCACGCCGAACCTGATTCCTTCCTCGTTTATGTCGGTACGTACACGGGTCCTGAGAGTGAAGGTATCTATACGTTTCGATTTGATCGGAGATCTGGAAAACTGACGGCAGTAAACAAGCCTGCAAAAACGTCAAACCCGTCGTTCGTAGCCGTCCATCCAAGCGGTCAGTACCTCTATGCTGTCAATGAAGACGCGGAGTTTAATGGCGAGCAAGGTGGAGGTATTACTTCATTTTCTATCAATCCCAAGACAGGTGCTCTAACCGAAATCAACTCGCAGTCTACGCACGGTGCTCACCCATGCCACCTGACGATTGATCAATCCGGCAAAACAGTTGGTGTTGCCAATTACACTGGTGGCAGTATTGCTGCTTATAAGATCGGTAAAGCAGGCGAGTTAAGTCCGGCTTCGACTTTTGTACAACACGAAGGCAAAAGTGTTCATCCACGCCAGGAAGCTCCTCATGGACATTCGATCGACGTTGACCCGCTTAATAAGTACGTCGCAGTAAGTGACCTTGGACTCGATAAAGTACTCGTTTATAAAATGAATGCCCGTAAGGGAGAGCTCACGGCTCATTCAGCAGTATCCACGACTCCGGGAGCCGGCCCGCGTCATTTTAGTTTTCATCCGAATGGGAAATTTGGATTCGGTATTAATGAATTGAATATGACAGCCAACGCTTATCGATTTAATGGTCGTGCCGGCACGCTTGAACTCTTGCAGACCGTATCGACTCTACCGCCGGAGCAAAAGCAGCAGGAAGGTCAGTCAACAGCAGAAATGTATGTTCATCCCAACGGTAAGTTTCTTTATGGATCCAACCGGGGGCATAACACGATCGTGGTTTATACGATTCATCCACAGACCGGCAAGCTTACCTATGTCGAGAATCAGGATACCGGCGGCAGTACCCCCCGGAGTTTTGGAGTAGTGCCAACAGGGGACTTCTTGCTGGCTTTGAATCAAGCGAGCAGCACGATTGTGGTATTCAGAATTGACCCCGAGACCGGAGCATTAGAACCAACAGGGGAGGAAGTCCCCTGCCCAACCCCGGTAGCGGCAGCCTTTCTGGCTCGATAACAGTTTGCGTTAGCATCAAATCCCCATGAGGGGCTTAGTGGAGTCGGGGTAGTACATCTGAGGCGACCTGAAAGCCATCGGCGAGGGAATTGGTTTGATTAAACAAGCCAGCAATTGCCAGTACTTCGCCTAGGGTCTTATCGTCGACACCATGTTTTTTCAAAATCGCCGTGTGGGAATTCACGCAATAGCTACATCCGTTACTGGCAGATACTGCCACGGCGATCATTTCTCGAATCGCTGGCGTCAGAGTTGATTCACGCCCTACCGCTTCCGGGTGCATTAGTGTTTTTAATTGTCCCCATACCTGCTCTAACAAATCCGGATTAACCGCAATCACCTTCCAGAAATTCGGGATGAAGTCGATCTGTTTTGTTGCTTTGATGTCTTCGTAGACAGCGGCAATGCGAGGTGAAGCCTGATCTTCTTCTATGGGGGCAACAGTTGCGACACGATCATTTGTCATGGTAATTAAGGCCTGTAAGCAAGTGGTTTGAAAAGGTGATTATCGATCAAATCCGTTGTAACATATTGCAATTGAATTGTGATATAACGAAGTAACTTTCCGGTTGACAGAGGACGCGAATCTCACCTCTCCCAGTCAGTCGGCAGTTCATTCCGGAGACGATTCCACGCAATTTTAATATGGGTTCATAATAAGATGAAAGAAAACAGATCGGGACTAAGCCGGCGTAATTTCATGCTGGCCGCTACGGCCACAGCTGCTGTATCCTCCTTTGCTAGTAATAAACCGCTGTCCGCTCGTGACTATGGGCCGGGAACACAGCCGGTTCGATATCCTGATCCGGATATCGTTGTGCTCGAAGATGAGTTTTCCAGTTACAAACAGGGCAACGCTGCGATCATGCGTCTCTACCATGACCCGGAGATGATTTGGGCTGAAGGATGTGCGTGGAATGGTGTTGGTCGTTATCTGGTTTGGAGTGATATTCCTAATAACACTCAATTGCGTTGGATGGAGGAAGATGGTCATGTATCGACTTTTCGTAATCCTGCTAATAACAGCAACGGAAACACCTTTGATCTGCAAGGGCGCCAGATCTCATGTGAACATCTGACTCGCACGTTGGCGCGTTATGAATATGACGGTACTCGCACAGAGTTGGCTAATAGTTACGGTGGTAAATCGCTCAACGCTCCAAACGATGCTGTGGTACATCCGGCTACAGGTGACATTTTCTTTACAGACCCTGGTTACGGCGGCTTGATGGATTACGAAGGTCGTAAAGCAAAGAAAACTGATAACTGGCCTCAGCCCTATCAGAAAGAATCGATTTATCGCTTCGAAGTAAAGACAGGCAAGTTGATTAAGTTGACTGACGAGATCCACAAGCCTAACGGCCTTTGCTTCTCACCCGACTATAAGAAACTATATGTTGCCGATACGGGTGCGAGTCATTATGACGATGCTCCTCGTAACATCAAAGTCTGGGATGTAGTTGAAGAGACTGACCTGAAACATGGTGAAGAGTATGCTTCGATGATGATGGAAATGACCGACGAGGATGGCAATGTCGAAGAAAAGGGTGGTTTCGCTGACGGCATCCGTTGTGACGAGGATGGAAACATCTGGGCAAGTGCGGGTTGGGTCGGCGACGGCTACGATGGTGTCCACGTTTTTAACCCGGAAGGTACTCGTATCGGGCAGATTCTCCTCCCGGAAATCTGCGCCAATGTTTGCTTTGGTGGTACGAAGAGAAATCGCTTGTTTATGTGTGGCAGTTCGTCACTGTATGCTGTTTATACACCAACCAAGGGCGCTCACTTCTGCTAGTCAATTCTAATGAAATCAAGAGCCCTGGTTGTGGAACGATCCCAGCCAGGGCTCTTCTTGTTTGTTGATGTATGTCGTGTGAAAACCAGTCAAGTTATTCAGCGTTAATCCTCTACCGCCGTCGGAGGTTCTTTAGCAACAGAGATGGCGTCAACAAAAAGAAGTGAGTTGGGCACAAAGAGTCTGGTTTCGTCAGCGGCTTCTAAAACGGTATATCGCAGATCGGTGCTTATGACGGTTCCTTCGTACGTTTTGACTTTGATGTAATTGGTTTTTTCAAACGGTTTATAGATTAGGATTAAGATTCCAGCCAAAACGTTGGAGATGACGTCCTTTAGTGCAAACCCTAAGGCGAACCCTGTAAGTCCCAGGCCGGCTACCAATGCAGACACATCAACACCAAGTGCAGATAAAGCAGTGACCAGTCCCAGTACCATCACGCTGGTTTTGACGACTCGACCGAGGAAGACCGCGAGATCCTCGTCAATGTGCTGCGAACGTCCAACTCGTTCTGCAACTTTTTGCAGAATCTTAGCGGTCAGGTAGAAGCAGAAAAAGGTAAGCAGACTAAATCCTGCAGCCTGAACAATATCGGGCCACTCCATTTCAAAGAGATTGACCGACCCTGCGGGCACCTCGGTGTTTTCCGTCGCGAGTAAAACTAGATTTTTCATGCCAGATGTTGGGGTTGCGGTAGCTTCGTGATACAGACGCCATTAACACTTAGGTAAACGCGTATAATTTGAACACGCAGAGAATAGTGAACCTCGGCAGGTGATGGCAATAGCAGACTGGTTGCCTGAGCGTTTAGCCTTGTAATGTTTTGACAAGATCCGCTGTTCCTAATGAACGAGTGGGATAGAAAATCTCGCCGGCTTGATAGCCTGCTTCCGCGCCGCACTGCATGGCGAACGATTTGACTCTGTCGTAGACGTATGTCTTTTCCGCTGGAAACTGAGTTTTATAACAACGAATGGATTCCAGCTTCATTTCCAGCGTTTCACTAATGTCCATGGTGAGATGACCACTTGGAGCGGTGTGATGCATTGGCTCAAAAGCCAGACGGAAATAGAGTTGTTTGGAGATGATGTGTCGGGGTAGGTCGCCGAAGTGTTCCGGCCACTTACAAAGTCTGGAATAGAAAACCGCTGCATCCGTAATCTGCATGGCCTGATAGTGGTCTGGTGAAGCCATTGGTGTCTTATCGCCAAATCCGATAACAATGCTGGGACGGTACTTGCGGAATTCCTTCGCAAG
>Ga0315322_10001150_pt1 | contig 20254 bp, 11 predicted proteins | sample M110021515metaG_FD_203461 | JGI IMG/M metagenome (GOLD analysis project Ga0315322, IMG submission 203461) | Ammonia-oxidizing marine archaeal communities from Monterey Bay, California, United States - M1 100m 21515 | ecosystem: Environmental > Aquatic > Marine > Intertidal zone | place: USA...
GTCCGCTTGCTCGGACTCCTTTGCCCCGGCCTTTTCTTCTTCCTCTTCCGGCAAAGGCTCGTCTTGGGTTTCCATCTTGGCGGGAACTGCCTTTGCCCAAAAGCAATCCAATTTCCAAAGCATCAACCACGAGGAAACGAAAAAGAAAGCCCAACAGATTTTGGTGAGAATCGAAGTCACTTGATTCGGATCGGAAACCCCCAATGATCTCCAAATTGTCCAGGATTGATATTGAGCCCGCAAGGATTGGCTGAAATATTCGGCCATGATTACGGACAGAAGAAGTCCGAGAATCCCTCCGATCAGCAACCTTTGGATCCACTTGGATGTCATTTGCTTAAGAGGGCAACTCCCCCGAGCAGGTTTTGTATAAATACAGCAATAACCCGCCCACGACGATCAGGATCCATTTTTTTGCCCGTTGCATGGTTGCATCCTGCCAAAGCCTGTTTGCATGTCAAATTTCAACGAACCCCATGCCGTAAGGGCCTCCAAGAATCATGTCGTCTCGATTTCGGCTGAGGCTTGGGCCTTAAGGTGTATGCCCGTATCAAGAGCTCTGCTTGGACTTGGGAGGGGAAGATGGTGGTAGGGGTCGGATTCGAACCGACGAACGCGCGAAGCGGGCGGATTTACAGTCCGCATCCTTTAGCCACTTGGATACCCTACCAGCCAAAGAATGAGGAATAATAGATTAGTTTGCCAAGCTGGCAAGACGATAGTCCCGTTGAGAATTATTTATTTCAAGGCTTGCTTGAACCGGCAGGAATGACAAGATTGTGTGCATGTACCCTTTTCCGGGAAAGTCCGTTGTCGGGCTAACGGGGGGTATTGCTTGCGGGAAATCGTCCGTTCTCGAAATCTTTGCGAAGAACGGATGGGAAGCGATATCGACCGATCAGTTAGCTGGTGAAATCCTTACCTCCGACGAACAGGTTGCCAATCTGTTGCTCGATAGGTGGGGCAAGACGGTTTTTGATGAGCGAGGAATCGTTGACAAAAAGCAGATAGGTGAAATAATCTTCCATACACCCCACGAGAGAGCTTGGTTGGAGGGAGTGCTCCATCCCCAAGTCCGGGCGGCGTGGATGGCGAAGACCAAATCCGTCGAAAATCCTCTCGTCGTGGTTGAAATCCCTCTTCTATTTGAAAATGACCTTCATTCCCATTTTGTTCAAACGATCTCGACTTTCGCGACCAGAGAGCTTCAGTTCGAGCGGTTGCTTGAGCGGGGTTTGCCTAAAGAGCAGGCAAATGCCCGCATTGGCGCTCAAATGCCCTGTGGGCGCAAGGCCGAGCTTGCGGACGTTGTTTTTCTCGGTTGCGGATCTTTGGGCTTTCTCGAGCGGCAGGTCGTATCCTTGTTGAATTCCAATATACTTAATTAGTCCTAATAAATTATTTTTTCATGCCTGCAAAACGCACAGCAAACAAAGGCGAAGACAAGGACGAGGTTCCTGAAAGCGAACCCGCTTCCGTCGATCCGGTCGAAAAACCAAAGGATAAGGGCCGCAAGGCATCTGATTCTTCGAAAGAATCGTCCGATTCGAAGGAAGACGGTCAGCTCTTCTTCAGTACGGATGGGTCCGAACCTGAAAAGGACAAGGAAAACGTTTTTGCCGACGAAGATTCTGGCGCCGATTCAAGCAAGCCCAAGCCCGGGTCGAACGATCAGGGCGGAAAAAAGGACAAGGGCAAGCAACCGGGTGATTCCCCCAAGGGAGGTCACCCAAATCAACAGCATCAGCAAAAGAAGCAAGGAAATCAGGGGCAATCCGGTCAAGGCAACCGCAAGAAGCAGAATTGGCAGGAAAAGAAAAAGCAAAAGAACAGGCCCCGCCAAAAATTCAAGAAGCCCCGCCGGCTTCCTTACGAAGAGACCGAGGTCAAGCCTCTGGAAATTGGAAACCTTCTAGAGAAAGAGGAGCTTAAAACTTTAGAAGGTATATCTTCTTTGGCAGAAGCCTTCGTTGCCTCGGATAGCGACCCGCTCCTGCTTGACGAGCTTTTGCCTTTGAGCCTTCAGGAATTGAAGGATCACGTTTCCGGGTTGGATTTGAAGATTGAACTTCCGGCCGCTCCCCTGAGGGAGGAAATCTTCGACTTGCTGCTCGATGCCTGTCTGGAAAAAGTCGTGCCTGTAAGGTTGTCGGGGATCCTTGAGGTTATGGAGGATGGACATGGATTTCTTTTGCAGCAAAAGGATGATTACAGGCTTAAGTCGCAATGTCCTCTTGTCCCCGCGCCTTTGATCAAGAGTCTGGGGCTGCGGACGGGCCATTTGTTGAAGGGATTCGTTCGCCCAAAGATGGAAGAGTCCAGTTGTCCTATTCTGGTACAAGTTGAAGAGGTGATGAACGGAGCTCCCGAAGAAGCCTCCCGGGTGATCCCCTTTACCGAGCTTATCCCATACTATCCACTAGATAGAATTTACTTGGAAACCAAGCCCGACGTGGAGTGGGATAACGTTGCCATGCGCGTTGTCGATTTGGTTTCCCCGGTCGGGTTCGGACAGCGGGGCTTGATCGTCGCTCCTCCCAGAACGGGTAAAACGGTTCTGCAACAGGGCATCGCCAGGGCGCTCAGGGTGAACAACCCGCAAGCCCATCTCATCGTGCTGTTGGTTGACGAGCGGCCCGAAGAAGTGACTGATTTTCGTCGGCAGGTTCCGGATGCCGAGGTCATTGCCTCGACTTTCGACGAGAGCGCCGAAAGTCACGTTCATGCTGCGGAAATCGTTATTGAGAAAGCGCGCCGTATGGTTGAACGAGAACAGGACGTCGTTATTCTGCTTGATTCGATTACCCGTTTGGCCCGTGCCTACAACACAACTATGCCAAATAGCGGGAAGATTCTGAGTGGCGGGGTAGAGGCAACCGCGCTTCAGCGTCCCAAGCGTTTCTTCGGTTCGGCCAGAAACATCGAGGGGGGAGGGAGCCTGACCATTTTGGGGACGGCTCTCGTAGAGACCGGAAGCAAGATGGACGAGGTGATCTTCGAGGAATTCAAGGGGACGGGGAACATGGAGCTTCATTTGGACCGGGAACTTTCCAACAAGAGGATCTTCCCTGCCTTGGAGTTCGAGAAGAGCGGTACCCGCAAGGAAGAGTTGCTTTATCATCCCGATGAACTGACCAAGATCTATTCCTTGCGTCGCTCCCTGAAGGGTGTTCCTCCGGCCGAGGCGATGGAGATGTTCATCCAGCGGGTTCGCAAAACGAAAAACAACGCAGAATTCCTCATGGGGCTCGGTCGATGAACTCCTCATCCCTTTAACGCTTGCCCAAGGGAATTCATCGATATTCTAAAGAACCATGAACCCAACCGATGAATTCATTCTAGATGCCTTGAAAGAGCAAGGCGTGGCGACTGACGAATTGGTTGCGGAAATCAAAACTTCGATCGAGGCATCCGAGGAAGCGTCCGATTCGGACGTCGATTTGCTTTTCATGAACGAGCTTCTGTCCCGTACAGGTCTTCCCGAAGCAGAGGTCGCCAATTATCTTTCCGGGGAGTTGAGTATGGAAGCCGTAGATCTTTCCACGGTCAACCCTACTGAGGAAGTAATCAATTTACTTACCCCTGAACTGGCCCGCAAATACGAGGCTTTTCCTTTGGGCATGACTGGCTCCGAAGTAGAGATCGTCCTGGGCAACCCCTTGGATGAAAACGTTCACCCCGACTTGGAGTTTCATCTCAAGAAATCGATCAATCCGAAAGTTGCCTACCGTGGCGCAGTCCTTCATGCGATAGACGAGGCATACGGGACGGCCGAAGACCGGAAGATGAACGATTTCTTCGAGGATATGAACGAAGATGAGTTGGAAATCGGAGATGGTGTTCGTCCTGAGGACGTGAGTGAGGAAGACGCGCCGATCATCAAATACGTTCACTCGGTGATCAAGGATGCCTTGGAAATGCGGGCTTCTGATATTCACATGGAGCCACTCGAAAAGAAATTTCGGATTCGTTTCCGGGTCGACGGAAAGCTTGCCGAGCAACAGGATCCCCCCAAGCGTTTGCAACCATCGATTATTTCGAGAACGAAGTTGATGGCAAACGTCAGCTTGGCGGAGAAAAGAGTCCCGCTGGACGGACGCATTAACGTGAAGGTCGGAACCAAGGTTATCGATTTGCGGGTTTCGACCCTTCCCACCGTTCACGGGGAGAGTATCGTCATGCGTATTCTTGACAAGGAAAGCTTGAGCCTTGGTTTGCCGCAATTGGGTTTCTTTTCAGACGACCAGGCGCTTTTCGAGCAGGTCATTGGCTTGCCTGACGGAATTTTTCTGGTTACCGGACCCACCGGTTCGGGTAAGTCGACCACTCTGTACTCGGCCTTGAACGAAATTAACAAGCCTGACCGTAAGATCATTACGGTTGAGGATCCCGTCGAGTATGAAGTTGCGGGCATTAATCAGGTACAGGTCCGGGCGGACGTGGGAATGACCTTTTCCGCCGCCCTTCGGGCCATGCTCAGGCAGGCGCCCAATATCGTCATGGTTGGGGAGATCCGTGATTTGGAAACTGCTGAAATCGCCATTAACGCGTCTCTGACCGGGCATATGGTGTTCAGTACCCTGCATACCAATGATGCTCCCAGCGCCGTTTCCAGGTTGATCGACATGGGGGTTAAGCCCTTTCTCGTTTCCGCATCCCTGCGCGCCGCATTGGCCCAACGGTTGGTTCGTTCGATCTGTCAGAACTGCAAGCAACCTTATGAACCTACCGCTAGTGAACTCCCCATTCTCGGGGTTGGAGATGAGCAGGCAAGCTCGGCAAGCTTCATGCATGGCGCGGGATGCGAAAAATGCGGCGACAACGGATTCCGAGGAAGAAAAGGGGTGTTCGAAATCTTTTCCGTAAATCAAGAAATCGAGGAGATGATTTACCATAACGTGAGCATAGTCGAACTGCGCAAGAAGGCCCGCGAGATGGGCATGCGTTCGATGCGCGAGGACGGATTCCGAAAGGTGTTGGCGGGGGTTACGACCTTGGATGAGGTCTTGATGGTGACAACTGCGGAAGAGTGATACCAATACAATGCTTTACCTAGACTACAACTCGACCATAAGGGATATCTTCAAGGATGTTGAAGGAATCTCCCAACACGGCCTGGATGAACTTTATAGCGAAGAAGTCAAGGAGGGGAAGCGTTCCTATGCGGAGGATATCGTAGCGGCCGGGCTGGCCACGAACGAAGACATTTTCAATTTGGTCGCCCAGTTCCTCGGTTATGAGCTTCAGGTCGGAGAAGTGGATGAGATCGACCCCGAGGTCCTGCGGATCATCGGGCCCGATATCGCGACTCAATACAAAATCGTTCCGCTTTACCTCTCTGAAGGAGGCATTCATTTTCTTGCCGCCGATCCGTTTAACTCGGCCATCATAGACGACCTTACCTTCGCATTGAATTTGGAGATCTATCTGATCGTATGTGATCCAGGTTATCTTGATGAGCTCCTTGATCAGCATTACGCCAAGGAAGAGAGCACTTTGAGCGATCTTTTGGGAGACGTCGGACTTGATGAATTCGAGGGTCTCGACGAGTCCAAAGAGAACGAGCTTACGGATGCGGCAAACGAAACCCCCATCATCCGGTTTGTAAACCTGGTCATTCAGCAAGCGGTGCGCGCCCAAGCTTCCGATATTCACTTCGAGCCTTTCGAGGAAGAATTCAAAATCCGTTATCGGGTGGACGGGGCTCTCTACGAAATGTCTCCGCCTCCCAAAAGTTTGGCCTTGGCGGTCATATCGAGAATCAAGGTGATTGCGGACCTTAACATTGCGGAGCATCGAATTCCTCAGGATGGAAGAATCAAGATGACGATCGAGGGCCGGCCCGTCGACTTGCGGGTCTCCACCTTGCCCACTCAGTTTGGCGAAAGCGTGGTGTTGCGTGTTCTTGACAAATCAGCAGTCAACCTCGACTTGGATAACCTCGGTCTGCCGGAATCGGTGAAGACGGGCATCCGGGATGCAGTCCGGCGACCCAATGGGATTTTTATCGTCACCGGTCCGACAGGTTCAGGGAAAACGACCACTCTCTACAGCGCTCTTCGTGAGGTGAACAAGATAGAAACCAAGCTTTTGACTGCCGAAGATCCGGTGGAGTATGAGCTCGAGGGCATTATGCAGGTTCCTGTAAACCATCAGGTCGGGCTTGACTTCGCCCGGGCTTTGCGGGCCTTTTTGCGACAAGACCCGGACAAGATCATGGTGGGGGAAATCCGGGACATCGAGACCGCCCGCATTGCCGTTCAGGCCTCCCTGACCGGGCACGTCGTGCTTAGCACTTTGCACACCAACGATGCGCCCGGAGCCATTACCCGATTGATCGATATGGGGCTGGAACCCTTTCTCCTTTCGGCCTCGCTGGAATTCGTATTGGCTCAAAGGTTGGTGCGCAAGATCTGTCCGACCTGCAAGCAGGAATTCGAACCGAAGAAGGACGTCCTTGCCGAACTTGACTTGAAAGTGGAAGAGATTGGCGAGAGGAAGTTTTATTTCGGAGCCGGTTGCGAAGATTGTAGCCAGGCGGGTTATCGGGGTCGAACCGGTTTGTTCGAGATGATCAAGGTGACCGACGCTTTCCGGGAAATGATCAATTCCGGGGCGGCGACACTCGTCCTTCGTCAAAATGCCATTGAGCAAGGTATGCGTACTTTGCGCGAAGATGGCATCCGTTCGATCTTCGATGGAGAAACGACTGTTGAGGAAGTCTTGAAATATACCTAAAAGTCACACAAGATAATTGCCATGCCTATTTTTCAATATACAGCGACAGACCAGACCGGGGCGCCTTCAGAGGGAAACTTCGAGGCGGCTAGCGAAGACCAAGCGATGGAGCAACTTGCCCAATACGGACTTACCGTTACCAAACTCGAACCAGTCGGTTCCGCGGATGACGAGCCCAAGAAGAGGGTTTCCCGTGACAAAAAGCAAAAGAAGGGGCTGCTTGAATCGTTGAAGAAAATCGAATTGGGAGGAGGACCAAACAACGAGGACATTTCGATTTTCACCCGACAGATGTCAACTCTCGTGCAAGCGGGTCTGCCTTTGATCAGAAGTCTGGAGGTCATGATCAAGCAACAGGAGAAAAAACCTAAGTTCAAGGCTATGCTCCAGGCGATCTCGGAAAAGGTTTCCTCCGGTGGAACCCTTTCTGACGGTTTGGCCATGTACCCCAAGACCTTTGACAATTTGTTCGTTAACATGGTTAAGGCCGGGGAAGCCGGTGGTGTGCTGGAACTCGTTTTGGACAGGCTCGCCCAATTTCAGGAGAAATCCATCCGGACGATCAAAAAGGTCAAGTCAGCCATGATTTATCCGGCCGTCATTATGACCGTTGCCGTGGGGATCGTAACCCTCCTTATGATGGTCGTGGTTCCGCAGTTCCAATCCATCTTCCAGCAAATGCTCAGGGGGGCTCCTTTGCCCGGACCAACACAGATCATCATTGATATTAGTGAACTCTTTTCGGGTTCCCCGATTCTCGTTCTTGGAGGAATGGCGGGAACGGTGGTCGGCGTTATCGTATTTAAGAAAACGAAATACGGGAAGAAGACCTTTGACTGGCTCGGACTCAATCTACCTGCGGTCAGGGACGTGGTGAGCAAATCGAACGTTTCCCGGATAACCCGCACCTTCGGTACCCTCCTAAGCAGTGGTGTTCCCATTTTGCAGGCCTTGCAAATTACGCGTGATACCTTGACGAACGGTTATTTTGTTCAGGCAATGGGTAACGTTCACGACTCCGTGCGGGATGGTGAGGCCATGGCTGTCCAGATGGACAGGGAAAAGGTTTTCCCCTCGATGGTTACGAGTATGGTCGAGATCGGTGAGGAAACGGGAGAGCTCCCGGATATGCTTACCCGGATTGCCGATAATTACGACGAAGACGTGGATAATGCGGTTTCAGGCATGACTTCCTTGATCGAGCCAATCATGATCGTATTCCTGGCGTTGGTCGTTGGGTTTATCGTCATCGCGTTGTTTCTTCCCATCGTTGGGATTATTGAAACGATCGGGAAGTAAGCGGCCCCTTAAAAATTTTGGTTGTAGGCCTGCCTCCAACTATTGGCTCTTGCCGGGTCAATCTTGTCCCATGCGCCTAGCGCCTTTTTGACGGCTCTTCTTTTGGCCTCCTGATCTTGAATGGTCATTGCCCAACTGATTGCATTTTCCGGATCCCGGGCGGAAATTCTGCTGACGAATTCACCAACCGCCGGATCCATTGCCGCTGACGGGGGTTGCGCGTTCAGCCACTTTGCGGTGGATATCGGATCGACCAAAGACCAACGGGAAGTCAGTTGCTTCATCGCATAGGAGCGTTTCTCTTCGTTCTCCAAACCGGAAACCCATTGGGATGCGCCGGACGGATTCTGCGAGACCCACTGGGCAAGAAGGTTATCGGTTATGCGCTGGGAAGCCTTGTCATTTTTCATCTCTTTTACCCAGTCAGCGGTGGCGGGAAGATCCTGCTTCGAGAGCTTGGCTCCCAATTGGCCCAAGATCGTCTCCCTTAACCGGCTGTCTTCGGTGGGAAAAGTCTCAGCCCACTCGATTGCCTCCTGAGTGCCAAGCTTTGCGTATTCCTGAGCGAGAAACGTGGAGGCCTGCCAGCGGGCTCCACCCTCGGGTAAAGTTCTGAACAATCCGTTCGCCGTTTCCAGGTTGTTTTCGGCCAAGCCCCTTATTATGCCCACCAGCATGTCACCATCCTTGCGCTCAGCGTTGTTTTTATTCGAATTGGCCCACTCCACGGCGCCTTGAGGGTCGCTGTTTGCCCATCCCGCAAGGACTTCCGAAATTCCGAAGCGTCTCTCGCTTTTCTCATCCAATGCCGATTTTGCGTATTCCAAGGCCGCTTCCGGGTCAATCGCCGCCCAGCTTCGCATCAGCAGCTTCATCTCCAAGTGTCTTCCGTATCCTTTCGGGAGCTCCTCGAATGCCCTAACCACTTCCTTTACGTTGGCCCCGTCCATTGCCCTGACGGCATCGAGATAAGATCCCAGCCGGGAAATGATGTCCTTGCCCTTCATTATTCTCCGTAAATTGGGAGGGAGAGGCGGGGAGGGTGTCCTGCTTCTCCATGTTGAGGAAGCTCCGGGATCTTTAGAAGAACCATTGTTTGCGGGAGTTGCGGGGGAACCTCCCTGCACAGGTTTGTCAATGGGACTTGCTTTCACCCCCGGGGTGGCCCCGTTTTCCTTCAGGGCAGAAGCAGAATTCCCGTCCGAACCTTTCTGGCCACCGAAATGCAAGCCGAGGTAAAAAACCAAGCCCAACGACAAGGCCCACGGCAAACCGATCTTGAGAAAGAATTTCATTCTACAACTTTTGAAAATATAAGCCCAAGTAATGGAGTTGGGCAAGAGCAGACATCCGATCCTTCTCGAGCGTTTTATTTGGGCGGGGCTGAACGATTCTTTCTCGTCGCTTTGATTTCCCTGTGGTTCTTGTAAACGATTGCCGGGACCTCGTATTGTTTTTTCAACCGTTCCAGTTCCTTCAGGAGCCTGGCTTGAACTCCCGCGTATTCGGGGTTTCCGTAGACGCTCTTCATCTCGTCCGGATCGTTTTTCAAGTCGAATAGTTCCCATTCCTTCTTGTCAAAAAAATGGATTAGCTTGTGCCTCTCGGTCTTCACCCCTTCGTGCCGGGCCACCCCATGTCCGCCTCCTTCGTGATAATGATAGTACAGGCTCTTGCGCCAATCACTAGGTGTTTTCCCCGTTAGCAGGGGAACGAGACTGGCCCCTTGCATCTGCGGGTCGGTCTTGGCCCCCGCCATATCGAGAAAGGTCTGAGCGAAGTCCAGGTTGCTCGTCAAGTCGCGGTTTTTCGACTTGGGCTCGACCACCCCGGGCCAGCGGACCAACAGGGGCATGCGGTAGGAAAGCTCGTACATCCAGCGCTTGTCGAACCAACCGTGATCGCCGAGGTAAAAGCCCTGGTCGGATGAATAGATCACCACCGTGTTCTCGGCCAGACCGCTATCGTCCAGGTATTTGAGCAAGCGCCCTACGTTTTCATCCACCGCCTTGGCGCAGAGCAGGTAGTTGCGAATCCAGCGCTGGTAGTGCCATCGGGTCAACTCCTGCTTGCTCATGGAATCGCGCTTGGCGAGGAAGGACTCGTTGCGGGGGCGGAAGTAGCCATCGAAGACCTTGAACTGTTCGGGAGTGAATTGGCTCGAATACTTGAGCATAAGCCGGTGGTCTCCGAGGTGTTTGAGGATACCCATCTGATGGTTCCGGGCCGATGAAGTCCGTCCCGAGTAGTCGTCGAAGAGGGTCTTGGGTTCTGGGATCTCGACGTCGTCGAGAGTTCCAAGGTGACGCAAGGCAGGCTCCCACCTTCCGTGCGGGGCCTTGTGCTGGCTCATCAGCATGAAGGGTTTGTCCGGATCGCGTTCCTCCTTGAGCCACTTCAGACTCAGGTCGGTGATGATATCGGTAGTGTACCCGACGTGCTTGACCTCCTTGCCGTCCTTCTTCATGCGCGGGTTGTAATAGGAACCCTGCCCGTAGAGAATTTCATAACGGTCGAATCCCGTAGGGTCGGATTTCAGGTGCCACTTTCCAATCAGGGCGGTGCTATAGCCTGCCTTCCGCAGAAGTTTCGGAAAGGTGACTTGCGAACCGTCAAAGACGTCTCCATTGGTCATTTGGCCGTTGTGAAAGGAATGCCTGCCGGAAAGGATAACTGCCCGGGATGGGGCGCAGATCGAATTGGTGACATAGCAACGCTCGAAAGTCATGCCCTCCTTCGCGATGCGGTCGAGGTTGGGTGTCTGAATCAATTTCGACCCGTAGGCGCTGATGGCGTGGGGGGCATGATCATCGGTGAAGACGAAAAGGATGTTGGGCTGCTTGGCCAAAGACCAAGTTGCTGAAAAAACGAGAAAGAAGATCAGGGGTCTCATTTATTTTTTCTTTGGAGGTACTTGGTAGTCCGGATTCGGGACGGGAAGTTTGGCTTTCATCTCGGTTTGCCAGGCGACGAGTTTGTTCTCCATTTCCTTGGCTTTCCCCGGATTCTTCTTGGCCAAGTCGTTCTTCTCGGAAGGATCCTTGGCCAAGTTGTAGAGCTCGACCTTCTCGTGGTGGTAGAATTTGATTAGTTTCCAGTCCCCGTCGCGGATGGAAGCACCCGGTTTCCAAGTCGATCCGTGATAGTGCGGGTAGTGCCAATAGAGAGGTCTTGGTTTCCCTTTTTTTCCCGTCAGTTCGGGAAGCAGGCTACGCCCGTCGGCATGCAACTTGGGCTTGAGGGGGAGACCTGCAAGCTCGAGCATGGTGGGGAAGAAATCCATGGAGACGACCGGTTCGTCACAAACGCTTCCCGGGCTGGTAACACCGGGAGCGCGGACGATTGTCGGTTCGCGCACTCCGCCTTCGTAGAGCCAACCCTTGCCGGCCCGCAGGGGCAGGTTGCTGCCCGGACCGGGGCCGCGCAGGGTGCTTAAGCCCCCGTTGTCGCTAAAGAAGATAATGACCGTATTTTCGGTCAGCCCGAGTTCGTCGAGCTTAGCTGTCAGGTCGCCTACGCTGTCATCCACCGCGGCTACCATGGAAGCGAGGGCTGCGTTGTCCTGGCGCATGCGGGTCTTGCCTTCATGCTCCGGACGGGTGGGCGTGTTCCCTTCGAAAGTTTTTTTCGCTTTCGTAACGTAATGATCGATGCGTTTCTTGTAGGCTTGGATCGGCGTATGAATGTTGTAATAGGAGAGGTAGAGTAGAAAAGGTTTCTTTTTGTTTCTTTTCTCGAGGAAGTTGATGGACTCCTCGGTCAAGCGCTCGGTCAGGTACTCGCCTTTCTTTTTCGACTTCAGAGCCGGGTTGGTCCAAGGGGCGTAGTAGCCGCCCGGAGGGGAGCCCTTGTGGTGACCTCCGATGTTGAAGTCGAACCCCTGGTCGGTCGGCCAGTGCCCTTCATTCCCAAGGTGCCACTTGCCGGCAAAGAACGTCTGGTAGCCATGGCTCTTCAATTCTTCTGCAATGGTCACTTCCTCGTGGGCAAGGTTGTTCCGGTCGTTGGGATGGAGTAGCTTATTGGTTTTCCTGTTAGACTGTCCGGGTATCCAATCGGTGATGTCGACCCGTACCGGATGACGACCCGTCATGATGCTTGCCCGGGTGGGGGAGCATACCGGACAGGCGGCGTATCCGTTGTTGAATTTCATGCCCGTCTTGGCCAGATGGTCTATGTGTGGGCTTTCGTGAAAGGTAGAGCCATAGGCGCCCACGTCCATCATGCCCATGTCGTCGACCAGAAAAAACACAAAGTTGACAGGTTCTTTCTTGGCTCCGAACATTGTGCAGGAAAGGGAAGTCAGCAGGATGGCCAAGGCCGCGAATCGGTTGTGGGGATGTGTTTTCATAGATTTGAATGATCGATAGCTGAGTGGTGGCTGTTTAAAAAAAATGCTTTTTTTACGTAGTTAAAATTGACTGAACGCACTTTTGTGGGAAGTTATAAGAATGATGGTTTTGGGAGCGAGCAAGTTTGATTTGATAGGATGGTTGAAATGGGCGGGGGTTTGCTTGAGCTTTCTTTTCCTATCTTCATCGTTCCTTCTTGGAAAGTCAGAACTCGACCTTCGCTTGGAAAAGGACAATGCGGACAAGCAGGATTTGATTGCGGGCCCGCTTCTGGATGACTTGCAGTATCTCAGAAAACTGAGCGTCGACCTGATTGGTCGGATCCCGAGCGAAAAAGAAATCAAGCAGTACTTGAAGGATCCGTCCGAAAAGCGTCGGGGTTTGCTCCTCGAACGGCTCTTGGCTCACGATCGGTTTGCCGACCGTTGGACTGCTTTTTTTGCCGACTTGCTTAGAATCCGCACCAACGCGACCGGAGGCGGTCCACTGCTTGCCTACGTTCATCAGTCGGTCAGCGCAGACAAGCCTTTCGACGAACTTGCTCGTGAGCTCATCTCTGCGCAAGGCAGGTCGCGCCATCTGCCTGCGGTCGGGTTCATCCTCAATGACAATGCCGATCCGATGGCCCTGACTGCGGCCACGGCCCAAGTGTTTCTGGGTGTGCGCATGCAATGCGCCCAATGCCACGACCATCCCTTTGACGATTGGGAGCAGAAGGATTTTTATGAACTTGCTTCCTTTTTTGGAAAAACCCGCAGGATGGAAAACCGGTTTAGCCGTACCGTCTATACCACGGAGGTCGAGGAAAACCGGGTCTTGTGGCCACCCGAGCGTGAAAAACCGCCTTCCAGAAGTCCGGTGGACGCGAAATTCCCCTTCCTTTTGGAGGAGTTTGAAGAAAAGCCCGCTCATTTGGTCCGCTTTGAAAGCAAGCGGGCGAAGGAAAGGGAATCTCTTGCCGTTAACGAGGAAGCCGATTCCTTGGATTCGTTGCTCGACGAAACCGAGGCCACCATCGAGGCTGCTTCTCGCAAACGGGCGCCCGGAGGATTCGATCCCGATGCCGACTTGAAGAGCCAGAACGCATCCATTGACGTGAAGGGTGATCTTTACCGTGCGAGCGAGAACAGGATGGAGCTTGCAAAATTGGTCACCCATCCCCGCAATCGATACTTCGCTCAGAACTTCGTCAACCGCTTGTGGGCGGAATTGATGGGGCGGGGAATTTACGAGCCGGTGGACGACTATTCCAAATACCAGACCGTCACGCATCCGGCTACCCTCGAGTACCTGCGCAAGGAATTCGTAGCCACGGGCTATGACCTGAAGGAAATGATCCGTGAGGTCGTTTCCTCGGATGCCTACTTGCGGGGACGCCTGGATGCCAAGGCTTCGGCCAAGGTCCAACTCCGCTCCGAACAGGCTTTTGTCGCCGCATCGACCCGCCGCATGATCGGGGAAGCTCTTTTTGACAGCGTTGCGGTTGCGGGTAACCTGACCGATTACAAGTGGCCCGCGGGGGCCAATGAGAAGACGGTCACGGTCCGGCAACGGGTTTACCTTCAGGACGAAAATGCGAAAGAGCAAAAGACCGCATCTCAGGTTCCGCCTTCCAAGGCCCCGGGGATGCAGGCCAGGAAGTCCAAAGGCGGGGCATACGATCTCGAAAAGAGCATATCTTTGGATTTCGGAGCGCTCTTGGCCCGTAACGAGGTGAAGGAGGAGATCCAATCCATGCGCATGCGTTCGAACGAGGATTTGGAAGCCATGAAGATGGCCATGATGAATACGACGCCAACGAGAAGGGGAAAGTACAAGTACGTATACCAAGAAGAAATTGTGGACGATAACCCCGTCTATTCGAGTTCGTTCCGGATGGCCACTCCGGCCGCCCCCGATCATTTTCTCAGAATCTTCGGGCAACCCGGACGGGATAGGCTGGGGGACTTCAGGAATTTCGATGCTTCGATGAGACAGGCCCTCATGATGCTCAATGGAAAACTTACCCACGAGGCGTCGCGGGTAGGACCCTCCGAGTCGATTCATGCGCTATTGACAGGGAGTGAGAAAAACCTTTCCGAGGCAGTCCGTCAAACCTACCTTTCGCTTTTCACCCGAGAACCGAGCAAGCAAGAAATAAAGGAAGGGCTTTCCCTTCTCGATGCTTCCCCCCTTGAGGGAATGGCCGACTTGCGCTGGGCCATGCTCAATAGTCACGAATTCAAGTTTATCCCTTAGCTTATTAACGAAACCAAGGCCTGACATGCACTGTACCGATTACGCTCTCACCCGCCGCCGCTTCCTTCACGGATTTGCCGGGACCGCCACCTTGCTGGGGATGCCCATTCCTCAACTTCTTGCCGCCAAGGGGACCGCTGGGCCGGCCAAGGCCGAGCACGTCATCCTCTTTTGGAATGGAGGTGGAATGAGTCATATCGATACTTGGGATCCCAAGCCTGGAAGGCCGACCCAGGGTGAGTTCGATCCGATAGCCACGAGTGCCGACGGTGTGCAGATCAGCGAGATTTTCCCCAAGCTTGCCAAGCAGATGCACCATTGTTCGCTTGTTCGTTCGATTGCCGGAACAAATGGGGATCATGGCCGGGCAACCTATGAATTACAGACGGGCTACGGGCAAAGCGCCAACCTCGTTCACCCCGGACTCGGGAGCATAGTCGTTCATGAGAAAGCGCGTCTGGGCGATCTTCCGGCCTTCGTGACGGTGAGTGGACAAGCCCCCCGGGCCGGGTATCTGGGACAGAAGTGTTCCGCCTATTTTGTCGGTCAACCGGGCGAAAAAGATCCGTACCTCCAGTTCCCTGCAGGTATCGGGGAGTTGCGTGGCAACAAGAGGCTCGACGTGCTTGCCCGCATGAACAAGCGGACATCGTCCAAGTTTGGGGCGAAGGAAATGCTCGCCAACGAAACGGCGGTCGACGATGCCGTTTCCCTGATGCGCAGTCCCGCCCTCAAGGCCTTCGAGCTCAAGAACGAGAATCCCAAGACCATCGAGCGCTATGGGGATACCGATTTCGGACGGGGAGCCCTCATGGCGAAGAGGTTGGTCGAGACGGGCGTACGGTTCGTCCAGATCAACCGGGGAGGTTTCGATACCCATAGCAATAATTTCGAGGCTATGCGCGGGCATGGCGAGATCATGGATCCAGGCTTGGCCTCACTCATTGAGGATCTTGCCTCGTCGGGCATGCTCGAGAAGACACTCGTTCTTATGCTGAGCGAATTCGGGAGAACCCCAAGAATCAACGAGAACGCCGGGCGGGACCATCACGCAAAGGTATTCAGTTGCTTTATGGCCGGTGGTGGTATCCAGGGTGGACAAGTGATCGGTTCGTCCGACGAGGATGGGGTCATGCCCGAGGATCGTCCGGTGAAGCCCCATGACATCCATGCGACCGTCCTTCATGCTCTTGGCATAGACGGCCGCGAGGAAGTGATGACTCCGCTTGATCGCCCCATGCGCCTGATACGCAAGGGCGGGAGCCCGGTTCGGGAGCTCTTCGCCTAAAGCGAGAGACCTTCTTGATCCACTTCCTCCCGCATGCGGAGGAATCCCTTTTTTGCCTGACGCAAAAAAGCGGGAGATTTTCGCTTTTTGGAGCTTGTATTTGCTTTCCTTGGAGCTTGCTTTCCTTTTTGTTTGAGGATCCTTGCTTCCAACGCCGCTTTGAATTCTTGAATCGTACTCTCCATTATTTATCCACAAATGATAAAAAATGCTTGTGATTGCATGTCCAAGCTGAACTCTCTTCGAGAACCCCAAACCCTTTTACGAAAACCAATCATGAAACCTACCATTCCGACAAAAGAGAAATTCCTCTGTTTTCTTATTCTTGTAACGAGCGTATTTGCTGTATCATTGGAGGCTCAAAGCCCCTTGCGTGGATCGATTACCGAAGACCGCAAGGCTAAGAAACTCCTCGAGGCGGGTGATTCGCGCATGGAGGCGGACGAGAAATCCAAGGCCCTGGAAATATGGAGGACCGTTTTGGACCAGTTTCCCCGGAGCAAGGTCAGGTTCGATGCCCATATGCGGATTGGCGAATACCTGCTTACCAGCAAGGGTGCCTTTGACGAGGCCCGTAAGCACTTCGAGTCGGCTGCGGAGGAGGAAAACGGTGACGATACGATGAGAGCTCAAGCGACTCTCAAGCAAGGGGTCTGTTTTTACGAAGCCCGTCTCTACGGAAAATGCTTCAAGATTTTCCGCAAGATCATCGAGGATTTTCCTGCATCCGAGGAAGTTAACCGGGCTTATTACTATATCGGTCTAGGCCATTTCAAGCAGGGGCACTACAGTCGGGCAATCGAATCCCTTGAAAAAGTAGGCACCGCATTTTCCGAAAAGGAAAAGGGTCAGGAAAAGGTGGAGGCGGGCAAGCGCTTGTTCGTCAAGATCGAGGATGCGGACTTGGCCATCCTTGCCCAGGAGGATTCGGTTGAAATTCTTTGCAAGACCAAGAGAGGGGATGAGGAAACCCTTTCCTGCCGGGCAATCGGGCGCAATGCCCGGATCGTTCTTGGGTCGATCTCAACCCAGTTGGGGAGTGTCAAAAAGGGGAATGGAATCCTCGAGGTAGGGGGAGGGGACAGCGTGGACGTTCTTTACGTAGACAAACATACTGCGAACAAGGAATTCGGAGTCAAGCGGCTGAAGCAAGTTCAGGTAGTCGGGCAGGGGAAGGCATCGATTATGGACGGTTCCTACCGGGACACTTTGAAAGGAGTGGTTCTTGGCAAAACCGCCAATTTGCAGGTGAACGATCCGGATTGGGATGTCTCCTCCAAGGCTGATGCCCTCAAGATTACGGTGGAGGTGAGACGGAACAAGACGCCCGAGGAAATTGACGAGGAAATCGCCAACCTCGTTGCCAACGGAGCCATTGACCAGCCTGCCGAAGGGGAAGAGTCTTTCGATCCTTTTTCCGAGGATGGGGACGGGCCCAAGATAGACAAGTTCAAGACCGTCGACTTGGTCGTGGTCAGCCTGAGCGAGTCCCTCATCGAGGAAGCCGAGAAGTCTGCAGCTGATTTGGCTGAGGAGAAAAGTGGGGAGGGGAATGCTACGGCAGTCGTTGATGCTCCGGAGGCCCCCAAGGACGATTCCATTCACAGCGGTATCTTTCGGGGCGTGGTATCCGTCGAGAACCAAGCCGAGGCCAAGTCGGACCAAAAATTGCAAGCTCTGCCCGGTGACGTGGTCCGGGTCGTTTACCAGGACAAGCTGAACGTTTCGGATGACGAGCGCAAAGTCATCTCCTCGGCCAAATGCATCGAAGGGAACGTCGGAGGAGTGCGCGTCACCAAGACGAGGATCGACGATGAGGAGCTTCGCTTGCGCACCGAGCTCAAGACGGCGGCCGCTCTTGCGGAAATCGGGAACCATTACAAGGAGTTCGGTTTGGCAGACAAAGCCAAGTCGAAATACAAGGAAGCCATTGCCGTGGGAGAGGAGACCGCCAAGTCCGCCCGCAAGCTGAAGGGGCGCATTCTCGAGGAATCCTACGTCGGTCTTTGGAAGATTTACTTTGCCATGGAAAACTACGGAGCCGCCGCCGCCATGAGCCGCCGCTTGCAAAACGAGTTTCCCGAGAGCCCGTTCGTGGATGATGCCATCTTGCAACAAGCCAGCGTTGCCAAGGAGAGGGGAGACCTCAAGACCGCGATCTCCCTGTTCAGAGGTTTGACCACGATCAAGAACAGCGAGCTACGAGGGGAAGGACAATTCGGCATTGCGGAATGTTACGAGCAAATGGCTCTGGATGCCGGTGAAGGCAAGGGACAAGGTTATTTTGAGCAAGCCTTCCGGGCCTATCAAGGGGTCTATGAAAACTATCCGGAAAGCGGACGGGTCGGGGATGCCGTCGCGAAGATGGCCAACTTTTACTACAAAAAGAAAGACTACCGCCGGGCGATTGACGTTTTCGAGACCGTCTTGGAGAAACACCCTGACGCCGGGTTTCTTGACGTCATCCTCTTTAACTACGGGAGGTGTCTCTACCGGGTCGACCGCAAGGGGGACGCCCGCCGGAAGTTCGACCAGATCATCAATGAGTTTCCCGACAGCAACCTGGCCGGCGAGGCCAAGCGCATAAGCGAAGCGCTGGCCAAGTCCGGTAATTGAGATCATTGCGAAACCATCCCTATCTTCAGAACCCATTTTATCCTTACTCAATGAAAGCTAACAAATTTCTTACCATCCTCACTCTTTCCACTGCTTGGATTTTCCAACTCTCCGGTCAGGAAGCGAAAATCGATCCGGTCTCTCAAAAAGCCGCCGACCTCGAGGCCCAGGTCCGAAAACTGGATACCAGTTCCGTCGAAGGGGCCAACGCCCTGCTCGAACTCGTTGACCTGTATCACGGGAATGCCCGGGGCTTCGGTCTTGTCCGGGCAGGCAAGACCTTCGTGAAGACTCACCGCGATCACCCCCGTCACAAGGAAGTGATGCTGAAGTTGCTCGACGGACACCTCATCCTTTCACGCAATGAGGATATCGTATCGACCTCCCGTCAGTTCCTCGAATTTTACGGCAAGGACGGCGCGGCCGCTCAGGTCGCGCGCTATCTTGCCGAGGTTCTGGAACGTCAGAACAAGAAAATGGATGCGGCCAAGGTTTTCGAAGAGGCCTGGAGGCTTTCCGGCACAAAGGATCAAAAGAGCGGATTCCGGGCGGTTCGCCTCTTTGGCGAATCAGGAGCCGGCGGGGCCAAGGAGGGTGGACGTCTGGCCCTCGAGATGCTGGACAAACTCAAGGGTACGCCTGCCATTGAGTTGGGCAACTATGCCTTTGACCGTTGTTCCAACGGGAATTGGGATCGCAAGGGAGCGATCGCGCTCGGGGAAAAACTCATCCGCATGAACTTGCTCCGTGATTCCAAACGCAAGGCCGAAGTTCATTATCTTGTGGCCGGTCACCTATGGGGAACCGGACAACGCCTGAACGCGATCACCCATTACCGCAAGGCCTGGGATCTGCAAAAGGAGAATGAGGGATACCTCAAGCAGTTGATTGCCGTCCTTTACGACGGTTCGGGCAAGGCAGGCCAGCTCAAGCCCCTGGTCGACGACTACGGAAGAAGGTATCCCAATAATCCGGAATCCTTCGGGCAGGCACAATCCAACCTCGCTCATGCGCATGCCCGCGAGAAGCAGTTGCCCCAGGCGGTTAGCGTAGCTGCGCAGGCTCTTTCGCGCAACCCGGCTTATCGTGATTTGGCCAATTACTACGTGCGCTGGATCAACGAGCTTGACCCCAAGCGCCTGCCGGAGGCCGAACAAGCCCTCAGAGGGGCTTTTGCCAAAGCTCCCGCGGATACCCGTCACTTCATCCGTCTGGCTCTCGCTATCGATCTTTACCGGGACCGAACGAAGGACCTCAACCGTGCCCGTAACGAAGTTCGTCAGATGGTTCGCGAGGAACCGGTCAACGATAGTAGAATTGCCTCCGCTCTTTCCTGGTACTTAAGCTCGGCTGCGGACGAGGGAGCTTTCCGTCGCGAGGCTCAGGAGTTGATCAAGTATGCCCAAGCCAACGGTCATCTTTCCCACCTGCGCGGCTGGCTTCAGGATTGGGCAAAGGGCAACGGCAGTACGGACGTGGAGAAAGGAAACCGAAAATGGTTCCGCACGGAAGTCAAGAAGCTGAATGATCATCCGGAAGTAAAGGAATGGATCGCCTTTGAAAGGGCCATCGGCTCAAACAAGCCTTCCGCGTTCCTTCCCCTGTCCAAGAAGCTCAATACCGAACGGAAGTTCATACGCTTTCATTCCGAGCTTGGTTCTGACTATTGGCGTTATGCGGGGAACAAGGACCGGGTTTTGTCCATCCCGCATTACAAGGCCCT
>Ga0315322_10001152_pt1 | contig 20251 bp, 14 predicted proteins | sample M110021515metaG_FD_203461 | JGI IMG/M metagenome (GOLD analysis project Ga0315322, IMG submission 203461) | Ammonia-oxidizing marine archaeal communities from Monterey Bay, California, United States - M1 100m 21515 | ecosystem: Environmental > Aquatic > Marine > Intertidal zone | place: USA...
CTGACCTGGTGATGGCCGATTCGCCAACGTAATTTTCTGTTGGCGCAGGGAGAAATGCGCTGCCGTGGTTTTAACCATCAGATAGCGGCAAAGAGATCGTTTGCGCAGGGATAAGATCGTCGCTTCCAACGAGAGGAAGCATTCGTGCCACCTGGTCACTGATATTTTTAAGGTTGGTCATGATCCAAGTCAGCTCCTTGCCAGCGTACAATCCTATCGTCATCACCCGTTAGTGACCACATTCACCAGGAGACTCGCGTGACAAAACCAACTGTGCTCATTCCCTGTGATGTCAAAATGCTCGGTGAGTACCCCTTCCATTCAGTCGGCGAAAAGTACATTAGCGCGGTCGCCCACTCAGCTGGTGCTATGCCGTTACTGCTACCGGCCTGGGGAGCGAGCAAGGAGATGTCTTCCCTGACGGGGCACTATGACATCCCATCACTGCTTGATCGTATTGATGGCGTGCTGCTTCCCGGATCCTACAGCAACGTTCACCCGCGATGGTACAGGGGCGATGACGTCGACATGGAGCTCGATGAACAACGCGATGAAACTGTCTTTACACTTATTGACGAAGTCCTGGCCAGAGATCTGCCACTCTTCGCCATTTGTCGGGGCTTCCAGGAGCTGAATGTCTCCCTGGGGGGCGACCTGCAGCCCAGGCTTCACGAACAGGGGGGGGCGGTTGATCACCGAGAGGATGACACCCTGCCGTTTGATCAGCGCTACGAGTCTGCTCATGACGTTACTGTCGAACCCGGTGGCTTGCTTGAGTCTATCGTGCAGAGCCAAACGATCGCGGTGAACTCGCTCCACTCACAGGGTGTCTCAACGTTGGCCGATAGCTTGCGTGTCGAAGCGCTCGCCGCTGATGGATTAGTCGAGGCGGTCAGCCTTCCAGGCAAGTGGGTACTGGGCGTACAGTGGCACCCTGAATGGCGCTCACTCCAGGATCCCGTATCAACCAGACTCTTCGCTGCCTTCGGCGCAGCCATGAAGCATTTATCAGCCAGAAAATGGTCCGGAGAAAAATGACATCAGAACGAGAAGTCGCCAGAATGGTAACGCGATTTTGCACAGCACATCATTCAATGCGCTTGCGACCGGAACAAGCTACGCATCGATCACCAGGCTTGCCTGCCTCGATGTCATCAAATCAGCAACCTGGATTCTGGTTGTATTGAATCTCGAACTGGGGGAAACGAATGAGCAAGCCCAATGAATTGCCTGATGAACTGGAGCTGCTTCTGCCGGATATGAATGGTATCCCCAGAGGCAAGACGATCGCCTCGGGTTCACTGACTGAGTCTGATCCACCGCACCTTGCTGAAGCGATCTTCTTTCAGACAATCAATGGTGGATATGCAGGTGCCATGGCAGATTTTGATCCCAACGATGGTGACCTGCTGATGTATCCCGATTGGTCGACGTATCGACAGACGCCATGGAAGCCAGGCAGCATTGGTCAGGTGATCTGCGAGACGAAAGATCAACGCGGCGAGCCTATCGCCTATGACCCGCGCAACGTATTGAAAAAAGTACTGCAGGAATACACTGACCTGGGCCTGACGGCCATCGTCGCGCCTGAAGTTGAACTTTATCTGCTGAACCCTGTATCCAGTGGCGATCTGGCGATGAGTCTCGCCGAGGGTGAGGCTGGTCAGGCTGAATTTGGTGGCGAAGCCTTCAGTCCTGATGCACTGGACAAGTTCTCACCGGTCATCCAGGACATTCAGGCCATGTGTCGCGACACGCGGCTTGAACTGTCTGCGGTCGTCCATGAAATGGGACCTGCCCAGATAGAACTCAACGTTGCCCACGGTGATGCCATGTCCCGTGCAGATCAATTGTTTTTGTTGAAACGCCTCATCAAGGGATGCGCCAACAGGCACAACCTGCTCGCGAGCTTTATGGCGAAACCCCTTGGCGGTCTACCAGGTAACGGTCTGCATCTGCATTGCAGCTTGCTGGACGGCAACGGCGACAACATTTTTAGATTGAAGCGTCGCAAGGCACCACCCGCACTGCGTCATTTTATCGGCGGCTTGCAGCGTTACCTGCCGGGCGCAATGGCGCTGATCGCACCGAATGTCAATTCCTACAAACGGTTCGTCCGCGACCTTTCTGCGCCGATCAACCTTGAGTGGGGTTACGACAATCGCACAACAGGTCTGCGGGTGCCTTTCAGTGAAGCGAGCGCAGGTCGTGTGGAAAACAGAGTCGCCGGTGCAGACGCCAACCCGTATCTGATGATTGCATCGATGCTTGCCTGCGGTTTGTTAGGACTTCGCCAGAACCTCGAGCCGAACAAACCATTTGCCGGTGACGCCTATGATCTGGAATCGACCTTTCCTGACGATCTTGGTGAGGCATTACGGGTACTGGAACTAAATGACGAGCTAATTGAACTGCTCGGCCGTGATTTTGTCGATGTATTTGTTTCCGTTAAGCGCGCCGAACTTCGCGACTATATGAAGATGATTACACAATGGGAAGTTGGTTACCTTGGGAGTGCATTATGAGGATAAGAAGAGGCGGCGGAAATCCGAAAACCGGATTTGATGAATCCTGGTACTACGACACGGCGCGTGGTGCCCACGACTATCCTGCCCTCGATGGTTCAACGGATGCAGATGTCTGTGTCGTCGGTGGCGGCTACACTGGCCTGTCCGCAGCCATTGAACTCGCGCGAAAGGGATATTCCGTTGTTCTGCTTGAGGGTTATAAAATCGGATCCGGTGCATCCGGTCGCAACGGAGGCGTACTCGGTACAGGTCAGCGCAAGGATCAAGACGCGCTGGAGTCCTGGCTCGGCATTGATGACGCGCGGAAGATGTGGCAGATCGCCTGTGATGCCAATCAGCTGGTCCGGGACAGGATCAAAGAGTTCAATATCGACTGTGATCTGAAAGATGGCGAACTCACTCTCGCGCACCGCGAGCGACATGAGGGCCCGCTCTGGGATTATGCCGAACATCTGGAAAAGAACTACGGCTACACAGCCAAACGCATCGTCAGCCGTGATGAAGCAGCCGAGATGCTCGGTGTCGAAACCCTTTACGGTGGTTACCTCGACACTTGCGCCGGACATATCCATCCCTTGAATCTGACCCTTGGTCTGGCCCGGGGAGCTTCAGAACTTGGCGTGAAAATTTTCGAAGAAACGCTGGCAGGAAGGATTCAGAAACGCAATGACGGCGTTACCGTCACGACAGCTTCGGGTAACGTGCAGGCTAAATATCTGGTGATCGCCTGCAACGGATATCTGAATGGATTTCACAAAACACCGGACTGGTACCAGATGCCGATCAACAACTTTATCCTGGCAACCGAACCACTCGGAGAAGAACGCGGCCGACAGATTAATCGTGACGATGTGTCCGTGGTCGACACTCGCTTTGTCGTTAACTACTTTCACAATACACCGGACCATAGGCTGATTTTTGGCGGCGGTGAGAATTACAGCTCGAATTTCCCCCGTGACATCAAACAGTTTGTCCGCAAAAACATGCTGAAGATTTATCCGAATCTCGCCGACGTCAAAATAGACTATGGCTGGGGCGGCACACTCGCCATTACCATGCGGCGCATGCCGCACTTTGGACGAGATGGCAACCACATTTACTGGGCGCAGGGATACTCAGGTCACGGTATCGGCATGGCGAATATGGGCGGCAAGATGGTTGCCGATGCCATCATGGGTCAGGCCGAGCGTTTTGACCTGTTCGCAAATCTGACGCACTTCCCGTTCCCTGGTGGTCGCTGGCTCAGGTGGCCAGGGCTTGTCGCTGGGATGATGTATTATTCAATGCTGGATCGGTTCTAGTGATGGTAGCCCTCTGTCAAAAGGGGGTGTGAGAACAGTAAAAAACAAACCACATCTTCTGTGATTTAGCGTTGAACGGCCATGCCAAAATTAGCAGCTGTTCAAGCTGCACCTACCCTTCGCCGGGGATTTGCTCGGGCACAAGCAGGCCGCCTGATTCGAGCCTTCTGATCAGACGCTGGATGATTCGATCTGCTTGCGCTGGGTCAGTTATTCCATTGCGAGTGAGGCGTAGATATCCGCAATCCTGGCACCGTCGTAACCAAGGACCTCTGAGAGAACTTCAAAGTTGTGTTCCCCCTGATCCGGCCCGGCCCGATCCACCCGCGCCGGTGTCCGGCTGAGCCGATAGCGGCTGTTTTCAATCATGATGTCACCGACGCTGGCCTGCGGTACCTGAATAAAATGATCGCGGGCAATGTTCTGCGGGTCAGCCATGCACTCGACGCCATTTTGAACGACATAAGCCGCGATACCGCGGTCAATCAGCGCCGCCTGAATGTCGTTCTCGTCGAGGCCTGACGTCCAGCTGCTGATTCGGGCTTCAAGCTCATCCTCACGCTGCTTGCGATCACCCAGAGACGTGAGACTGACCAGGTCATCGAACCCCGCGACCTCACACAATACCTGCCACGCTTCATCGTCCTGGCAGGCAATCGCCACCCAGCGATCGTCACCCTTTGCCGGAAACACACCATGCGGACACATCCTGTCGTCCCGGTTGCCGACGCGCTGGTTGATGTTGCCGCTGAGTTCATAATCCAGAATCGCCGGTGCCAGAAAATGTATCGCCGCCTCAGCCTGCGACAGGTCGATATGCTGACCTTCGCCGGTGCTGCGATGATGTTCGAGTGCGGCCATCAGGGAGGCCACCATGAACCGGGGTGATACGCCGTCCGTGTAGGCCAGATAGGGACCTGCCGGTGACCGGTCCGGCCAGCCGGTCAGCTCGTAGAAACCCGTAATCGCGGCCGCCATGTTACCGTAACCCGGCACCATGGCCCGATCGCCGGTCTGGCCCATGAGGCAGCTGGAAACCATGATGAGGTCCGGGTTAGCCGCCTTGAGGTTGTCATAGTCGAGGCCCCAGGCTTTCATGGCTTTGGGCGAAAATGACTCGGTGACGACATCGGCCCAGCGCACCAGGTCCAGCAGAACTTTTTTACCCGCCGGGTTCGACGGGTCGACAGTGATGCCGGTCTTGCCCGCGTTGAAATTATGGTAAGGCGTGCTGGCTGACATGTTCAGCTCATCGTCCTTGAATGGCGGACTGGCCCGGACGGCATCGAGCCGCGTCATCGATTCAACGCGAATAACCGTTGCGCCGTAGTCACTCAGCACCCGGGTGAAGATCGGACCTGCAATCACCCACATGAAGTCCAGCACCTTCAACCCTTTTAACGGCAGATCAGCAGATGCCGACCCGGTCTCTGAACCGGAAGTCTCGCCATCAAAACCGGTAAAGGAGCCGAGCTGCGGTGCCGGTACCGATTCGATCAGCGGCGTCTTTGGCAGTCTGGCAAACCTGCCGGGCACCCGGATGTTTTTCCCTTCCACCTTGAGGGGCTGCCAGAATTCCCGTGAGATGAAGTGCCTCTCTTCGAGCAGCCCGGCAATATCCAGCGTCGGTGCGATATAAACGCCCCGTCCCAGACCTTCTTCGAACAACGTTTCGCGCGTGTGCTTCATCGTGAACGCCTCAATCTTCCGGCACAGCTCAAAGTAGGGTTCGGGCGATTCGCCTGCGGTCACCATGGCAGCCAGATCCATGCCCCAGTCCCTTTCAGCTTCCGCATCGGAACAGTAACCATGCTCGGCAACCCAGCGCAGAAGACGGCGATTCGGTTCCGTGAACGCAGGACCGAACAGCATCGTGATCGCGACGTAGCCGTTGCTGCAGGGCCAGGTCATCCTGACCGGAAACGCGCCTGCGAGACCGCCTGCCTCGCGCTGCACCACCAGTTCGGAGTTGTTGCCGGGCCCAAGATAAGCGGAAAGCGTCGCCTGCGCACTGGAGGTCTTTGCCGAGATATCAATATGCTGTCCTGAACCGGATGTGTGTCGTTCCTGCAGGGCAATCAACGCGGCACCGGCGGCATCGGCACCGGCATGCAGCCAGGCCTGCGGCACGCTGGTTCGAACCGGGGCAAGGTCGGCATCACCTGTCAGGATCAGCGAACCGCTGGCAGCCCAGACCGTGAGATCCGTCGCCGGCCAGTCAGTGCGCGGGCCGGATGACCCGAACGGGGTGATGGAGACAACGATCAGCCGCGGGTTTATACCGGCGAGCGTTTTATAGTCGAGGCCGAGCGCCTTGCGCGCACTGGATGAGCAGCTCTCAACCAGGAAATCGGCATTCTGAACGAGATCCAGGAAGCGCTCACGATCTCTTTCCATATCAAGCTCGATACTCTGTTTACCGCGCGCATAGGCCTGCCAGAGCAAAGGGTTGTCAGATCGAAGCGCCGATCCGCCCGGAGGCTCAACGGCAAGCACCTGCGCGCCGAGCTGGGCCAGCATATAGCCGCAGAAGATGCCTTTCTCATCAGTCAGATCAAGAACACGATAGTCGCTCAGCATGGCCAGCCCTTGGCAGTTTCTCTCACAGTGACTTTACAAAAAGCGCCATGAAAGGTCGATGGAGTAAGCCCGGTTAAAACACCTATTCTCTGCGTTTATGACCTCCGAAAGTCTGCAGGAAATCTGGGTGCTTTGAACCCGGGCCGGGACCCCTGGGGTGTTGTGATGAATCGCTCGCTCGCCGGCTCTACATTTACCTTGTAGGTTAATCTACATCTACTGGCACATGCTGTTGTTCCAGCGTTGCCCGCATGACCGCCAGCTGGGACTCATATCTGCGCCATCTGCCGATTGAGCGAGTATGCGCGGGTTGACGCACCTGCACAGCGCTCGCGGTAGTAACCGCCGCATTCTGTTTATAAAACTCAAGGCAGGCATCTTCCCACGGTAGTTCAAGATAGTTGATCAATGCGCGGGCGTTGGGTTCAAGATCACGGGCCGTATCTTCATAGCTGATATCAAAAAACCGCCCTGGAAATCGTTCCCGCCATATCGCCATCAGGTGGACATAACGTGCATGATGCCTGGCCATCTCTGCCTGGTCGTAGGAGTGTGGGTAGGCGTCTGCGAATAATTGTTTGAAGCTGGAGAAACACGCGTCCATTGGATTACGCTGCAGATGAATAATTTTTGCGTTCGGTAGTGCCTTGAGAATGAGTGGGATATAGAGAAAATTTGACGGCAGCTTATCGACGAACCTGGGTGTGTCACCGCGCAGCGTTTTGGTTGTCACCATATAGGCTTTGCCCAGTTTTGCGCCGTCGACTAATGCACCTTCCTCAACCAGTTTCGCAGAAAATCTCTTTTGCCCCTGGTAGTCAGTCATTCTTCGCAGGCTGGTCGCGAACTGTTGCAACTCACCGGCGGAATGGACTTGTGAGTGACTGGTGATAATTCTTTCAACCAGTGTCGTGCCTGTTCTGGGCTGGCCGACAATAAAGATTGGCGACTCGGTGTCAAAACCCGCAGGTTGTTCACTCAACCACTCAGTCGTGTAGGTAGCCTCAAGGGCGTCGAACATTTCGATCTCAGCGTTTTCATCGAATTCCAGGGTGGTCCTTCGAGCGCTCGCACCTCGTGCAAATGCATCGAATGCTTCATCCCATTCCTCGAGATCCTCGAGTTCTTTGCCGAGCCCGTAACTAACAAACGCCAGCGCCTGTGGATGCATATTCTCTTTTTGAACGAGGTCTTTAAGCACATCGACGTGATCTCTGGTCTCGGCTTTTCGAACATTCGACAGAATCCAGTGGGCGTTGGGATTTTCTGGATGAAGTTTGAGTATTTGCCTCAACAACGCCTCGGCTTCATCAAGCTTGCCAAGAAACATGTGGTTGGTCGCGAGATTAACTAGGAATGGGACATGTTTCGGGTCCTTCTGGACAGCTTTTTGGATCCAGACCGACGCTTCGTTCTGATCGCCGAGCTGACCATGCACCGTGCCAATAAGGTCCAGTACCACAGGGTTGTCATCACTGTGTTTGACTGCTTCAACCAATGCGAGGTCTGCCCGACCCGGTTGGCCAGCGCTCATAAACAGCTTGGCGAGATTTGCCCAGGCCGCGCCATGATCCGGTTTTAGTTTTGTGACAGAGCCAAACGCCCTGACGGCAGTCCAGGTCTGCTTCATTTCAAGTGCGATCAGACCGACGAGAAAATGCGCCTCAACCAGATCAGGCTTTGCACCAAGAAGCCTCTTGCAACAGGCCGATGCCTCGTTGACTTTGCCTCTGGCGAGTAATGCGAACCCTTCCTTCAGGGTGTCCTGCATCCAGGGCGCAGCTGGTCTTATATATTCCTTCTTACTCATCGGTTTACTTTTGCGACCAACATCATCATCCAGTTCTGGTCAAAACTGTACGTGGGTGGAACTTTGATGTCCAACCGGATAGAAACTGCTATCGGTTACAGCCCGGAGCCATCCCCGGAATAGATTACCCAGATCTTGGTATAGCCGTCAGTATCCCAGATGCCGGTCCATTCTTTAGGCACTGTTACACCTTCTCCAGCGTTGATAACCTGCACTGAGCCATCTGCTGAGGTCAATGTAACGCTCCCTTCGAGGAAGTACATGAACTCATCAACACCATAGGGTTCGTTGATCTCGGCGCGAGTTTTGCCGGAACGATACATGCCAGAGGCAAATTTCTTGTCGCTGCTCAATAACGATGTGACATCCAGCGTGACGTGACCGTCCTGGTGTTTTGTCTCGAGCGTATCCGGGCGCTCGAAAATCGTGCCTGATAAATCTGCCTTGCTGAGTTTCGCAGGCACATTTGCTGGCGTTTCGTTGCCCTCATGGTGCCCGGCGATCGCCGCGACAGTCCCAAGAATTGTTAAGCCCACTGCAATAAGAATTTTTTTCATTGATCTGACCCTTTTATAAGAAAATAAATTATTTACCAGTAAGCGAGCACAACATAACCCGCCAAAGAAATTGCTGCTGCAATCAGTGCGTATGGAAACTGTGTGAGCGCATGTTGCATTGGCGTACAGCCGGTCGCCTGGGCCGTCAACACCGTCGCATCAGAATAAAAGCAGGCATGGCTGCCAAAGGTGCTGGCTGATAACGTCGCGCCGATCACCAATGTCATGTCGGCACCAAGATTGTTCGCAAGTGCTGTCACAATCGGCAGAACAATAACAAACACGCCCCAGTTCGAACCTGTCATGAATGACACCAGAGCCATGGATGCAAAAATAATCGCCGGCAAGAGCTCTGGCGTAAGCAGTGGTTCCATGGTCATGACGACATAGTTAGCCAGCCCCAGTGAATCGTTCACGTCTTTCAGGATGAAAGCCGCGACGAGAACACCCAATGGCTCGATCATCGTTTTGAAGCCATCGATAATCGTGTCAAATGTGTCATGCATATCCAGGATACGCGCGATCACCACATAGGCAGCCGTACATCCCAGTGTTATGTAGATGCCAATCAGGAAATCCTTATCGAACCAGAGTGTGGCGGCAATCAGCAGCGTCATGGGTGCAACGAACATTGGGATTTGTGGTTTGACGCCTTCTTTCGGTTGAATAGATTGGTTCGCCTTATCGATATGTTCAGCGCCAGGCGGCACGGTCTGGCCAGTTGATTGCGCGCGCGCCTCGGCGTCTTTCATGCTGCCAAGTGCAGGAATAAATCCGGATATAACAACCGGAACCAGCAGAACGGCGACCCAGGCATATAGCATGTACGGAATAGCGCTGATGTAGACGTCCAGACCTTCACCTTCCGGCGCGATTCCGTTAGCAACGATAAGGCCAGCGAAGAAGACACCCCAGGTTGAGAAGGGGATGATCACGCTGATGGGGGCAGCGGTTGAGTCGACAACATAGGCCAGCTTTTCCCTGGAGATTTTGTATTTGTCAGTCAGGTTGCGCATGGCGGAACCGACCGCAAGAGAATTCAGATAGTCGTCGACGAACATAAAAATGCCGAGGACCCAGGACGCCATCAACGCACTTTTTTGTGAGGTGACCCAGGTAGACATTTTTGTCGTAAAGGCACTGGTGGCACCGGTACGGATAAGAATGCCGATCAGGCTGCCCATGAATCCACAAACCAGGATGACCCAGGCGACATCCGGATCGGTCATCACACGAATTGAAGACTCAGCGAATCCGCCGATGAATTGCGTGCCATGAATGATGACAAGACCCACCAGTGATCCACTGATCAGCGATTCGATCGGTCTGCGGGTAATCACCGCCAGGAGAAATACGATCAGGGTAGGAATGAGCGATATGAAGCCGGGGTCATCCGTCATCTGGTGCGTCCCACAGCGATCTGTTCGTTAACGGCCCGGTCCGCCGCATCGATCGCGCCATTGACGTACGCGTACGCAGACGCATCGGAGTTGGCGATCGATATGCGCCCCATTTGTGCCGACCCTGCCTGGTGTGGCCCTTTGTAGCGGTTCCATTCGGGCGGGTCGAACAGTTCGTTGTATTCATACGCGTACCCGTGCGGCCAACGATTGACCGTGATCGCGGCAATATCCTTGCCAGCGTCGAAACCACCCCCTTCGAGTGCACCGCTCATTTGCCCGATGATATCTCGCTCTATGTCAGCGAAACTCATCTCATAAAGATTGCGGCGACCGGCCACGTGTTGTTCGCGTGCTGTGAGGCCCTGACTCGGTACGGTCGGGCAATACGTGCCATGAATCACCGTCGGCTCGCTCGACTTTTGCGTGAATTGGTAGCCACCCATACTGACCGGGAAGTCCATGCCGAAGGAATGCATCAATTTCCCCTGCGGTATGTAAAAGCTGTGGTAGCCAAGGTTTTCGAACGCTTTCCAGTTACGCACCGCGACACTGATATAGACGAGCGGAATTTTCGTGGCCTCTGCAATGGCTTCAGTCTGCGCAGTCGAAATTTCCGGGCAGATATGTGGGACCATATTGTTATAACAGGCAAGAATCGCATGCCTGCCGCGAACCCGGTATGTCCTGCCCTGGTGTACGTAGGTCACGTCAACAAAGCGGTCCTGATCGACATGGCGAGCGTCCACGCCGGTGCAGTTCAGGCGAATCCTGGTGTTGTTCGATGTCCGGTCAAGCAGCGAGTAGTCAACTCTCGACAAGACCAGGTCTTCCATCGTTCTGCCGGGAACCGCGTCCGGGATCAGCTTGCGAACCAGTGAGCGGGCGACGCCGGCATTGCCGTCGGGAAAATGGAAAATGTAAGGCTCATCGCGCCCTGGGGGTTCACCTTCAAGCTTACCGAGGCCAAGATGGTGAGTACCGGGCATCCCCATTCGGTATCCTTCCAGCGCCGACAGTGCGTCCCAGCCGAAACCCCAGAAGCCCTTGATCGTGTCGCGCAACACCAGCGTAACAGCCTCGGGTACACCGGCAATATTCTTCAGGAAGTCCATATAACTCATGGCTTTCATCAGGCTGATTTTTTCGTCGCGCGACTTGCCCTGCAGGTAGTCGGTCTCACTTTGCAGTAGTCGAATGAATGCCGCTTTTGATGCGTCACTCAACGGATAGGAAGCGATAACTTTCGCGGCATCAACGTCGTCGGGAAGGCGAGTCACATTCGCACTGACACTATCAGTGCCGTAAGCCTCCTTGCTGAAGTAAATACCGTTACCGAGACCCCGGTCCTTGTAATAACTACGATCGAAATAGTCGTAAAAACGTTGCGTGTCGATACCGACGTCTTTCAGCAACTGCGACGAGACTTGTGAGTAATGTCCGGGTGTATCGATTGACTGGCTGCCGCCATAGCAGAGCAGCTTCTTACCATCGACGTCGAACTCATTGCGCTTGGCGTGCCCGCCGAAATCATCGTGATTATCGAGGATGAGAATACGTGCATCCGGACCGGCTTTTTCGCGGTACAGGTGTGCGGCGGATAGACCTGACAGGCCACCGCCAAGAACAACAAGGTCGTAGACGTCGTCTGTTTGGGCGTCCGGCCTGGGAAAGGTGGCACGGCCCCAGGCCAGCGCATGGGCGACCTCGAACGAGCCGGGGTGACTGCCCCGCAAACCGGTCAGTGACGGTGGATAGTAGGCGTCAGCCCCGTTGCCCTGCAGCGCTAAAAGTTCTACGGGTGACAGCGATGTACCCGCGGCAAGACTGATCGCGAAGCCATTAATAAAATCGCGACGCGTAATGTTCAGTTTGTCGGTCATGTGGTTACCGTCACTCTTCCGCTGAAATTGCGCTGTAATGCAGGCTGACGATCCTCCATTTGCCATCGATCAGTTGCCACACGTCTGTCTCGAACGCTCTGGACGTACTCGTTGTTCCATCTGCCGAGCGTGTGCGGTTGTCGATGAAGGATGTTGCTATTGCGAAATCACCGCTCGGCATAACCTGAACCTGAAGGTCTGACATTTCGTTGAGCTCAACACCGCCGCCCGCTGCCATTAAGTCGATCCACATTTTGTGGTAAGCAGCTATATCCACTCTGCCGTCACCGAAATACGCCGTCACATCGTCGGCATAGAAGCTGAAGTAATCTTCGACGTCGTTATTGGCATAGGCATGGTCAAACGCTTTGATGGCAGCATATAGAGCAGCGTTCTTATCGCCTTTTTTAACACCTTTCTCAACATCATGGTGATCAGCCATGACAGAAAACGACATTAAAACAATGACAAAGCAGCACAAGATATTTCGCATAATTTCTACCCTCTTCTTTATTTTGTTAACGGTACGTTCTACCAGTTTTGTCTAACTCAGCATACTCAAGTGCCACTCAACTGCTCGCTGACACCGACAATGTCAGATGACAAGCTTGTAAATGTCGGATGACATGCTGTAGCATGTCGATTGACATGTCAATCGTACAATAACCCTGAAAAAGGGATACTAACGGTTACGAAGAACGTTTCTTTGTTGCAGTGATCGATCTGTACGGAGCCTCGGTGTCCTTAGAATGTTTGGGGTAGATTTCAAAATTAGTTTTTAGGAGTGCTCAATGGGGAACAGTGTGTGCAAAATGAGCATGCTGGCTATCCTGATGACGGGTCTCCTCGGTCAATCGATTTCGATAGCAGAGGAGAGTGGCCGACCGCAAAACCTGACACTCGAATCCTTCCAGTTCGGACCCGTCAATCGCTGGACTTTCAGCCATATGCGGGAAGTGATCCCCACGGTTAACATCCCGCGCGATCCTGATCGATTCCTTCTGCTCAAGAAAAGCGATGCCCCCGTTGCTGATTTCTCTGTTGCGTTCCAGGGTCGTAAACAATCGATCGACGAAATCGTCACGCATCAGTACATCGATGGCCTGCTGATACTCAAAGACGGTGAAATTCTGTTCGAGAAGTATTACGGCCACCTCACACAAGACCTCCCGCACCTGATGAATTCAGTGTCCAAGTCCGTCGTTGGGCTGGTTGCCGGTAAGCTGGCCGCACAGGGCGTCGTCGATCTCGACAAACCGGTGTCGCATTATGTACCCGCGCTTGCCAGGAGCGGCTATGGCCCCGACTCACTGCAAACCGTTCTCGACATGCGTGACGGGTCCGACTACACGGAAGACTACCCGGACTTCACGACGACGTTTCGTATTCAGGACTGCGCCATCGGTTGGACTGATGCCGACTACTGCCCGGAGGATGGACCGACTGGCCTTTATGAATTTCTTCCGACGATCGGGCGAAACAAATCAAAACTCGGCAAATTCAGCTATCGATCTGGTTCCACCAACGTCATCGGTTGGGTGCTCGAAGCGGCGACAGGTCAGCCACTCGCAGAACTGATCTCAGAACATGTCTGGCAGCCGATGGGTGCTGAGTTCGATGCCAACATCACCGTGGATGAAGGCGGCTTTGTTCTGGCCGATCACGGCATGAGCGCCACATTGCGTGATCTTGGACGCGTGGGATTACTGGTACTGAACGATGGCAAGGCATTTGGAAATGAAGTGATTCCGGCTGCATTTATCCAGGACATCCTGGGCCAGCAAGGTGACCCCAATTGGCCTTACCCGGCGCTCGACGGATACAAGCCGTATTACCGTTCATTCTGGTGGGGCGAAGGCAATCCTGGTGGCGACGTGAGTGGCTATGGCATACACGGCCAGTTCGTCCGCGTGGTGCCAGAGGCCGGTCTCGTCATCACCATGTATTCGACATGGCCGCGCGCAGATGGAAATGGTGAAACCCACGGCTGGGGTCCTTCGGCTGAGTTAATGGACGCGATGATCGCCAGGTTTCGGTGATTCGTTAGTCAGTTTCGCGACTACCGTCAATCGCTGGTCTCACGCCCATCTGGATTCTGCGATCGATGCAGGCTGGCGAGCAGTACAAGAGCAAACAACCTTAGCCAAGAAAAAGTAAGCAGATAATGAAACCGCTAACCTCACAAACATTAGAAGGAAAGTCACTATGAGCCAGTGGAAGTTATTTAGAGTCGTGCTCTGCAGCATTGTTTTTGGCCTGTCTCGCCCTGCTTTCAGCGCAGAAGATGAAAGCACAGCAACACCGATGAGGCTTGAAATAAACACACCCTATTCGGAAATGGCTACTGATTTTCCACCCTGGCCACAGGAGGTCATCATTGCGGGCGAGTCAGTACATCGTTACAAAAGATTTTATTCTGGTGATATTGCCGTGGAGATCTACGAATCAGAACCTTTGACTTTGCGGATAGACGATTTCCCAATTGACGAGTTTGTAACGGTGATTAGCGGAAAACTTATTCTTACTGTTGCAGGGGAAGAGCCGCAACATTTTGAGGTGGGAGACAGTGTTCTGATACCGAAAGGATTTACCGGAATCTGGGAAATGCAGGGAAATTACCGCGAATTACTCGTGATGATGAACGAAAGCGAATAGTGACATGAAAGTAGATACCGATTTTGTAATGAGCATCAATGGCGAGGCTGTCACCACCGAGCATACCCAGCCAGTTTACAACCCGGCGACCCGGTCTGTTTTCGCCCAGGTGCCGGATGCATCGAAAGCGCAGTTGGATACCACGGTTGCTGCCGCGCGACAGGCCTTCGCCGGATGGAGGCAGACGCCGGTCGACGAGAGGCAGGCCGCGTTGGAGCGCTTTGCCGATTTGCTCGAGGAGCATGCGGAAGAGTTTATGGCGCTGCTGACGGCGGAGCAGGGTAAACCCAGAGCCGGCACCGAATGGGAAGTGTTTGGATCCGTTACCTGGATACGGGCCGTCGCGACCCTGCGGCTGCCCGATGAGCAGGTAGAGGAGACAGACGATCGCAGGGTGGTTACCCGCTATACGCCCGTGGGCGTGGTCGGTGCTATCGTGCCCTGGAATTTTCCCATCCTGTTGGCTATCTGGAAGATTGCACCGGCGGTAATGGCAGGCTGTACCGTGCTGCTCAAGCCATCACCCTATACCCCTCTTTGTGATCTCAAGATGATAGAGCTCGCACAACAGGCCTTTCCACCCGGCGTGTTGAATGCCGTGAGTGGTAGTGACGATCTTGGCAAATGGATCACCAGCCACCCGGATATCAACAAGGTGGCCTTTACTGGCTCCACTGAAACCGGCCGGCATGTGATGCGCTCAGCGGCGGACACCATTAAGCGTGTAACCCTGGAACTCGGCGGTAACGATCCGGCGATCGTACTCCCGGATGTAGATGCCAAGGCTATTGCCCCTCAGTTGTTCTGGGCCGCTTTCCAGAATAACGCCCAGTTCTGTAACGCCACCAAGCGTCTATACATTCATAAAGATGTGTATGACGAGGTGCGCGATGCATTGGTGGAATTCATTGAATCGAACATCAAGGTCGGCAATGGAACTGAGGCGGACACGGACCTTGGTCCGATTCAAAACTCCATGCAGTACGGCAAGGTCCAGGACTATTTTGCCGACTGCCACAGCAATGGCTATCAATTTGCGATTGGTGGCGATATCGATGAGAACGCGTCGGGTTGGTTTGTACCGGTCACCCTCATTGACAACCCACCCGAGGACTCGCGCATCGTCCAGGAGGAACCCTTCGGCCCAATACTGCCATTGCTCAAGTGGTCTGATGAGGCGGATGTGATCGCCCGTGCCAACGATACCATCTATGGCCTGGGCGCCTCGGTTTGGGGTAAGGACCTGGAAGCCGTGGAGCGTATCGGCGGTCAGCTGGAGGCAGGCACCGTGTGGCTCAACGAAGTGCACCAGTACTCGCCGTTTCAGGCCTTTGGTGGTCACAAACAATCGGGTTTGGGCTGTGAGAACTCACTGCACGGGCTGATGGAATACACTAACTGGCAAACCATCACGATGAATAAAGCACTATGAACCGGTGTAGCTTCCTGTGTCGGGGTATCAGCATACTCAAGTGCCGCTTAACTGCTCGCTGACCTCGAAAATGTCAACTGACATGCTTGTAAATGTCATCTGACATGCTGTAGCATGTCGATTGACATGTCTATCGTGCGGTAATCGTACAAAAAGGGGAACGCCATGACAGCAAGGAATTACACCTCTAACTCCACACATTCTGACTTTCAACGACCGACGCGAAAATTGCTGGCGCAGGCGATTTCGACTGCACTGATTGCAGGTGCCGTGCCGGGCGCGTTGGCGGCGCAGGAAGACCTGGTGGTTGAAGAAATAGTCGTGACTGCAACCAGGCGGGCGGAATCCGTAATGGATGTTCCAATCCCCATTCAGGCGCTCACCGGTGATTTCATTCGCGAGGTCAACCTGAACGATGTCAAGGATCTGGTGCAGTTTACGCCAGGCGTGACCGGTAACTCCAAGGACAGCTTCCTCGACTTCATTCACGTGCGTGGCATCGTGACGAGCGATTTCGGAAACGGCGGCGATCCTTCGATCGGCATGTACAAGAACGGCCTGTACCAGGGACGTACCGGGTCCGGCGTCTTTAGCCTCTATGATATTGAGCGCGCCGAGATTTTGCGAGGACCGCAGGGGTTCCTCTTCGGCCGTAATTCAATTTCCGGGGCGATGAACGTTCATACGAGAAGGCCGGTGAACGGCGAGAGAGATGGCTTCGTGGAATTGAACGTCGGTGAGCGCGGCGTCGCCGAATTCGAAGGCGGCTTCAACGTCACGGTGAGTGACGCGTTTACCATGCGCCTGGCCGGACAGCACGCTGAGGAAGACGGCTATATCACTAATATCGAGACCGGCAACAAGTTCATCGACCTCGACAAGACGGCGGTGCGGCTAACCGGTGTTTACGATAACGCTGACAATGTCACGCTCATGCTGATGGCCGATTACGAGGACCGGGATCAGTCGGGAACGGTATACAAGGCCAACGGCGAGGCCGGATCCTATGCGCTGCTGGAGAGCATCTACGGTGACCTCAATCTGGCGCACGGTGCTCGGGAGGTGAGCCTTAACGAGCCGCCGAACGGCATTTTCGACAAAGGAGAGATTTTACATTTCCAGGCGATATTGAACGTAGAAACGTCCATGGGAACGTTTACATCGCAGACCGGCTACAAAGACCATACGTACCATTATACGGAGGACTACGATGCAACCATTCTGACGATTGCCGACTATGAGCAGGACCAGGAGGGCACCTACTTCGAGCAGGAGTTTCGCTTCACGTCGTCGACCGAAGGACCGCTGGACTGGTATGCCGGTGCTTCCTACTACGAGGAAGATATAGATACGCGCTACATGGTGCGGCAAGACGAGGAAATTTACTGCAACGTCTACTGGGGTCAAACCTGCCAGGGCATTTTTGATACCTATAACAATTATTACGGCGGGGCCTATGCGTATATTCTTGACGCCTACTTCGGTTCCCGCGAATGGACGCCGAGCCCGGTTGGTTACCTGGAAGACTGGAATGAAACGAAAGGCAAATATACCGGCTGGGCTGCATTTGTGAATATTGACTACCAGTTCACCGATACGTTCGACGCAAGTTTCGGTGTCCGCTACAACTACGATGAAAAGGAGTTCTCACAGGAAGTTCTGACTGCCCTGAACCCGAGTCCGGTATTGGGACAGAAGGCGCTGACCGGGTACACCACGCCAGACGGGCCGGTGAAGGACACGGTGGACTGGGACGAAAGCACCTGGCGCGTTGCCTTCAACTACAGACCCAACGAAGATACCTTATGGTTCCTGAGCGTCGCCACGGGCTATAAACAAGGTGGATTCAACAGCTTCTCGCTGGATCCGGCTGGTGGTCAATGGGGCCAGGTTGTGGCTGTGCAAGGCACGCACAAGCCCGGCCACTTTGACGCGGAAAACACGATTTCCTACGAAATCGGATACAAAGGTACGTTGGCGGACGGCCGTGCGCAATTGACAGCAAGCGCGTTCACCTATGAATTCGAGGATTTGCAGGCATTCTGTAGCCAAACAGCGGTCCCCACCATCTGCAACGTCGGCCAAATTGATGCCTATGGTTTCGAAGGATCGCTGAATGCCATTCTTAATGAAAACTGGCAGCTCATGCTAGGAGTCGCTTACCTGGATAGCGAAGGAAAAGGTATACAGGAATTCTGTTCAGGCGGAGACCGGGTGTTTGGCTCGTTTGATGCGTGTGAAGGAGAGTCGATCCCTAACGCGCCTGAGTGGTCGGGATTCGCCTCTGTGAATGCAGAGTATCCGCTGGGCAACGGGGTTTTATTCGGCGCACTGGCCTGGAGCTGGGAGGATGAAAGACGTACGGGGTGGTTACCTCTGGCGCCTGAGTCCACGACCTTTCCGGAGGGTTCCAGGATGACGGACGGTTTCTCACTGGGACAGCTGACGGTGGGTTATCGTTCTTTTAATCACTGGACCGTTGCCGCATGGGTCGAGAATCTTACGGATGAGGAGTACTTTGACTTCGGCAATACGGGCGGTAATCCAGCTAACCCTTACGTTCAGTATGACGGGGGACCTGGCCGACCGCGAACAGCAGGAGTACGTGTTAGCTACAACTTCGATTAATCGCTGAAGCGACAGTAACTGGAACGTAATAAACCCGCCATTCGGCGGGTTTATTATTTTGATGGGCAGGGCTGCACCGACGCACTAATCTCGGAGAAAATACGACCCGTCATCGCCCATTAACGTTACAGTCTCGGATCGCCATTAGGGCATAGGCTGTCGCCATATTCGAGAGATAGTTGTGGGCACGGTCGGAATAGAGAGAACGGGTGAACCAGCGGCCGGAAATCCGCTGATGCGTTTTGAGCCAATTGAGCCCACCAACAATTGCGTTTCCATCGCTTGCCTTCGGCTTTTGGCAAAGCGCCAGTGTTGCAAGCCCCGTGGCATATCCGTCGCTCGGACCGTTGGGATCATTGGGTGCACCATCGAGTGCACCATTGAGCCGCTGCCAATCCCCCATCGCGGGGAGCGTCCAACCCCCATCGGCATTCTGGGCCTTCAAAAGGTCGTTCCGGATCGACCGACGCGCTGCGTCCGTCAGCAACCCAGGCGTTCGCGCCGAACCCCAGAGCAGGACTGCGCGCTCATGCAGGTTCGTTGGCATATTGTGCCGCAGAAAGTCGACCAGCCGATTAATGCCTTCACGTCGCAAGGGCGATTGCTGATAGCGGTCGTTGACGTAGCCTAGGCCCACGCCGACCAGTAGAGACGTGTAATACGGGTTCTGCTCCAGGAACGGAACGAGTTCCTCCTCCGTCGTGTAGCTCCAGCCTCCGCCAGCATCCTGAACTGTCCACATATAATCCAGTAGCTCCGCGACCTGCGGATCAAGCGTCTGCCCGGATATGCCATCATTGATGGCAAGCGCACCGGCAATCGGTGCGAGCAGGAATGTTTTGAGCTCATCGTCGCCCTGTCTTGTCTCGTCGGCGAATGCCAGCAACGAATATCGAACCGTCTCTACATAGGAGTTCGTGTTGCCCGCTATCGTGAGCGGGCGCGCCATCAATTGGGCGATGTTGGTGTGACAGGTACCGCATTTATTATGCTCCGTCCAACGTAGCGCAATGTCGTCGAGAAACGTCCCGGCTTTCGCTTCGGAATAGTTGGAACGAAACGCCTCGGCGGCGGTCGCAGGCGCAAAACCGGGAACATGGGATGAATCCACATAGATTGCGGCAGCGTCATCCGCAGCCGCCGCCATGTCGCCGTCGTCTTGGCCTACTCCCGCGAATGCGGCGCACCCGAATAGCAGCATAGAGGAGATACAGCCCAGGCGAAGCATCTGATCGTTAAGTGATGATGTTGTTTTCAAGTTTTTTCCGCATAAGTTATCGGTGGTTGCCTGGCGCCAGCTAAGCCGATCAATGACATAGCTCTTTCGTCTTCGCCGCGTCAATCCTCTCCGAGGATAGGAATTATAACAGGGCTTTTTGATCGAAAGTCTGAGTATCGAATTAGATCGGTTGCCTGCTTGTTTGATGAAAGCGTGTAGTGGTATGACGAGTAGTGGTTGAACGCTACCAGGGCTTGT
>Ga0315322_10001153_pt1 | contig 20251 bp, 18 predicted proteins | sample M110021515metaG_FD_203461 | JGI IMG/M metagenome (GOLD analysis project Ga0315322, IMG submission 203461) | Ammonia-oxidizing marine archaeal communities from Monterey Bay, California, United States - M1 100m 21515 | ecosystem: Environmental > Aquatic > Marine > Intertidal zone | place: USA...
GCGAGAAAGCAAAGCACAAGATCAACGACAAGCTGACTTGGCATGCAATTGCCGGGTACTACAAAGAGTTGATCAACAGCACGAAACGCATCTGAAATGTTACGCGACAACCTTCTCGAGGCAGTAAAGCACACTTCGATTTACTCGATCAGTTGGATCGCCAACGGCATTGCTGGCGTTTGTCTGCTACCCGTGTACTCACGGTACCTGAGTCGTGCTGAATACGGTGCACTTGATCTTGTCGGTCAAAACAATGTCATTTTCAAAATCGTTTTTGCTGCATGCTTCACTTATTCGCTCGGACGCCTTTACCACGATGCGAGCAATGAGGAAGAAAAGAACAAGATCATCAGTAGCGGCGCGACATCAGCGATTGCCGCTGGCATCTTAGCTGGCGCATGCTTGCTGCTGTTCAACTCCCAGGTCAGCCAACTGTTACTGGGAGATGTCGAATATTCTTCGCTGATCATTGCCGGCGCCTTCGTGTTAACAATGGATATCGCGTTCACGGGCCTGACCTACGAGTTCCTTGTAACGAAAAAATCGACAAGATATGTCGCCGTCAATTTGGCAAGACTGCTGACTGCCATCACCGGCAACCTGATCTGCCTGGTCTGGTTTGAGCTTGGCGCGATCAGCATGCTGATTGGCAACTCATTGGGAATCCTGCTTGCCAACACTTGCATGGCAGTCCCACATTTCCGGAAATATGGATTCCTGATTGATGGACCCACGTTAAAACGCATGATTGCGTTTGGGGCGCCGATGATCGTTGCCGGAATCCTTGCGACACTCCTGCACAGTTCAGATCGCCTCATGCTTCGTCCACTTCAAGACCTTGAACAGGTTGGACTCTTCATGATGGGCCTGCAGTTCCCGAACATGTTGAACGCAATCCTGGTGAGCTCGTTTGGAGCCATTTGGAGCGGTTCTCTGATGTTCACCATGGCGAAACAGCCAGATGCGGACGTGCAAATTGGGCGTTTTGCAACTTACCTCTTGGCATTGTTCATTGCGGCGCAGACCATCCTTGGCATCTTCAGCGCCTCCCTGCTGGAAATCCTCGCTGCCCCCAAATTCGCTGCTTCCATTCCTGTTGCTCCCATTGCATGCCTCGGATTTTCATTCCATGCGTTTTACCTGTTCTTGGTATCAAAAGCGTTCACCCACAACAATCCAAAACGCATGATCATTTGTTATGCCGCACCACTGATCGCAAAAATCGCTTTGACGATCTTTCTCGTTCCCATCTATGGATTCATGGGATCAGCATGCATTCTGACCTCGGGTTACCTGTTGTTCACGATAACTTGCTACCTGGCTTTCAAAAAGATGAACACAACCGTATTCGAATGGCCGCGAATCATTAGCCTGTTCGTCTTGTCAGCTGCGTTTTTACTCGCAAGTTATTTAACAAATCAAAGTGACCTGCTCCTTCAGATTTTGTTGCAAATCCTGCTAACAGGTCTGTACATCCTCTGCTTGGCTCTAGGACCTATTTTCTCAAAATCCGAAAAACTCGCGTTACTTCACGAGTTGATCAACCGATTCCAGCAATTCAGAAACCAGCCTGCGATCAAAGAAAGCACTGGCACCGGAAATTGAACCATCAAACATCGCCATGGGCAAACCGCTGCTCAGAAGCAAAGCCGCTTTCCAAACAGGGTCCGAGGAAACCTTGCAGCTCTCACATGCCGTCGTGCCACCCATCATCTAATCCAAATGCAACCAATCTCTTTCAAAACAACGCGACGTGAGTAGAGTAAACTCAAATGAGACTACTCCACCCATCAAAATGCCAACCGTTCCGGTTGATGAGATGAAAACTCCTACTCAAAAATTGAATCCGAATCCTGCCCAAGCCACGGTGATCATTCCAACGTTGAACGAGGAAGCTTATCTCGGTGACTGCCTGTCATCCCTGGCTGCCCACAGCGGATCGATCATTGAGGAAGTCATCGTTGTTGATGCCGGATCAACCGACAACACAAAGGCGATTGCAGAAGAGCATGGAGTTCGGTTTTTACCCCATCCCAAGAGCACGATTGCAGCTCAAAGAAATGCTGGGGCAAAATTGGCCGGTACACCGCTGCTTGCATTCCTGGATGCAGACTGCACGGTCACTGAAGAATGGTCAAAATCTGGTGCGGCCGAGTTCGATGACGAATCTGTCGTGTCGGCCGGTGCCCCACCGGACATACCTGAGATGGACAACACCTGGGTACAAAGAACGTGGTGTTTTATCAAACGCTCGCCTCGCGGAACCCGACAAAGAGTGACCTGGATTGCGTCCGCCAATGTCTGGGTCCGGAAAAGTACATTTGATGAAATAGGAGGTTTCAATGAAGCGTTTGAAACCTGCGAAGACGCAGACCTGGGTTACAGGCTAAGTGAGCGAGGCGAACTTGTCTCGAATCCTGAGATCCGTGTCCAACACCACCGTGAACCAAGAACAGTCAGTGAGTTCTACCGGAAAGAAGTATGGCATGGAAAAAACAGTTTTGATGGGCTTTGGTCAGGAAGGCTGAGTCTGTCTGAACTACCAAGCCTGATCACTCCGATCATTTTCGCACTTTCTGCAATCCTATTTGTGGCAGGTCTGGCAGTCTGGCCATTTTATAATATTTATCCTGCGGCGATCGGATTTGCAGGTTTGTCATTGGCACCTTGGGCCTACACCCTGCGGGCGATCGCAAGCAAAGGGCAGCCAACTCGGTGCTTACACATCCTTGTGATCTACTACATCTACTTCATCGCGAGATCCGATGCGTTCCTGCGTTGGTGCGGGCGGTCAGTCTTTCGATGAATGGTGATCCTGTGATTTCAGTATTGAGAAACGGCGGATGAAGATAGCAATCACAATTGACACCGAAGAAGGCTGGAAATGGGACGATGGGTTCCCAGTGCGGGAGTATGATATCGAGAACATTCTGCGTTTGGATCGCTTCCACGATCTATGCCAGCGATATGGGTTATCCACCACCTACTTCACCAACCATGCCGTGTTTGCCGAGTCTGAAAGCGCAGCTGTCATGGCCAGGTTGGCAGCCACAGGTTCCACCGAGATCGGCATGCACTTGCATCCGTGGATCACTCCCCCCAACGCAACCGATGACAACAGCTGCCACGCTTCGTTTCTTGAGAACCTTCCAAGCGAACTGGCAACGGAAAAACTGGCTGCGACCTACCGCCTGATGGGAGACCAGGGTTTTCAGCCAACCAGTTTTCGGGGGGGCAGATACTCCACCGGTGAAACCACACAAAAGTTTTTACTTGAGCATGGTTTTGTAGCGGATGCATCCGTCTGCCCTTTTTCAACTTGGGAAGACCCGGGGGCTCCGGACTACCGTGACACCGATGAGCGGCCTCAACGGATCAGCGATCCTGAAAATCCGGATCAAAAGACAGGTCTTTGGAGCATCCCTTTGACAAGGGTATTCTCACGACGTCCATTCACCACCTGGAATCGCTGCTTCAAGTTCATCGAAAACACTCCGCTAACCCACGCTCGATTGATAGGAATCATGGAAAAAACGGGGGTTGCCCGAAAAATCTGGCTGAACTTTGAAAGCGAACCTCTTGCCCCCATGCAGTGGTTGATCAGAAACGCCACACAACTCAAGCTACCTTATCTGTGTTTTACCATTCACAGTTCTTCGCTTTCGACTGGTTTGAACCCCTACTCGCAGAAGCCAGAGCAAGTTGAGAAGATTTTCTACAACATTGAACAAACCTTCAAGCAACTAATTACGCTGGAAAACTTCGAACCAGCAACCATATCGGAAATAGCCCACTTTTTGGAAAGCGGAAAATGAGAGTTCTGGGGATCAGCCCACTGGATAAAGACGCAACCGCATCATTCGTTGAGGATGGGAAGATTCTTTTTGCCTGCGGTGAGGAGCGACTTTCTCGCACGAAGCTGCAGGATGGATTTCCGATGAAGGCCATTCAAATGGGATTGGCCCGGACTGGTTGGACACTCGATTCCATCGACTCTGTTGCCTACTCTTTCTTTGAGGGAACTGAAGAAACAAGCTTGATGAATCAGGCAATGGCCGAAGACGACCGGTATCACCAATCCGACGCCACTGAGGACTCGCTTCGGGCCTTAACCACCATTCACGAAGCAGGCTACAAACCGAATCTCGAGCCTCCCATCCCTGGCCTCGAGCGTGACAAGGAATTCGCGGACGCAAAGACCTGGCTCAAGAAGAAGCTTTATTCGCTTTCCACACTTTCACCTCAACTGGACCATAAACTCCATCGTCGCAATTTCCGACAATGGGTAAGTGAGGCAAGTACGGACCATGCTCTGAGAACGCAGCAACTTCACGAAGGTCTGGAAGAACTGGGGCTGCGGGACAAATTGCGCCGTTACAACCACCACGAGTGCCACGCGGCCAACGCATTTTACTACTCCGGGTACGAAGATGCGTTGGTGATGTCATTTGATGGGTATGGATCGGGAAACTGTGGCGCCGTCTACCACGCAAGTGGCAGTGGTTTGGAAAAGCTCCATGAATTCTCCTTCCCGAACTCGTTGGGGCAATTCTACGAGCACGTCACTGCCGCACTGGGATACCAGCCCGGTCGGCACGAAGGCAAGATCGTCGGACTTGCCGCCTATGGTGACCCCGAAATACTCGGACCAGTTTTACGATCTCGATTCACCGGGATGGATGAAGGTGATATCCGAATTCGCGCTGCTTGCAATTACTACTTCACGCGTCTGCTGGCACAGTCTTTCACCAAGCGTGACATGGCCGCAGCGTATCAGAACGTTCTTGAAGAGGTGGTGAAGCAGGTTTCTGACTACTGGGTGCAAAAAACAGGTCTACAAAATGTCTGCGTTTCGGGTGGTGTAAACGCCAACGTCAAACTCAACCAGAGGATCCATGAGTGCGATGGTGTCAACTCTGTCTTTGTTTACCCCAATATGGGCGATGGCGGTTGTGGCACGGGAGCTGCGTTACTCGCTTTTGAACAGGAATCGCTTGCTCGCAAGCCACTTGAAAACGCTTATCTGGGTCCTGACTTCTCGGACCAGGAAATCGAAGATGCTCTGAAGGCTGCAGGATTGAAATACCAACACCACACGGATGTGGAACGCGCTACCGCAGAGCACCTTGCCAAAAATCACATTGTTGCCCGTTTTGCTGGACGAATGGAATACGGCCCGCGAGCTCTGGGGAATCGATCGATTCTTTACCCCGCTCAGGATCCAGAAGTGAATCTCTGGCTGAACCACCAACTGGGCCGGACTGAATTCATGCCGTTCGCCCCGGCGGCCATGGCCGAACACGCGCCACGACTTTTCAAGGCGGTGGATGGTTGCGAGAAAACAGCGGAATTCATGACCGTCACGTTTGATTGCACGGAAGAAATGAAACAGATGTGCCCAGCTGCTGTCCACATCGATGGCACGGCGCGTCCTCAATTGGTCAGCAATGAAACCAATCCAAGCTTTTACAGTCTGCTTTCTGCGTATGAATCAATTACGGGAATTCCGTCCTTGATCAACACCAGTTTCAACATGCACGAGGAACCGATCGTCTGCACGCCTGATGATGCCATCAGAGCTTTTCTTGAAGGACGCATCGACATCCTTTCGATCGGCTCGTTCGTCGTGCCTCATCCAGATCTTGAAACGATTCAAACCGAGCGCAGCCAGGAAAGTTCAACGGCTACCTGCTGACCTGATCTGAGTGCTCATACCCGATGTACAACGCCTCACAGCGCGCCAAAAGTCCCGCTGCCCAATCGATCCTGTGAACCAACTACCCTTGCAGTTTATTGTCCGCGAAAATCATGGCTGCGACCGCCATGATTATCCCATTCGGGTAGGGTTGCCGATTGCTCAGGGTGCCTTTCAGGAAACCGAACTGCCCAATGTGATCACATCGGATGACGGCAGGACCTTCCGCTGCCAAAGCGTAGCCACATCCTACTGGCCATCAGGATCACCGCGTTGGATCTTGCTCAGTGCGAACATTCAGATCCAAGCCAATCAGCAAACCACGTTCTCGGCAAATCATACGGTCGCGACGGTTCATTGCGAACAAGAGGATTCACCTTTTGAATACGCCGCAGGAGACGCCCAAACCCGGGAATTATTTCACTTAAGCGCACCGGCAACGTCCCCCCCCATCACGGCCAAACTTCACTGCACCGGTGCTGAAGGTCAAGTATCCGTTGCCCTCATCAGCGATTGCCAGACGATTGAACGTGGCCCCATCTGCACCAATCATCACATGACAGGGAAATTCAAAGGTAAACAAACGCTCTCATTCTTTGCAGACCTGACTTATTTTCCATCGACCGCCACTCTCAAACTGGACATCGCGCTCCACAATCCCCAGCGAGCCAAACACCCTGATGGCTATTGGGACTTAGGCGACCCCAACTCCGAGTACCTGCAATCGGCAACACTCGAAATTGATACCCGAGCGATTGCTCCAACCCAGATGCATTGGCAGGAATCAATCGATGCCAAGTGGCAAACGACCACCGAGATGAAGTGGTCCATCACCCAGACCAACAGTGGCGGAGAAAACTGGGACAGCAGAACTCACGTAGACAAAGACAATCAAGTCATCAAAGGCAAACAGGGATACCACCTGGAACATGGCGACACGGAGAGCCTTGGAAACCGGGCTACTCCTACCGTTGTTGTTCAATCAAATTCAGCGTGGCTTCTGGCGACCATGCCCGAGTTCTGGCAGAAATGCCCCAGCGGGATCGAGGTCAGCGATGCGGGTATCAAAATCCATCTTCTTGCCACGACAGCAGGTCTGACCGAACTACAACCGGGCGAAAAGTGCAGTCGGACACTCTGGCTGCAAGCGTCCAACAGTCCCGAACCGCATTTCGAGGCGACAACTGTCAACATTCACCAAGCACTGACAGTACTTCCGCACGAATCGACAATTGCTGCAAGTGACGCGATCGAATGGTATGCAGCAGATCCAACATCCTCAGCACCCACATCCTCAGACAACAACGCAACAGACTCCACCTCTCATGAACAACAGTTGCTGAATGAGTTGCTGAGTGGCCCAACAAGTTTTTTCTGGAAACGAGAGCAAATCGACGAGTATGGCTGGCGAAATTTCGGGGATTTCTGGGCCGACCACGAAGAACTTTACTCAGAGGATTCTTCCCCGGTTATCTCGCACTACAACAATCAATATGACTTGCTGCATGGTTTGCTACGCGAATACTTGAGAACGCAAGATCCACGCTGGTGGGATCTCGCAAAACCACTTGCCGAACACATCATCAGCATCGATGTCTACGACACGGACCGTGATCGTGCTGCCTACAACGGTGGACTGTTCTGGCATACAAGCCATTACCGCGATGCGAGCACAGCAACACACAGAACCTATTCGGTGCACATGGTGGGGGAAAAGCATGCCGTCAATGGTGGCGGCCCCAGCAACGAACACAATTTCACCACGGGATTGCTTCTCTACTACCACCTGACCGGAAGTCGCCCCGCCAGGCGAACCATTTTGAAGCTTGCCGACTGGGTGATTGCCATGGACAACGGTGGCTGCGATCTGCTCGCACCACTCAGCCAACAAACAACCGGATCAGCTAGTTCCACCCGCGACTGGGACTACCATGGCCCCGGACGCGGCATCGGAAACTCAATCAATGCCCTGATTGATGCGTGGCAATTGACACATGCCGATCCCTATCTGGAATTTTGCATTGAATTGGTTCACCGTTGCGTCCATCCACTCGACGACATTGAAGCATTGAATTTGAATGATTCCGAAAATCGCTGGTCGTATCCCATCGCGTTGCAAGCTCTCTTGAGATTCATCTCTGTTGTCGGCAACGAGGCGCCCAAAACCTGCGAGCATCTTCGGCATTCACTTCGGCATTTTGGCAAATGGATGCTCGACCATTCACTCCTGCACTTTGAATCGCCGGAAGAACTGGAATTCCCAACAGAAACATGGGCGGCCCAAGACCTTAGAAAAGGCACGACCATGATGCTTATCGGCTCCATGGGGACGGACGCAGTTTCGCAGCAGATGCATGACAAAGGGCTCGCTTTCTACGAAACGGCACTCGAGCAACTGATGTCATTCCCAAGCAGAAACTGTACCCGTCCCGCCGCGATCGCCTTGCAACAATTTCCGATTCGCTGGTTTGCTCAGGAGAACCATCGAGAGCATGCTGACAACCCAGGCACGCCTGCAACCACGCCTGCAAATTGGCCTGAGCGTATTCCAATCGCAACCCAAAAAGTTGAAATACGTGGGCGAATGAGGTCGCCAGCAGGGTTGGTTAAAATCGCCAAAAATGCCTGCTCGCCAGCGGCATGGGTTCAATCCGCAGGCGAATTCAAGGCCAGATTCCTTGGGCAAGACCGTTTCTTTCGAGTGAATGTTCGACGATGACCCAAACCAACAACAAGCCAACGGTCTGCCACGTGCTGCACACCTTATCGGTGGGCGGTGCTGAGGTACTGGCACGAGAATTTTCCAGACAGGGAAAACACGATTTTCGATTTGTATTTGCCTGCCTTGATGAACTGGGATCGATGGGGGAAGAACTTCTTGCTTCCAACTACGAGGTCATCTCGCTTCAGCGCAAGCCAGGCATTGACATTGGAACCGCGAAGCGATTGAAGGCGTATTGCAAAGCACAGAATGTCGATGTGATCCACGCCCATCAGTACACGCCATTCTTTTATTCCTCGATGAGCCGTGTGATCGGCAACAGACTCCCGGTGCTGTTCACAGAACATGGACGCACCTTCCCCGATTTCAGACGCAGCAAGCGTGTCTTTGCCAATCGATTTCTATTTTCGAAAAAAGATTCAGTCATTGCAGTGGGCAATCAGGTTAAGCGCGCGTTGATTGAAAATGAAGGAATTGCCGAGAAGAAAATCGAAGTCATTTACAATGGAATTGATGTTCAGCGATTCATCCCCAAACCTGAGGTTCGGGATCAGACCCGACGAAATCTGGGTATTGAATCGGATGAGACCGTGATCATTCATGTCGCGAGACTTGATCCACTGAAAGATCACTTGAGTGCGATCAGAGCCTTCGGATTACTCAAAGAAACTCCTGGGATCAAACTACTCATCGTCGGCGAAGGACCCGAGAGCAATAACATCAAAGCGGAAATCAACAATCTCGACTTGCAGGCAAGTGTTTCAATGCTGGGGTTACGGGATGACATACCGGACCTGCTCAATGCAGCGGATGCCTGCTTGTTGACCAGTCGCAGTGAAGGCATTCCGCTGACGCTGGCCGAAGCCATGGCAACACAACTCCCTGTCGTCGCCACCAAAGTCGGGGGAGTCCCGGAGATCGTCAACGATGGTGAAACCGGGTTTCTCTGTGAGGCTGGAGATACAAAATCACTGGCAGCATCCATCACCGAACTCTACAACTCTCCTGAACAGCGAGCAGCCTTTGGACAAGCCGGCCGCAGACGCATCATCGAGCACTTCAACGCTGATGAAATGCACAAACAATACCAAAGCAAGTACCTCCAAATGGCAACCCGATAGCGTCGTTTACCGTGGGAGCTAAATGTGATGCGGAGGCGAACACGGTTCCACTTCAGCTTGCCTCTGATCGCGGAATTACCCATGATCGATTCACCTCAAAGTCTCTCCAGTCACGACACCGGGATCGTTATTCACCCATTGGGGACATTTCGCCCATCCCACCCAGACGCGTTGCGTGCGTTTTCAAAAGCAGAATCGTGCGGAGGACGGGGCTTGATGAGGCACGGCAAAGAAAGATTCTGGAAACATGAACTGGAATATTTTTTGTCCTCGAAAACAATGACTGACGGCCTTCACCTGCACTAGTGACCTGGCTGCTGACACAAGCAAGCGGTGTTTTTCGGGCTTCCATGCATTAGCCAGTCTCATTCCACTGCTGTTGCATGTAACATCAATCATAGACGTAAGCGAAAGCAGTCAGGAAACGCTGGGCTCATGTCTGAGAAACGGAATGAGAAATTTGACGGAAACTGAAAGTGAAGCAATAGAATTGAGCACCTCACCCGATCCCGAGACGATAACGCGACCGGCAGCGAGCGATGCGCCCCAACGAATCAAACGATGCGTTCAGGCTTGCTTCCTGCTGCTCGCCCTACCGCGTCTTGGGGCATATTTTCTGGGTAAAACGTTGATCGGCGAGCGGGCCATCACGTCATCCGCTGAATCCATTGCTCGGGTGCCCGGTTTACGGGGTGTTTACCTCAGGCAGGCATTTTACGGTCGCATACTGGATTCCTGCGGCTCCGATGTTTACCTGGGCTGGAACTCTGTATTTTCGATGACCCAAGCCAAGGTGGGCGAGAAAGCCTACATCGGACGTTTCTGTTCCATCGGATTCGCCGACATCGGTGAAGAAGCCATGCTTGCTGACGGCGTAACGGTGCTCAGTGGGGGGCGGGAACACGATCAAACAGCATCTTCATCATCGTCTTTGCACGATCAGGGACAAACCCTGAATCGAGTGACCATTGGCAAAGGTGCCTGGATTGGTGCCGGTGCCATCATCATGGCAGACGTAGGCGCTCACTCCATTGTTGGCGCTGGGTCAGTCGTGAATCGCCCGATTCCAGCCGGCGTGATTGCAGTAGGCGTACCTGCAAAACCATGCAAATCCCGTCCGGGTTTTGAGCAAGACTGAATCCATCCGTTTGAAAAGCAAACAAAGAACATGTGCGGAATAGCAGGCGTAGCCTGGACATCAACAGGACAACCGGTTGATCGCGAACGATTCAACCAGATGACCGATTCCATGGCCCATCGCGGCCCGGATGGACGTGGAATCCATCGTCAGGAATTCTCGGATGGTTCGGGTATCACGTTGGGGCACCGGCGACTATCGATCATCGACTTGGCGGGCGGTGCTCAGCCCATGTCCAATGAAGACGATAGTATCTGGGTTTCTTTCAATGGCGAAATCTACAATTACCGCGAACTGCGTCCTCAGCTTGAACAGGCGGGCCATCAATTCCGAACCAACTCGGATAGTGAAACCATCGTGCATTTGTACGAGGAATATGGCGAAGCATTTGTAAACCACTTGCGAGGCATGTTCGCCATTGCGTTGTGGGACAACAACCACCGGCGGTTGATCCTGGCACGAGACCGGCTTGGACAGAAACCTCTTGTCTACAATGCGACGCCAGACCGCTTGACCTTTGCAAGTGAGATCAAGGCTGTCCTCCAGTTGCCCGAAACCTCAAAAGAAATCCGCCACGAATCCATCAACGACTACCTGACTTATGGTTACGTCCCTCACCCATGGACGATCTATCGGGACATCAAAAAACTTCCGCCCGCGCATCTTGCGATTTACGAAAACGGGCAATTCACGACGAAATGCTACTGGAACCCGGACCTGCGTCCCGACCCCAACAGTTCGGTAGAGGAACTCAAAGACGAACTGCAGACGACCCTGTCGGAATCGGTTGGATTGAGGATGCGAAGCGATGTTCCGCTGGGAGCCTTTTTGTCTGGCGGGATTGACTCAACCGTCATTACCGGGGTGATGCAGGAATTGAGTTCGCAGCCCACGAAAACCTTCACCATTGGGTTCCCGGTCGATGGCTTCGATGAGTCTGCTTATGCCCAAACCGCTGCAACCCACCTGGGAACCGAACACCAATTACTTGAAGTCAAACCGGATTCAGTAGAACTGCTCAATAAACTGGTGTGGCTCTTTGATGAACCGTTTGCAGACAGCAGTGCGGTACCCACCTATTATGTTTCCGAACTGACCCGCGATCACGTGGTCGTGGCTCTGACAGGTGATGGCGGAGACGAACTGTTTGCCGGCTATGATCGTTATCCAACAGTCCACAATCTGCGTCGATTTGATGGAATGCCAACCTTCTTGCGAAAAGCCATCTCAGGCCCAATAGCAAAACTCGTCCCCGGGAAAGCAGAAAGCTCTTTCACGCGACGCTTGAGGAATCGCATGCAGATCATGGGGGGAACACCTTCTCAGCGGTACTGCAACTGGGTGACCTCGTTTCCTCTTTCCCTACGGAGCGAACTGTATCACACCGAATGGTCACAGCAGTTCAATGAACTTGAGCAGGGAGCATTCATCAGCGAACTATTCAGTTCATCCAGCCTGGATGATGGGGGGCTGTCTGCGATGAGAACCGATCTGCGTTCCTATCTGCCGTGCGATCTGCTAGCGAAAGTTGACATCACCAGCATGGCACATGGCCTTGAATGCCGCAGTCCGTTCCTCGACCACAAGGTGGTCGAAACTGCTGGCAAGTTCAAATTCGCGGAAATGACTCAACCGGGACGCACCAAACCAATTCTGACAGACACCTTTGCGAAGCATTTTCCTGAGAGTCTTAAAAACAGAAAAAAAATGGGATTCACAGTACCCCTGGACTCGTGGTTCCGGAACAGCCTGCAGGACTATTCCCAAGATATGTTGTTAGCAGAAGATGCGTTTTGCAGTCGCTACTTCAAACCCTCTGCTATTGAGAACATGTTGCGTGACCATCACACGGGGAAGTGGAATCATGGTGAACGCATTTGGAGCCTGCTCTTTCTAGAAACCTGGGGCAAATCGCAGGTGAGCTAACTTGGCTTCCAGACGTCCGTCTGCGGATGGAAAAAGGTTCGCGCAAAACAGCGTGCGGTTTATCATGGTGCAGCATGAATCAAGATATAGAATCGATGAAGCAACGTCCCTCGTCTTTCTGGCCACCGAAACGACAGCATGTTGCTCTGGCAGCCCTCGTGGCCATCTGGATTGCGTTTCCGACCGCTGTTTACGCAACCCATGGACTCTCAGGTCTGGAAAAACTCTTCACCCGTTACGCCATGCCTCTGGGAGTGGTCTGGCACGTATGCTTGCTGGGCCTCCTGATCGAATGGACTCGCAAGAAGCGTTTTCCAAGCCTTTGCCTAGGAGCAGCGTTTACCCTCATCACTGTGATGGGAAGTGAACCTTTCAGCGTCTGGTTCAATTCGAAAGTCGAATTCAGTGCGGAAAAGATCAGTACTCAAAACCAAATTGCATTGCCATCCTCTCGTCTGGACACCATCGTGCTGCTGGGTGGGTCAACCCGTGTCGATCGCAGGGGGGTGCCGGAGCTTGCCATCGATGGTCATAGACTGTTTTATGCTGCCCAGATCTACCACGCTGGAAAAACTGAGAGAATTTTAGCAACGGGTTCCAATCACAGCATGAGCGGTAAGCAAACCAGTCCCGCGGAACAGGCGAAGCAACTGTTGATTTCCGTCGGTGTCCCGACGGATCGAATCGATGTTTCGGGGGGACACAATACGAGGCAAGAAATCCACGAGCTCGCGAAATACTTCCAACAGGACGGGCTAAACGGAAAACGCATTGGCCTGATCACCAATGCGACACATCTCGGCAGAGCGATGCGTTTGGCAAGGGAATACAACCTCAACTTTGAACCGCTGCCGTGTGTTTATCGGGGAAATTCAGTTCAGTTGAACTTGCTGAATTTCATCCCCTCTGCAAGTGGCCTCTACGCCAATACCGATGCATGCTACGAATTGTTAGCGAAACTCGCGGGGCAATAGAAAGTGCACAAACTAGAGCAAATGGCTCCAGTCAGCACTCCAGCCATTCGCCAATTCATCTTGATGGCAACGCGCTTCGTATAACATGGTGGGACGCACTTCAGGCAGGCTCAATGTGACTCCCGCTGGATGCCCACCCGAGAACCGTGATAACGATTACAAGATCGCTATCCTTTTCTGCTGATAGAGGATCATGTCAAAATTCGAAACAAAATCGATTCCAACGAGAGACGCCTACAAACTCTCGCGAAGGGGCTTGGCCTACGCGGCAGCACTCAGTGCGATGGGGCTGGTCTATGCTTCGATAATCCCTCTCCAGTACAGCAATCAAGTTTTTGCCACGGCATGGAAAAATTTCCTCAACACTCCTTGGCTGGACCTCGGTGTCTACAAGCGGGCAGATTGGGTGGCAAACGCGATCGTGGTGCTGCCGATCGGTTTTGCCGGGACAGGTGCAATTTGCTTCGGAAAGCGAGCAACCCTGAATCAAGTATTCGTTGTTTCGTGTTTAATCATGAGCACAGCGTTGTTGGTCGCCGGAATTGAGTTCGTGCAACTTTGGTTCCCGCCGCGTACGGTCTCACTGAACGACATCGCGGCTGGCTGGTTCGGGGCCCTGACCGGCCCCTTGCTGTGGCTAATTCTGGGCGCCCCCATTCTTGACCGCCTGCTGGCAGTGAAAGTGGAAGGTGACTTCGCGGCTACGAAGCAATCTTTCTACACATGGTTACTCGCTGTTTACCTGATCTGTTTGTGCCTTTGGTCACTTCTGCCAGGTGATTTGATTTTGAGCCGTCATGAGTTTCTGTTGAAGCTTGAGGCCGGAAGAATCGCATTGCTGCCTGCCTCGGAAATCATCTCCGCGCCATCCGGACGCGATTTAATCGGCCAGCTGCTCAGTATGTTGGCAAACATGCTCAAACTGATCCCGCTCGGGATATTGACTTACCTCAGTAAAACTGAGCGGAACCGAGACCTCTGGCTTATCTTGTGCATCCCCCCGCTGCTCGAGTTACTCCAGCTCCCCATCTTTTCGCGTCATTTTACGATCACAGATGTCATCACGGGCTGGCTGGGAGCCTGCCTCGGATGGTACCTCGCGAAGCACGCAAAACACTTACTCGCCTTCAACCGTTTCTCAAGTGTTCGATTTAGCTTGCTGCTTATGAACCTTGCCGTCATCGCTGCTTCGTTTCTCTGGGGGGCCCAACGACTTGCAACTGAAGAAGAGCTGGAAGTTCGGTGCCATGAGTTCTTCAGCATGCCGTTCGTCCGATACTACTACGGCAGTGAGTTCAGTGCTGGCTTCAACCTGTTGATGAAAATTCTTCTCTTCATGGGGTTGGGGCTCAGTCTTTCTAACTTTTTGAACTGTTACTCCAAATCATCCAACCATGATCGCATTCTGAGATTCGCGGCTTTAGTAGCTATTGCTGCCTTCGGCTTCACGCTGGAGGGATTACAACTTTTCCTCATCCCTTGTGTCGCTGACGCCTCCGATACATTTGTATACCTTTCGAGTGCAGCCCTAGGTTTCCTGATTTGGAATCGCGCAAACGAGGCATTGCAAAGTAGGACCGATTGCATGCTCGATGATCGAGGCTAATTCGGCGTAGAAACGCCGGTACGACGTGTCAGCTCGAGTGCCACCGTCGAGAGCACAGTTGTGGAATTTTTTTGGAAGGTTTGGGGGGTTTTTCCGGATTTACTGCTTGATCATGATTATCCGGGTCGCCATACTGGCGGGATGTTCGTGAAACTTCGTCCGCACCGTACTGCTCTTTCGATGGCGATTCTGCTGTTCGCAGCAGCGTTCTGTGGCCACGCTGACGCTGCCCTGCACTTGGGCATTGAAGACGCCGCGTCCAGTTGTGCACCAGTCGCAGACACTTCAACGCCGGACGAGGAAGTTGAGCAGTCGAGTGACGAAAGCGGCATCGCCGTTTGTGACGCTGGTAACTCAAATTCAACGAGCCAGTGTATTAGAGCGGAGTCTCAAATTCTGATCCGAGGTCAAGGGCTTCTAGTTCGCAGACCCGAATCGCGACTGAAGAGCCTTTATTTCCGCGATCCCCTAGACCAAGTGCCGCGACTATAAGTTTGTTTTGATTTTATCTTTCACTACAAATTTACAGGTATAAATATGTTACTTCGTTACTTTACGGCATTAGTAATGCCAATTTGCTTGGCGGTTAGCGTCCAAGCAGCATCTATTTTTCCTACAGTCATCGAGACGGGGAGCACCCGCACCGACGGCAGCTACGACGAGATCCTTGATGATCTCTCGTTTAAGGTTCGAGGAACCTATGCGCAGGAGATTTCTGGGGGCACGTTCAACGCTTTCACACGTCAAGATGACACAGTGCTGGGGCTCTACTCGGTCAATCAGATCGATGGATTAACCCCTGTGGGTGGCAATCTCGCCGCAGTGGTCAGCTTCGACTTCACCGGAACCGGCGCAGACGTACCTGCCACGGGAATCACCGCTACCAGCCGAACCGGTTATAGGATTTTTGAAGTACTTAGCGGTCTCACGGGTGGTTTGACGCCCGGCACTGTGAACAACGCTTCGGTAGCCCTGATCTCGAGTGCCACGACTGACTTCTCAGCGATCGCTGATGCAGACCTCGACACGGTGGCGGAGTTCACAAGCACGCTCTCTGGGATTAGTGACATCTACACCGAGGCGATTTTTGAGCTGACCGCCGGAACTGGTAGTGGAGCGTTAAACAACTTCTCCGCGTCGCTCGGACTGACTGAGCTGGAGAACCAAATCGGAACGCCAACATCGTGGCTTCCAGTGAGTCTCGATACGACACCCGATAGCCAAGGCGTTCAGGGCCAGTTCGACTTCGTAATTGGTAGTGGATCGTTCGTTAATCCAACCGGGCCTTCTCTTGGCGCCTTCACCTTCGTCGGTGGCGAAGGGGCTCTCGTCGGTGGTGCAGAAGGTTCCATCAATCCTGTTCCAGAGCCAGGCTCGATCTTCGCGATGCTCGCTTGCTGTGGCGTTGCTGGGTTGGTCGAGCGTCGACGCCGTCGTCGCACTGCCTAAGCTCTTAGGAACGCACGCTGCCTTCATTTGTAGTAGCGTGCGGGAAATGATTAATTAGCATGGAGGCAAGCCCATAGGGCTTGCCTCTTTTCTTTTGCCTACGGCTCCGTCCCTTGTCTGAAATTAGCGTTAAAATCACTGAGGAGTACGACACTCAATCTTGCGATCTTTCTTCGCATGACCTGAGCCATCCGAGATTGAGTGGGCATGCCCGCAAATGGGTACAGGCCGTCTCTCAGGGCCTCGACTACAAACTATTTCTGCTCCAGTCCGGGCCCGTTGGGTCCCCTTCCGGAAGGCTCCCGCTCGCACTTGTTTCCGGTCCCATCTTCGGGAAATTTCTCGTATCTCTACCTTACGTGAACACCGGTGGAGTCTACGCGCAAACTCCTGAAACAGCCCACGCTCTGGTTGACGCCGCCTGCGATCTTGCCGATCGACTAAAGGTGAGATACTTGGAACTCCGGCACGAAGTACCGTTAGAACATCCACGCTTCAATCATGAGCGAACAGATAAATTCCACATGCGCCTGAGACTTCCAGAAACAGATGCCGCACTGGATAAGTCATTCAAATCCAAACTCAGAAGTCAGATTAAGAAGTGCGGAACCTACGACCACGTCACGACGTGGGGGGGCGTGGAAATGCTACCTGACTTCTACAGGGTTTTTGCCACCAACATGCGAGATCTCGGAACTCCAGTTTTCTCAAGAAAGCTATTCGAATCAATCATCCGCACCTTTGATGGCAATGCAGAGTTTTGTGTCTTACACAACGAGAACACCCCTGTGGCAGCTGCACTGTTAGTACATCACGAAGGAACAACAGAAGTCCCAAGTGCCAGCAGCCTGCGAAGCTGGAATCGCATGGGGCCGAACATGTGGATGTACAGAGGTTTACTGAAACGCGCGATTGAAAGAAATAGTCACACATTCGACTTCGGACGGAGTACGATGGCGAGTAGCACCTACAAGTTTAAGAAGCAATGGGGAGCCACTGCCTTTCCTGCAGTTTGGCAATACTACGTTCGTGAGGGAAACGTGGAGCAAATGCGTCCCGATTCCCAAACCAATCAGCAACTGATCAAGGTCTGGCAGAAACTACCAACTTGGCTGACAAATGTGATTGGGCCACCGATCGTCCGCGGTATCCCGTGACCCCGGATGGCCCAGACTGCTGATTGATCATTGCCGTAAATTCAAGCAACTCCGAAAAACGAAAAACAGCTCTGTGCTGAAAAATAAAAAAAGTCGGTACACTGATGAATCCCGGAAAGAAGAACAAGATCGACTCACCCACCGAAAGTTACTCTTCACATCTCGAGGAGACACAAAACAAACAGTCGATTGTGACTCAACGTATGATCGGAAAGCACCGGGGGCGTACGAGGCGAGGCAGGCTCTTCAAATTCCTTTCCGCTTTGACCCTTAGTTTCGCACTGGCAGGGACATTATGGTGGGTCTTACTGCAGTTCAAGGAGCCCGACCAAAGCTGGAGTGAACTTATTGAGTACCTTGCCCAACGTATCTTAGGCTAATGAATATTTAGCTAGGTACAGCGAGTCCGTCGGTCGCGAAACATACGATTCGCCGCCGGATAAAGGCAAACTCATTCGATACCCCCCCCCGCACACGTTGACCTGGTCATATCTCTGAGCAAAAGCACAGCTAGCTCGCACCCAAACGCCTGCCGGGTAGCCACAAGCATTTCAGGGCCTTTAAATAATTTCTCCATGCCCGCCGCGTCGAAGTCTACGTAGGCGTCTCAATGAGTCAGGCTTTTCACGCACTTTTGCTAAATCTGGTGGGCCGTATTTGGCGATAAGGTTAGTTGAACGGGTTAATCCAACTAAAAATCGGTATATCCATTACAAAGACACCGACTTTGACTGCGATTAAGTCTCTCGCAACAGCAGTGGCATCACCTAAGACGTCACGGCGATACGAAACGACCTCACCGTCTGGCGACACCGCGGAAAGACATATGAAACGAATATTCAAAGCTTGCCTGTCTCGAATGACATGCATCAACGGGGTAGCCGTCGTTCTAATAGCAACGGCCACAGGTTGCACCGGATTGAATCACTGGTGCCTCGAATTTCGCGGTTGCGTGAGTAACCACATGGTTGATTACTCAAACCGAGCATTGGCTGAACGGGCTTGGATCGAGCGAAAAGAGCGTTATTGCAAGTTTCAGCACCAGCAAGAATTTAAGGACGGCTTCATTTCCGGCTATCTGGACGTAGCTGATGGTGGAGATGGCTGCACACCGACCATAGCGCCGCAAAAGTACTGGGGCTGGGCCTACCAAACGCCACACGGCCAGGCGGCTATCAGCAACTTCTTCCAGGGATTCCCCTTTGGAGCCAAGGCAGCCGAAGAGGATGGCGTCGGCTATTGGAGTGCGATCCCAACAAGTGGCCTAGAGGCGCTTGTTCCGTACAGCGACCCCGCCGGCGACAATAGTCTCCCGGTTCCTGTACCAGTCGTTGAGAGCGGTCCAGTTTCTGCAACTATGCAGTTGAATGAAATCAATCAGCCGATCACATCCCCTTCGGATGAAGCATCCAACCGGCAAACACTCGAGTTGATTGAGAGCACCAACAAAACTCCAGTCACAGAGACATCAACCTCGGTGAACACTGGTTCGCTTCCGATGGTCCCCCAGCCAGCAGGGTCTCAAGAAACCGACGTTCCGGCGCCAACAACCCCGCAAGCGAGCACAGGTACCAGTTCTACAGAGCTGACGTTTACATTCGAATAGGTGACGCTTCAGGATGAGCAGATCCCTTACTGATCCAATTCAGTCGCTACACGAAGAGAAATCACGGATGACCACGCAACGACCAGCACTCCAACACTTTTCGATAAATTACAATTCCGCAATATTTTGCGTGTTGGTAACATCGTTAATTGCCTCCGTCGGTGGTTGCACATCGCTGACGCAACCTATCAATGGTGTTCCCGCAAAGCGTCTACCAAAACAATTTTTTGCAGATAAAAAATCTGACATGGTTCCGGTGGATGTATCAATTCTTTCACTTGAGCCACCACGTGATTATCAGATCGGCGGCGGAGACATTCTCGGTGTGTACTTGGAGGGGGTGCTCCCCTTCAACGCGCCCAATGAGCCTCCTGCTCCGCCCCCCGTGAACTTTCCGGACAGCGAAAGTACCCTGCCACCGTCGATTGGTTTTCCAATCGCCGTTCAGGACGACGGGACACTTTCCCTTCCTTTGCTCGAACCACTCGATGTTGAGGGGCTTACTCTCGATCAGGTTCGAGATGCAATTCGCGACAGCTACGTGGCTGCAGACTTATTGCCGAGTGAGAAGGCTCGCCCAATCGTGACGATCATCCGCGAACGCACTTATAACGTTATCGTTGTTCGCGAAGATACGGAAGCAAGCGGCCAGAGCGGGTACATTCGTGGGAGCAGTGATGAAACAGCGCGAGGCGGGTTAGTCAAACTGCCAGCCTACCAAAACGACATATTGCACGCCTTGGTCCAGACCGGAGGCCTGCCAGGCCTAAACGCAAAAAACGAGGTGATGGTTTTACGTGCCAAACGAGCAGATAAAAACAAACGCGCGGAATTCCTTCGGGAATTCTGGCGTCAAC
>Ga0315322_10001155_pt1 | contig 20243 bp, 19 predicted proteins | sample M110021515metaG_FD_203461 | JGI IMG/M metagenome (GOLD analysis project Ga0315322, IMG submission 203461) | Ammonia-oxidizing marine archaeal communities from Monterey Bay, California, United States - M1 100m 21515 | ecosystem: Environmental > Aquatic > Marine > Intertidal zone | place: USA...
ATGCAACACACGCCGAAACAGTGAACGCAGAGATCAACATCTGCGGCCTCTGCACAAAATGTCCAAGTTGCGACTGCTCACTCGAAGCCAAGATGGTCGACGTCGAGAAATCGTGCTTTGAGGTTGAGACAAAAACAATCTGCATTCCACGTGTTGTCTTTCCCTGGCAACGTAAAAAAGCATTCGGATCATGTGACTCCTGCGACGGTCGTGGTTGCACAACTTGTGTCAATAACGGCGCAAAAACACGTTGCATTCGCGTCCTCAAAAAGAAAAGGCACACGTGTCCCGAGTGTAAATACTCATGGACCGCCAACACATCAGGATGCTGTGACAGCGGATGTGATGGAACTTGCGATGGAGGGTGCGCCAAAGCAGACAATGGCAAGAATGTGACGACCAAAGTCGTTGGTCATGGAGTTTTGTTACCGCCATGGCTACGAACCAATCCAACTAAGACTGCACCTGTCGAATTGCACACAACAGAACTTCAGCCTGTTCGAATTCAGGCTCGCACACCATGGTCATCTTTCGCTCGTTGATGAAAATCCGGCTCCGAATTTTTTCTTGGCGCAACGCAGCGTGCATCAAACAGAGAAGACGAGGTGCGACACACCTCGTCCTTTTTCATGGAAGCACCCGACAATCGGGAACTCACAGATCCCCCGGAATGTTTATCAGATGAGTTTGATCAATTCACGGCAAAAGTCGGGCAGGTCGTCAGGACGGCGACTCGTAACATGATTACGATCCACCACGACCGGTTCATCTAAAAAGACCGCACCGGCATTTTCCAAGTCATCCTTGATCCCTGGTGAACCTGTCACTCGGACTCCTTGATACACGCCTGCCGAAATGGGGATCCAGCCACCATGGCAGATCGCGGCGATTGGTTTACCAGCGGTGTCAAAAGCCCGCACGAGATCCAGAACTACGGAATCACGCCGAAGTTTGTCAGGCATGAACCCCCCCGGCACGACCAACGCGTCAAAATCGTCTGCATCCATTTGCATGATTGCCACATCACTTTGGCAAGGATAGCCATGCTTGCCACTGTAAACCACTGACGCTTCGGGGCCGGCAACAATGACCTCCGCACCCGCTTCCTGCAAGCGAAGCTTGGGATACCATAATTCCAAATCCTCATAAATTTCACCAACAAGGATCAAAACTCGCCTCCCACGCAGCAGGACTTCACTATCGGACATTCGTGACTACCTTTATTGCAGAAAAATTTACATTCCGAAAATCGCAACGGTTGCTCGAAATGTGCACACCAATCGAAGGGTCACTGAACCCTGTCGTTCACAGAGAGACGCTCCCACATGGTGCAGTCATGGAAACTCAATTTCTGGGATGGTAATCAAGCGAGATCCCACCTGCTGCAGCTAAATCGCCTCGTTACCACGTTCTCCAGTTCGGATACGAACGCAATCATCCATCGGCAGGACAAATATTTTCCCATCACCGATTTCACCTTCATCGCCTGACCGGCCTCCCGCAACAATCGCATCGACAGTCGGCTTGACGAATTCCTCATTGACTGCAATCTGCAGCTGCACTTTCCTGAGCAGGTTGACACTGAACTCATGCCCTCGATACAGCCCCGTCTGCCCCCGCTGACGGCCAAATCCTTGGCAGTCCATGACAGTCAAGCGAAACACCTCCACCTCGGTCAGTGCCTCTTTGACAGCTTCAAGCTTACTTGGCTGAATGATGGCGATGATCAATTTCACGGGTACAGAAACCTTACATGATAGAAAACGACGACGTAGCCCCCTTAAAGTAACGTATCTGGGTGCAGTGGAAAAAGCGGGTAGAACAACAGCAGGCAAAGAAAAGAGCCAGCCCACTTGGGCTGGCTCAATGAAGTCCTCTGGCCTTGCCTGGTGAAACCCAGACCCGGGTGAGCGAGGCGGACGCTCACCCGGTTTACTGGGAGCTTCTGACCCAGGCAAGAGCCAAGAAGTCTTCAACATTTTGTGTCGACTTGTTCTGCTTACCGGTGACCCCGCCACTGGTCTTCAAAACCAGCAACGAGGCCGCGGTAGGTAGTCGTTTTAGGCAATGGCACCACCTGACACACCGTCGGACGGATCAGCGTGCATGCCGTGCTCCGAGATATCCAAGCCAGCGACACGACCATTCCATGTGGCGGGGATGCCCACCAATCCAAACAACAACAGTCCTGTGAGCATGGGCGTTCGCAAAGTACAAAACATCCTAGGTTTACCCTCAGCGAAATGAATCGTTAATGAGTCGCCTCGTTCCTGCGAGAGACATCAACACGGTGACAACGGACCCCACAAAACGCCTGTCTCTCCTGCCCGGGCCAACCATGGATCGCTCATTGAGTCGACGGCGTTGATGCGATAGGGGCATCCATCTGTCGCAGAATTAGTAAGGCAACCCGCGCGCCAAACGCTAGAGAGACGCATTCGATAAAGTTCACAAAGTGTTACGCGACATCACTTTAAAAACTTTATCTTCTTCGAATTGATCACCAGTCAATCGCATAAGGCGTCTGACTACACAAGCTACATGCCCAGAATCAGGGCATCCAAAAAGCAAGCTGCCCGATTTCAAAGCAGCGAGACAACAACTGCAATGTTTTCCGCTGCACTAAGCCCGAATTCGACAGACTCGGTCTTTGACATTCAAGCTTTGTGCCAACGAAGCCAACCCAACTGTCTTCGTAAGGTGCGTTGTCTCCCCTTGAATCCACCACGGCTGCCCATTTTTCAGGCAACAAAAACACGTCTCGAACAAGCACGTGATCGTAGTGCCCAATTCAATGCGGAGCTGACGATGATGGTTGGGGAAAGCGTTCTACTTACGGAAGTGATGCCACCCATTGGGGTCCGTTCGCAGTCCACACACAACAAGTACAGACAAAAAAACCCGATCTCCTTTGAAAGGAGATCGGGTTCGAAGCCGATGGCTCACCCCGTGGGTATTGCGACTCAGATCGTCGCATGTCCAACGGGATGTGAGATCGAATGGACTAGAAAGTCATGATGGCTGAAGTAGCGTAGGAGAATCGGTCGTCCTTGTCGCCGGAAACAGCGTCCTCGCTCCAATCCCATCGCAGTTCGGGGCGGAACATCAGGTTTGCACACCAGCGGTAGTTCAGACCGAGTGTCAACTCGTAAAGATCTTCCTCTACGTTAGTCGTTGCAAGTCCGTCGGTGTTCAACCACTCAAACCTCGCACCCAATGTCGTGCAATCATTGACAGTCTTGAACAAGTAGTTGCTGATTCCAACGGCCGTTACATCGCCATCATTCAGATCGACCAAACTTGTCTGCATGGCATATTTGAGATCACACCGCACATCGTAGGCAGCGACGACGGAGTGAATATACCCCTGAGCGAGAGGACCGCTTGCCAGGTTGCTTCTAAACTTACCACCCAACACGTTGTAGGAAGCGGACAGCCTGTCAGTCAGGTCGAGAGCAACACCACCGACAAATGCGTCACCATTGTCCTCAAACGCTGTATTGACGCCTTCAATCCATCCACCAGTAAGAGTGACATTGTCAAGTCCAGAATACGTAGCAACCACACCGGTTGCCGTATACGAAACCTGTGAGATGTTGAACGCGAAAGAGTGGCTCGAGAAGAAGTTCTTTGTGGCTTCAACTGATTCATAGCCAATGTTCGTGATCATGTGACCAATCTTGGCGGACAGATCACCGTAACCAACTTCCATGTACAGCTGCGGCAGTGCCGAACCATAGTTGCTACCGTTGTCCCAAGAATTGTCAAAACGAGTGCCACCAGGATTTCCAAACGCTTGTACTTCTGGAGCGTCGGTACCGTAAATGTAATCAACGCGTCCACCGATATCGAAACCACAGGATGCGTCGATCGCTCTCTCTGCGAACAACCAACCTTGTTGCAACTGGAAATGCTCAGGGTAACTGTTAAAGTTGCTTCCACCGAAGGTTCCCAAACCAAATCCTTGCAAATCTGATTGGTAAGCGGTCTGCAACCATCCACCGGCCGAAATCCGGTTGCACTCACCGAACAATTGCCAAGGATCTCCGATGCAGCAATCGCGGCACGCGAGGCTTAGAACGCTGTCACACAGGCCACAGTCGCCCAGATCGATTCCGCAACCTGCTGAGTCACAGCCTCCGTCACATGCATCACCATCGCACGCGTCGTCGCAAGCTGGCTCGCATCCACAAACAGGCTCGCCACAGTCGCAATTCGACTCGCAGGAAACCAATTGAACTTCATTTATCTGGTCAGCAAAAACATTTCCTGCGTAGGTTCCGCAAGCAATCGCTGCAAGCAATGCCAATTTCGTGAGTTTCATCGCTGGTTAACTCCCAATGGTTCGGGTTCTTGAATGAATCACCCCAGCTTGATGCGCTGAGCAATCTTTCAGTCAGTGGAATGGTGATGGTGAAAGCCATCACGCAATCAAACTCACGTGAATCGGGCTATTCAGATACTTTTGTGATCGACGATTGATTTGACCTTCTTCAATCTCCGAGTGGAGTTTGCATCTGTGAATTCGTTAAACGACGCAAGTTTGTGAATCTGTTCCGGTCAGTGAGAAGGATTGCCCTACATGGATCTCAGGTTGATTCCAACGGCGCAGAAAAAAACCCGATCGCCCCAAGCGGGGCGACCGGGTCAAGATTTTCAATGAATCCGCGGTTTCGGCGATTGCTAACGTCGGGGAGAAACGCTCGGCACCCCCCGCACACGGATTCGTTGGTGCCTTAGAACGTCATGACAGCGTCAACAGCGAATTTGAAACTGTCTTCTTCGCCGTCGAAGTTGTCATACCAGTCATAACGAACCTCTGGACGCCAAGTGAGGTTGGCACACTGACGATGGTTAACACCAAATGTCAGGTTGTAAGTATCGAATTCGTCGCCGGAAGCCTTATCAGTAGGTTTCCACCACTCGAAGCGAGCTCCAACTGCGGTGCAGTCGTTGATCGTCTTGATCAGGTAGTTATTGACACCAATCGACTCGCGGATGTTGGTATCCAGATAGTCGCTTTGCATGATGTACTGAACATCGCAGTTGACGTCGTAAGACGCTACAACCGAGTGCATGTAGCCAGTCTCGTTAAGAGTCGCGGCTGGATTTCCATTACCGACCTCATTCAAGCGGCCACCGATAGCAGCATAGGTAACATCAAGACGATCAGTCAGACCGAGAGAAACACCACCAAGGAATGCATCGCCATTGTCCTCGAATCCACTGTCGTAACCCTGAACGTATCCACCGTACAGTGTGACGTCATCGCTGTGGTTCAAAGTGAGCAATGCACCAGTATGAGTGAAAGGCTCACTGTTATACATGGTGTTAGCGTGGCTGTAGAAGAAGTTGCCAGTCGCTTGAACTACTTCGTAACCGATGATGGTGTAGAAGTGACCCACTTTAACCGACAGGTCGCCGTAGCCAGCTTCCAAGTACAACTGTGGCAATGCCGAGCCATACTCGCCACCGTTTCTCCAGCCATCCTGGAAGTCGTAAGTACCTTCTGGGTTACCGAATGACTGAGTGTCAGGTCCGTCAGTACCGTAGACGTAATCAACACGTCCACCAAGGTCAAAACCACACGATGAGTCGATCGCCTTCTCAGCGAACAACCAACCCTGTTGAAGTTGAACTCGATCGGAGTAGGTGTTGAAGTTGATCGTTGGGTTGGTGAAGTAACCCAACTGCATCCAACCACCAGCAGTGATTCCGTTGCACTCGCCGAAGAGAGAGTACGGGTCACCCAGGCAGCAATCGCCACAGCTAAGGCGGCTTGCGATTCCGCAGTCACCCAAGCCAAGGCCGCAACCAGCAGAATCGCAACCGGAGTCACAAGCGTCGTCACAAGCGTCGTCACAAGCTGGCTCGCATCCGCAAACCGGCTCGCCACAGTCACAATTTGACTCGCAGGAAACCAACTGAATATCGTTTGTTTGATCGGCAAAAACATTGCCGGCGTATGTACCGCATGCAATCGCAGCGATTAACGCCAATTTGCTAAGCTTCATTTGCTTTATTAACTCCCCAGTTATCCATTTCGAGGTGTAGGTGCAATTTGCACTACATGATTCCGTGCGACCAAAAGGTGTCGACGGATACGCAGAAACATTCCTGCGATCGGTTGCTCAAGGCCGCATCGTTCACCAAAAGGGTGTGAACGACTACCGAACCATGCTCTTTTATCACAAGTAGGTATCGGACAGGAGAAGTAAGAAGAACGTGCTTTAGGTAGAAAACACTCAAGAATCTGCCACTCACCTTACATTCAGTAGTGGTTAACGAAAGCCTGCCAACTGCCAGTTTTGGGTAGGCTTGTGAAGGAGTATGGGTTAGGTAGAAATTTCAGTGAAAATTTGACAGAACTGACTGTTGGCACACGAATTCTCCGCAAAATGTGGACAAGTCATCACCTACCGAGGCCGCTCTTGTCGCCTCAGCATTAAACGAGCTTAGAAGCCCCGCATCGAGCGATAACCCCGGCGTTCCAAGGAGCTGGCACTTATTCTCGGCCTACCCGACACGCCCGTGATAAGTCAGAATTGTGTCTTCAGTGGCCTGCGCGGGCCAGCAGTGTGCGATTCCTCGACTCGAGATGAGCTTTTCGATGGCGTTTTGGCGGTCTAAGAAAACCAAGGAAGAAGATGCCCCAGGGCAGAAATCAGCAGATTCGAGTGGGGCATCTGATCAGCTGTGTAATCCAAACACGCCGGCTACCAATCATGGTGAGAACCATGATACGGATGAGAGCCAAGTGGAAGGAGTGTCTCTTGGTGGTGAATCCACAACCTCTGAAACGAGAGCAAACGCGGATCCCAAAGCATCCTCCGGGGGTCTGTTTTCAAAAATGCGGGGTGCACTCTCGAAAACGAGACAGGCACTCAGCACCGATATCCGAGACCTCTTCAAAGCAGAGGGCAGGCTGGTCGATGACGATTTTCTCAAAGAGCTTTTTTCAAGATTGATTCGCACTGACATGGGTGTCGCATCAGCCGAGGCCATCCGTGATGACGTTGCCACCCGCTTGAGAGCAAGAGTCGTTTCGCTGGAAGAAGTCCTTGACACGATCACTCAACAAACCCAAACGATGCTGATGCAGGAATCGGCTGGGATTCAGTACGCCGAATCAGGCCCGACCGTGATTCTCGTAGTAGGCGTCAATGGAAGTGGCAAAACAACGTCGATTGGTAAACTCGCAAACCACTTGCACCAGTCCGGTCGCAAAGTTGTATTAGGGGCAGGCGATACATTCAGGGCAGCCGCCGTCGAGCAACTCACCGTATGGGCGGGGCGGATCGGCTGTGAAATCGTAACCGGCAAGCCGGAAGCCGACCCCGCGAGCGTCGCCTACCAAACTGTTGACAAAGCTTTGTCGGTTGGAGCAGATATTGCAATCATTGATACAGCAGGCCGACTACAAACCCAGGTCAACCTGATGCAACAACTTGAAAAAATCCGGCGGGTTGTTGAAAAAAAAATCGACACCGCACCACACGAGGTGCTGCTCGTACTCGATGCAACGGCGGGTCAGAATGCGATCAGCCAGGCTCAGGGCTTCAGCGATGCGGCAGGCTGCACAGGCATTGTGCTGGCAAAACTTGATGGCTCCGCCAAGGGAGGCGTGATCCTTCCAATCCGTGAAAAGTTCCAGCTTCCAGTCAAGTACGTAGGCCTCGGTGAAGGAGTTGATGACATCGCCGCCTTCGATGCCGCAGCCTTCGCTAAAGCACTCTTTGCACAGTAATCTTGACAATGCTTCATTTACAATCCGAATCGACAACACAATGGCTGAATCAGGTTGATCAGCATTTGGATGAAATCCTCATCGATCACGCCCACTGCGAGCGCAAAGCTGCTACCACTGCGATGAATCTGATGAACTCGTATACCGAGAATCGTGACATATGTCGCGAAATGACTCGGATTGTCGAAGAAGAACTTGAGCATTTTGAAATGGTCCTGTGCTTGCTTGAGGAACGCAGGATTCAATTCCGTCGTCTCGCCTCGGGCCCCTACGGACGCAAACTCAATGCGTTGGTTAGCCGTCATGAACCAGAACGTGCAGTCGACCGACTACTGGTCGCATCGCTGATTGAAGCTCGCAGTTGCGAGCGGTTTAGCCTACTGAGCACGCACATGGCTGATCGTGATCCCGTCTTGGCTGATTTCTATGCCAGTCTGTTTGAGAGCGAGGCCAGACATCACACGACTTATGTACGTCTGGCTGAACAGTTCACATCACGAGAAGCAGTGTTTCTGCGGTTGGACCAACTGTCGTCTGAGGAATCTGCGATTCTTTCTGAGGGTAGTGAACTCCCAAGAATGCACAGCTAGCCAAAGTTTCACGGCCGCGAATCAACTTCGCTGTCGCCTGCAGTCAAAGTTTCACAGACTGGACGGCGACGGATGCCCAACACCTCGTTTTCTAGCCGTCCGCAAACTTGAATTGACTGAGGATTGAAAGCAGATATCTTTCTTCTGCTGCGGAAAAGTGAAGCGGGCAAACACGCCGGCCTCAGGTGCACTTCCGCACGTTCCTTTCCATGATGGAATGGTGTGAATCACACAGTTGATTCGCCAACCGGATGAGCCGGCCGTTTTCCATCCCGAGTGAATCGATGCGCCCCGTGTCGCAAAGAAAAGGAACCTCATGCAGTTTCGGATCCACCTCATGTTGATTGCACTCTCAATCATTTGCTCCGATGCAGGAAGTGTGGCTGCGGATCGAAATGCAGTTGTACATTTCGACATTCCGCCTAGTGCAGCCGCTAATGTTGTTGAATCTGCTTCTGGCAGAGCATCACTAAAGATTGAGATAAAACTATCTTCGATGATCAGTTCCCCGGAGGCGGCTCGGATTGATCAATGGCTGGTGCGATGCCAACCACGCGGACAATTTGCATCAATTGTCGACTACAGCCCGCGAACAGAAACGGGGTCCGATATTGCGTCGCATATTCAAGTCAAGCAATCAAAAGAAAAACAGCAGTCCCTCGGAGTGGGTGTGAACGGGAATTATTTCTCCAACTTCAGCGGCAACGCAGGCTTGGATAACAGCAGAAAAAAAATCGACTCACTGCAATTCGATCGTCTTGCTCCCATACATGCCGTCACAGCCTCAGGAACGATCAACCGTGGGACAGGTGTGTATTTCAAATTACGCTGGACCGCAGAACAAATACTGGAAGGACAAAAGACCTTTCAATTAGTACTCGATGTACCCGACACGTGGCGGACAGGCTTAATCGACATCTCAGTTGTCGCCCAGTCAGAACACAAATCATTTACCAATTGGGAACCAACCACAAAGACACTGGGTTCGGGTAACTTTGTCATCGCTGTCTATCGCGAAGAAGACATGCGTGCCAGCGAAGTTGCTCGCAGAATGGCACGCGCTGAACATGAACTTCGCTACAGAATCCAGCAAGAGTCAACATCCAAACGCAACAATTCTCTCTCCGCACTGCTACGACACATGGCAATCAAGATGGAGTTTGAAAAACCTCGCACGAATACTGACCTGCTAGAAAGGTTGATGCTCAACCAAGCAGACCCCCACCTGGACAACGATATCCGAAAACTTCCCATGGCATGCCGACTGGCAGCACTTAACTATTCCGATGCCCAAAATTCATTCAAAGACCTGAACGAACAACCCATCAACAACATGGTCGAGACACGAAACGATTAAAATCGTGTGCGATTGAAGTTATGTTTGAGAGCAGCACCCGCATGGGTCACTCATCGACAAGTACATCAATTGTTACTAAAACCGAGCGCAAGAACAGCATCACGACCAAGCGGATTCTTCAAGAACTGGCGATGGCATTCCGAGCAGAGGTCATAACGCCCGTGATGGCTAGTCTCCGCTTCCTCGTCCGCAAGCACAGGTTCATGCATACCCTCAAGAATTTGGTGTAATTCATTGAGGTGATCGACATCATCCTCAAATTCAGGCTCTGTTTCACTGGCCGCAGTTTGAATGTCAATTTGCACGATGAACCGTGTCTGGCTGTCGGTGTTGATCTGGCGCTTACAACGATCACATGTGTAGTGGATCATCTATTAAGTGCTCGTGTGGAGGTATCCCGCAACGTGACCGGCAACAAATCCAGTCGGAATAATATAAATGAAGACGCCGTGAGACTTCTTCCATGGTAATGACGTTGGAGTGGCGTTCGCAAGCCAAATAAACGTTTCTTTTTTATCTCGACCAGAACAAATTCAGCCCACATCATCGGTCGCCCCGGCCCACAGAGCGAGGGAGTGGCTCACGCCACCGTCAATTACAGTCCAGAATAACAAAAAGACGGCCGAAAAGGAGTCGGCACGAATACTCAAAGCAAGGGGGCAGCCGTGATTTGGCAAGACACAGAAAATGGGACCGCAAAAACACATCAAGCGAACCGCACAAACGGATCCGCAAAGGAGCCAAGCCGCCATGCATAAGCTCCCAACATGCGTACCAAATGAGTCGTACTCGTCATCACGGAAAAAGACGTGTCATGGCATCGCCTCCGAACATGCACCTAGCCATCTTCGTTTGACGCCTCGATTTTGGCGTTGGAACCGTCGGGCACGCTGTCACCTTCCTCAGACACTAAAGGGCCTGATTCTCCAGACAACGATTCCTTGCGTTTATCCGTCTCGACCTCAAAAGCTGCATCGCTAGAAACTTTAAACTCGCCTTTGTGCACCTTTTGCGAAACACTAGGAGTACGAATTTCCAACAACATTCCCGGCAGAAAACTTTCTGCCAAGGAATCAAGGTCACGGTCATCCAGAACTTTCACAGCAAAACCGCGTTTTTCTGATTCGGAAAGCAGACGTTTGATTACTTGTACATTGCCATAAGCCAACAAGCAGCGTCCTCCCGGTTTAAGATGCTGTGGCAAACCATCCAGCAGAGTGTCCATCAATCGATATTCTGGATCGTAGAAAGCGTGATCTGCAGGTTTAGTGACCACACCGTCTTCCCATGGGGGATTGGAAATCACGAGATCGAATTTTTCATCCGCTTTGATCACTGCAAATGCGTTTGGACGATCAGCATCGACTTGCCGAACATCCAACGACTTGTCTGGGCAAAGCATCGCCGCATTGTAGGCAGCATTAGCAACAGCAGCAGGATTGACATCCGTTGCCACAACCGTCTTTGCTGAGTTAGCCAAGCAGAGCACCGAAATCAATCCAGTCCCCGTTCCAATTTCGAGCACATCCCGACCTGACGCGATCGCTTCATTGCAAATCATTTCACGCAGAGAAATCGTATCATCGGGTTCCCAAAAAACAGACTCGAACTGGACAAACTCACCATCGGTCATTTCATCAATTGGCCAAGTCTGCTCAACCCCATAGGAATAATCCAAATCATCTCGGTACTGTTCCCGGCATCCAACCACCAGAAAGCTACCAACGACAAACAAGCTACTCCATGCTCCAATTACAAACCTCTTCTGTAGTAGATTACATAACATGAATGGCTCCGGTGCGTGGTTGCGGTCTTCTGGGTCATATTAATTCGCTTGCCAAAGAGCCTCGCTACGACCGTTGACAAACTCCCGCACAACGAATGACTCCAATGGATTTTCAACGGCGAAAATGCTGCCGTCTGTGAAAAGCAGAACCACGGGGCTATTCGGATTTGCGTTCAATACCTCATCTTGTAGTCGTTGCAGCGTAATGTCTACGGGTGCAGCCCAGTGAATGGTGTGATTGGGCAAATAGGCGGCAAGGAGAAACTTTCGAGTCTCTTAATCTTGAACAGCAGCACCCAACTGGGTTGCATTGATTTCGCGACCAGGCTGAACACAGTTGTGTTTTTCGGATGCGTGACCGCAAAACCATGCGTTTCTGTGGTGATTGGCGGATCAGCGACCCAATGTAAAATGAACGCACTGGGAACCCGAATCCCCAATTTCAAGTTGGAGGGTGAATTTCAATCTCGCGAAAAATCCGGGATTTCGGAAGAGAGTCCATCCGGAAGACTGTAGGCAATCGCTACCCGCGAACTGCAGCCAAAACGACCACTCTAATGCGTCCCATGCAAAGTGCGATAATGCCCATACGAGACGTGATAGGCATTGATTGCCTCACCAATCTTTTCCATTTGTTGGATCAACTGTTCCTTGCGAGAACGATGGGATGCATCAGCAACCACCGGCAACAGCAGCACTCCACCAATCACGCTGCAAGCTGCAAGCATTAAAAAGATTGCAAAGGAGACAACCAAGATCACAATCAACTTCCGAGGTCGATATTCACACACGGCCTCAGCACCCTGCGAGTTTGCATCCCTCGATTCTGGATGCTGTGAACCCAAATGGTCCTCACCTAGGTTCCCCACGACTGTCGCATCATCAGGATTGAATTCTTCTGGGACGCGGGTGGGACGTGAGTCTTCGTCTCAATAGCAGAGGCTTGGGGGCAAGCGTTTCCCTGACAGGCAATCTTAGCCTCTGCTGCTTACTGAACTGCCCGCTAAAGCAACGACTCGACGACGCTCGATCGGACTTGACTCACCCCAGATCCGAAAACCGGCCGTTTGCGAGGGAAATTCATTTTTGGCGTGGTAGTAAAAACACCCGCAGCACCAGGCCACTGCAGGTGGTTGCAAACAAAACCATGAGCCCGTGGCGGCGATTGCAGGTTTTGCTACGTCGGATCAAACTGGACTCCCGATCGCATGCTACGTTTGACCACCACAAGTCTAGCGCACCTTGCACTTGAAACGAATGGTTGCACTCTCTCCCACCCGAAGAGCATCTGTCAACTTCCACTGCAGTCGAAGTGACTGACCATCATTTTTGACAGGCACAAACTCTGCCCCAGCACTGCAAGTAGCACTCCCTTGGACGTATTCCAATCGCGTGATCAGATTGTCTGTCAAGACAACGCGATCCACGGCAGCGTCACCGACATTTTCGACGCGAATTGCAAAGTTGACGATCTCGCCCGGTTTCGCGTCCGTGCGGTCAGCCATTTTGTGGATTCGCAGTCGGCCAGCCTCTGGGAATTCATAAATTGTTAAGCCTTGCAAGGACTCGTCTCGCACCAAAGACGGTGCTTTCAAGTCTTCGATCGTTGCTTCAACACATTCATCCAACGCCCACGAGATAGCTGCCAAGGAGAACTGTTCCAACATTACCTTTTCGTCGTCCTGCAATTGATTGAGCTGATCAATCGTCAAGCCAACGAGTGCGGCCATCACGTCGCTGGCTTGCTCTAACTGCAAGACAGAATCAACGGGAACACCTCGAACTCGTTCTCGCATGGCATCGATTTTACGTGCCACGTCAGCATGAGCCAGCTCAATCGTGTCAGTCATGGTCAGACGAGGCAGTGGCTGATCAAGCCGACTGGTCCCCAATGGCTTATCGAATTGAGCAGCACCAATCGCATGACCTCCCGCAAGCGTTCCGGTAATTTTCCTCACAGACAAAAACCGCGGTGAGTACAAACAGACCTTGTTGCTGGCCTCAACTTCAATGTTACCAGCGTCCGTTGTATAGTGGACGACAGTATCTTCTGGCTGAAGTCCTGTCAGCGAATCATCACGACGCACTGCGACGTTAGGTGGATTATCACCACCATCACAAATGAATTCCTGCGGATCAATGCCGTAGGCGTTGACAGGTACTTGAGGCGGCATCATGTACCCATAGGGAGATGGGTTGCAACGCTGGCAGCCACCAAAGCGATTACAACTGCAAGCCTGCACTTGAGGCTTCGCGGGTGCTGGCCCATGCTGCATTCCACAAGCACAGGTTGCGCCTCCGGATTGATGACTAGCAGGTGACGAAAAACTGGCTTGGGCCACAGCGTGTGCAAGAGCCTGCCGGTCAGGCATGGGTTGAGCAGCTGGATAAGAGCCGCCCGGACGATAGCCGGCCTGAGGTGGATAAGCTTGCGGAGGGCGATAACTTGGATATCCACCTCCACGCATTCCCTGTCCGCCCCATTGTGGCATTTGCCCTGCGGGCTGCGACATGGGATTCGCACGTCCGATCGCACCCGGTGGTGGCTCGGATTTGGGTGTGGAAAATGCACAACCTGTACTCAGGATCGCAACCATGCCACCAAGCATCAGATTTTTCATAGCTTGCATCGTCATCTCGTAAAGGGCGAGCGCTGGATTATTTCAAAAGGGGTTGATCCGTAACCGTCGCGGCCGGAACGACATCCTGAGAGCGAGCACCGAGATGCTGCTGCGGAATATGAGTTGGTGCAGTTTGTGCAGATTGCACACCGGCATTGCCGGCACCGCTGCCCATTGCCTGAATCGGTGCCCAAGCGGGGAATCCAAAAAAGAAACCAGGCATCAGTGCTGGGGTTCGTGGAGGCGCGACAGAGCCAATACGAACGATCGCAACGGGTCGTCCCAAACGATCTGCCACGGCCAAGGCATCTTGATATTCGGCGATTTCAACCGGTCGGTTGGTGATCGGAGTCTGCTGCATTGGCACCGCAGTCTCCGGATCTTCGAGATAGATGACACGCGTTACCATCTTGCCTGCGAGAGCGGACTCGAGATCTTCCAAATCCAGTTGGACCACGATGGGGTAACGAGTAGCAAGCCCCGGTGGTGGATAAGTTCGATCAATGACTTCGACAGTGGGATAAAGCTCCGCACCCTCCATCATAGGTATACGTGTGACCTGAAAGCGATAAACGCTCCCAATCAGTAACCCTGCCTGCAATAGTTCTGCACCCTCAGCGTAGCGGCCATTCCTAGTCAATGCGAAACGTGTGCCTTCGGGCCCCGTCAATGCAACCGGCTGAAAATACCCGTTAACAAATCCGCGCCCGACAAGCCGGGCCTGCCCTACGTAACCGGGAGGCATGTCGCCGGTGAGCAATCGATGCCGGCCTGTGCTACCAAGATATTCAGATGGGTCGGCGGCATTGGCATCATCAAGCATCACCAACACAGCGGCAATGCAGTAAGCGAATCCCAGCAACCGGGCGTTTCCGTAAGCCATCACTGTTAAACCCAGGGGAGGTCAACTGGCTGATAAAGGTACAACCAATACAAACATCGAAATCAAAAGAAACGCGGTGAGACTGGATCAATCCGCACCGCGTTTCGCATTCGTCTTTGCTCAGTCCCGTAGTAAACCGGACTGGCAGTGCTATTGAACCAACTGGCTGCCGTGCTGATATGCACCGCGTGCTGCAGGCACACCCGGATGGATGTTCTGCTCAGTGATTCGGACTCGGCTGACAGGATTCGGATAGCTCATGCCGGGTTGCTGGCGTACGTTCATTTTCACTTTCTCAACCGGCCGTGGAATGTTGATCGAAGTGTGGTTACGCATGACATGCTTTTTCAAACCAGCAGGATGTCCCATTGGAATGTGAGGTGGTCCAGGCAACCCAATCGGTGTAGCGGACATTGGCATTCCATACTGAGGCGTGGTCACACCGGAAATCATCCCTGGCAGTGCGGGTGGCATAGCAGCCCCATTGCCGGGGCAGTTGCCGCAGCCTTCAGTCATCGCGGGTGCGAAAGCTGCAGGCAGGCCAGCGAGTGGTGCTCTCATTGCACCGCCAGTCGACAACATCTCGTTCGAACCACTCATCTCGATATCTTTGTCACCCAAGCGGATGATTGCGAGAATCGAGCCGCGACGGTCCGCTTCAACGATGGGGTCAATGCCTGGATCAAGCCGAGTGCTTACCAACGTATCAATGCCAGCCAGAGCAGGTCCTTGGAAATCTGGATCTGGAAGATAGATAACTTTCGTGACAAAGTTACCTGTCAGTACCTGATCGAAGTCCTCTTCGGTGAACTGAAGCGGGACAGAGTTGTGAGCCAAGTAAGCACCAGTCCGAGGGTTGGCGTACGCCAGTTCCACGGTTGGATACAGTTCAACACCCTCTCGGGCTGGAATATTGGTCAGTTTCAAGCGGTAGAGACCGCCTTGAGGGAAGTTCTGCCGCGCTGGCACGACCAGTGGCTCGCTATCAAAACCACCGCTACCGGTGGCGTCGTATCGAACCTGCATTCCCTCGGGCTGAGCCAAGGTGACTTGTAGCGTGGGGGGAACAGCAGGCAGCATTCCAGCTGAAGGCAAAATCCCGCCTCCGGGAGGAATGTTCATTCCGACGCCGCGTCCGCCCAACAGATTGCAACCAGCACCACCGCAATGAGGGCAGTTTGGTGCACATGCTGCGTAATTTACGAGATCAATGTCTCCCACAGCAGATGCTGCGGATGTGTTCGGCGTAGGAGCGGTTGGCGGAGCCGCTGGTGTTGGCATCATCATTGGGTTGCCCATCTGTGGACCGCCCATCTGTGGGCCCCCCATCATTGGACCGCCCATCATTGGACCGCCCATCATTCCTGGGGCGACTGAGGGTGCACCGAGTACACCGGGTCCAGGACCACCAACACCAGGTCCTGGTTCCATTAGCTGCTGTTCTGGTGGCAGGTTGTGGCGAACCGGCACACACCCGGTGGCGAGTATCGCCGTGGCCGCCAACAGCGACATATGAGTGACGATTCGTTTCATCGTATCCCCCGTTCCTTGGGCTTCTGCTCAGCTGAGAAGTGGTAAATCAGTCTTAAATTTCGATCTGGGTGGACTTTGCCAGCAGGACTCATCTAGGATCAGCGAGGCTGCATGGCAGTTATCCGTGAAGTCCGGGCGAACCGGCTTCTGTGTGGATCATCGGCACGTTACACGCGGTATCTTTGAGAAAATCAGTACAACCGGTTCATGAAGATCGATCGTCACATCAGGCACATGGGGTTTCTGGGCGTGAAACCCGACCGTTGCGGTGGTCAACAACAAGACAAATCGGCGATAAAAAATCCCGTGAGGAAACGCATGAAGGCGGCTGAACGACACTCTGCACGAATTCTGCTGCTAGTCACTGCCATCGCCATCGCCTTGGGCTACCTTCGTTTCGTTAGCCCATTGAACGCTCAACAGCTCGCCACTGAGCCGCCGGTTTCACGAACCAGTGACCAAAAAGAAACTTTCCCAAGCCACCCAGCAGATAGCGATTCAGAGGCGGATCGGGCTGCAAAGTCCCGAGCTGATGCATCCAACTTGCTGCAACTTGTGCTACGCCAACTGGTTTCTGGATCCGCTTTTGATGCCAAAGTGCGTGAAATCGTATGGACGACAGGTCGAGAAGTGATCGGCGTGGGTACTTACGAACAAGCAGGGGATAATACAGGTCAATTCAATCTGCAGTTGACCATGCATGACGGTAAGGGCAAACACCGTCTGCAACAAATCAGCGACGGGCGGTTGGTCTGGACCAAGAGTGAGATATCAGAGGCAGTCAAACTCAGTCGTGTCGAAGTCGGCAAGTTGCCTGGCTGGGGACCGGGGGCCGCCAACCAGCAGCCCATTCCCCCGCGTCTGCAGGTGGGTGCCTGGGCTGAAATGCTCAGCACATTGCAGAGAGATTATGAGCTAAGCGTCACGACAGCCAATCTCAAAGAGAAGCCCGTTTTCGTAATTTCCGGGCAACTTCGTGAAGAGAAGCGAAAAACTGTTCTCAAGAAAGCCAACCGTTCCGACTGGCCAATGTTGTACCCCACCCAAATGCGGGTCGCAGTCAACGCAGAACCCAACACAGAGACTAATTTTGGCCTCTACCTTCCTGTTCGAATCGAATTCTGGAGTGACCCGATCTCAAACGGCAGTGATCGGGCAACTGGTGTTCGCCAAAGCAAGCGTCGCCTGATCACACTTGTCGAGTTGTATTCCATTCGCCCAATCACGACTCCATCGGCAGAGAGATTCCGCTTTGACAACGTCAATGTCGATTTCACCAATGAGACAGATCGCTACATCGAACTCCACGACGCACAGTTGACGCAACGTCCGACGGTAAGGCGACGTTAAAGCAATCATTCTGCCGCTTGGCGTCCGCAGCAGCGTCATTTAGCAAGCTGGTTCCTCGCCTTTTGCTCAGCACCGCTTCGCGTCCAAGATAACCCTCTGAATATAATCATCTTAGTGATGGATGATTCGGGTCAGAGCCTCGTCCTGTAAATGAAGTGCAAAACGTTTAGACTGCAGATAACTGTGTTTCATATCACGTACCACGTCTTTCTTGTTAAACCTTGGTCGAAAGCGACACTTTGACAACCAATCAAATCAATTCTAAGCCAACGTCTGCAGAGCACCCCACGTCTCCGCCATCAAAGCTTTGGGTGTGGGCGCAACTGGTTCGTTTACCGAACGTATTTACAGTGCTGGCAGATGTCAGTGCGGCATTCCTGCTGGTCCACCACGGGCCAGCACCCATCATTCGCTTCATTTTGGTTGCCCTTGCCGGCGTGGCATTGTATTGGGCTGGGATGATCCTCAACGACGTATTTGATGTTGATCAGGATCGCGTGCAGCGTCCTCAACGGCCAATCCCTGCAGGCCTGATTTCACTGGGGCAAGCCAGAACCGCAGGTTGGCTACTCTTGGTGGCAGGCATCGGAATTGCTGCGATTTCTGGACGCGTGCCGAGCGATGGTGCACCTATCACATGGCTACCAGCATTGGTCGCAATTGCCTTGGCAGTCATGATCATCGCCTACGATGGTCCCCTCAAGAAAACACCGCTCGCGCCGGTTGCGATGGGAAGTTGTCGAGTTCTAAGCTTTCTCTTAGGTGCTTCCCCCTATTTTGCAATCGTGGCAGGTACCCCTTTGTTTGAAAAATATTTGCTGGGGATCGCTGTCGGTTTCGGTGTCTACATCATGGGCATCACCACGATGGCACGGCGCGAAGCAGAAGGCGGTCCCTCATCCAACCTGCAAATAGGGCTGGTTGTGACCACACTTGGTGCGGTGATGTTGGCATTTGCTCCCCAACTCAATGCCAATCAAGCAGGATGGGCTATTCCCGCCAGCGGAGTCTTTCCAATGATGATTGGAGCAATTTCATTTCCCGTTGTGATGCGTGGTTTTCGAGCAGTACGCGAACCAACACCCATCAAGATCCAGACCACAATTCGCATTGGGATCTTCACGATTATTCCTCTAGCCGCATCTTACGCATTTTTGGGTGCTGGCCCATGGTGGGGTTTGGGACTGTTTAGCCTCACCATCCCATCTCTTTATTTTTCACTGCAATTTCGCGTGACTTGATAGCTCCTTCTTGAATGCTCGATCCGAAACATGCTTCCGGGATACCATACCGCCGGTCTGCTGCAACATGACCTTGTCGGGGCAATCGAGGAGCTTGCCGCACTTGGATTCCGTGCTGTTGCCGTCCGACCTCAACATGGTCGACTATCGCAGACAGACCCTTGGTTCGGACAGCAGATGCTCCGACTTGCCGATGTCACGTCGCGTCATCATTTGCAATTGATATTCGATCTCGATACACACTTTCTACATACGGCTTGGCAAAGCCGCGGTCCTGCACTTGCTTCCACAGACCCAGGTGAAGCTCGCGCAGCACGAGACTGGATCGAAACATGGCTGGGAATCGCCGCTGATTCCAAGGCAACCGTGGTGACATTTGCAAGCGGCAAAAGCGGCCACCCCACGGATGCAAACCCCGAATCCACGCTAACACAGCTGGCTATTGAACTGGACCACTTGGTCAATTTGGCAACGAAACGAGGTATTACCATTGCTCTGCGGCCACGGCACGGTGACACCGTTTCAACCGTTGCCCAATGGGAACGGCTTCAGCATTGGCTGAAAATAGAGGGATTGGGGCTGGCAGCAGACATTGGAGAGATGCTGCAGGGGCATGAAATCCCGCTTGCGGATCGTCTTGAACGCAATCGGGACCATTTATCCTGTATCTACCTATGCGACCGTAGGGCAGGGCAGGTGGAGGATCAGCCAATCGGAATCGGGGATATTGCACATGGCCGACTAATTTCGGGTCTCGCTGGAATTAATTTCAAGGGGCCGGCCATCATTCGGATTGAAGGGCATAGCCACCGGGGCTTGTGTTTGGCAGAGCAGGCGATGCATCTGTTTGACTAGCCGCGGATTAACTAGCCGCGGATGTAGAGTATGCAGTCTGAATCCTCGGCAATCGTGGCGAGGTTTTCCTGAGCCCTATCCCATCCCCCCGCTCCCCGCCAAAAACGGCTCCAAAAACAAGCGGCTCGCTCAAAGCAACTTCAAATGGAATGACGTGAAACACGCTCTCAAAGCGTGAAACAGAAAAAACACGACAAGAACCGATGAAAATGCTGGACCAGACCCACTGGACACTCCTATGATTCGAGTGCAGTGGAGCGGTAACGGCAGGGAAGCATGA
>Ga0315322_10001156_pt1 | contig 20230 bp, 11 predicted proteins | sample M110021515metaG_FD_203461 | JGI IMG/M metagenome (GOLD analysis project Ga0315322, IMG submission 203461) | Ammonia-oxidizing marine archaeal communities from Monterey Bay, California, United States - M1 100m 21515 | ecosystem: Environmental > Aquatic > Marine > Intertidal zone | place: USA...
TGCTGAGAAGAGCCTTAAATTCAAAAGGCTCATTCTTGGATTTGGATAGTTTTTGCATGATCAAATGAGGGGAGGTGTCTGTTTTTAGAGTTGAAGGGAATAGCAAAAAGTGACTCGCTCTGAGAGGAAAAAATACCCACTGAGGCAATCTTATCATTTCTACGGGTAAAGATCTGAAGATTCATATATAAACTTAAATTTAGGGATGTGAGCTTAATAACAGGTTGGACCTCGACTTAAACCATCTCTAGTTTGGTGAGTATGAAGCTGGGAAAGATTGAAAATATTTCTGGGATTAAATTGGGGATTCTCGGGACCCACCTTGGTGTCCTTGAGGCTTTAGTTCCAAACGAAGAGGGTCTGCTCCCACGAGATGAAGATGGACAATTTGTCGTGGTTTCCGGAACAAAGAAACTTCTAGAGCTTTCCCCTGTTAGAGTTGATCTCATCCAACTTCTTTCATTTGGAAACACCTTGCCCTCGGAGAAAGATGCGCTCATTGCGCATCTCCGTAAACTGAATATCGAGCCCCAATTAGTGATGATGGTTGGGGGAGTTGATCCCATGAATCCAGAGGATGAAGATGAGGCCGTGGCTCAGCTTCTCCATAACATCAACGCCGCCAAACGTAATAACACAACCGAGATTAATTCTACTTCAATCGAGCCGTGGATGGAGGGTGCGCCTCCTGCTGACGAAAATGATTTTCAAGAGAGAGTCTTACAAAACATCAAACTTCATTTGCGCGCTTTTGAGGAGGCAGACCTCGCGAATTCGTGCGTCAAGAATTGGAATATCGAATTTTTACGCCCCGGAGAATTCGCGACGTTTACTTCACTCAAAAAACTTCGGCCAATTCTTGATGGCCTAAATGAAAAAGTTGGCATGCCATTTTTTAGAGCTCTTATTGATGCCGCTCATTGCGGGGACTCCGGACTCTCCATGGCTGAAAACGCACAAATTATTTCCGAATTGGGAGCGAACGACCAGATCGGACCATTTCATTGTTCTGCCCCTACAACTCGTGGGTGCCTTTCTTCTGACGATGGTTGGGTGAGTGCGCTCCTTACCGCAAATGCGGAAACTGGAAAGCTCCCTAGCGCATTCGTTGAGCTATTCCGCCATGACGACCAAGCTTTTGCTGAGCTTCGCGAGTTAGTGTCCGGTCATGGAGTCGATACCACGATGGGGCGAACCTACATTGAGGTGGTGGTTGATGGGCTTATTGACACGGTCCGGCGTCTTAATAACCTTAAAAATCGTGGCGTTATTTAAGCGACTGACTGACTGCTAGGAATTTGCTTTTGGCAGAAGGGGAAGTCGGCGCTGGTCCGATCGAATGGCGGCGGAAAGGGAGATTGTATTGATTGGTGAATCTTATCTTGGTGATTCTCTTAGTTCGACCCTGAGACGGACAAAGAGTTGGGTTCCGGAGTCGGCGGAGGGTTTGAGGGACCATGTGTAGCGGGCGTTGCCGTTGCCGAGGTTTTCTTCGTTGCTGAGTTCAAGAAGACCATCAGCGCTGACCCAGGATTGAAGGTCGGAGGAAGTTTGAAGGATGAAGATGGCATCATCGGCACTGAGGCTTCGCTGTGCGACGAAAGTGAGATTGTTTTGTGGACCGATGAGATCGTAAACGTCGTTGAGTAGGTTGTGAGAGAAATCGTCAGTGCCGAGAGCGTATTCGAGGAGAGCAGTCATGCCATCGGAATCGAGGTCGACGTTGGGCTCTCCAGTGAACAGAAGGGCGTCGCTGGTGGTGGGGTTGCCCCCGCTAGCGGTGCTGGGGCGCCATGAGGTGGAGAGTTGGTGATCAGGGTTTTTGTCTGGGGCGACGAGCACGAGGGTAAAGCCTGTGCCGTCGGGGCTGGTAGGCCACGGGAGTTTGTCGTTGTAGCGGAAGTCTTGGATGGTGCTTCCGTCGGCTGCGATGAGAGTGATGTTTTCTCCGGTGTTAGAGAGGTCGCCGACGAATTGTCCGGCGATGGGAATTCCGGGGTAGTCGATGGCAAAGTCAGCGGATTTTCCAACGAGCACAATTCGTTCTCCCGGGGCAAGAACTGGGATGGAGAGAGTGCTATTTTGATCGAAGTTAAAAGTAACGCCGCGGATGAATTCCACTCCGCTAAGATCGATAGCATCATTGCCAATATTCATGAGTTCGATAAACTCCACGGCATCGTCGTCGCTGAGTGGATGGTAGTTGAGTTCAGAAATGACGAGGTTGGTGCTGTCGGCGGGAATAGCGTCGACGAAGAAGGAGGCTTCATTGAGTGCGCTCCAAGTTGCTCCTGACAAGACGCGTGCTTTGGCGAGAGTTGAGGACACAATCACGGGGCCTATGTTCGGGTCATATTTGATTGCGCTTGCGGAAATGTTCGGGCTGGCGATGGAGGCATCACGGGGATCGCTTCCATCGAGAGTGTAATAGATCGTGCCGGCGGGCGCGGTCATGGTAAGCTGAAGGCCCGTGCTCACATTCCCTCCGTGTTGGCTAAAGCTTGGTGCAGTAACCGACGGGTAGAGGCTTTGTGACCGAAACTGGTTGAGGACGGTGGCGGTGCGGCCGGGGAGATAGGTGTTTTTCTGATAGTTGATTTCGGTCTGCCATCGCGTCATTCCAACTGGGTTGGCCTGTTGGGCATCTCCCCAACGAGCAGACTCCGCGATCAGGGGCAATTCAAGAGTGTCGATCCATTTGTCGAGCTCGTTGGCGACGCTGCTCGGGGTGAGCACACCGTTGTTGAAAAAGTGTCTGTGCAGGCGGTCCGCAAAGCGCAGACGATACTCAGCATTGTCTCGGAGCTTTTTGTGGAGACGGGTCGTCCGGTTGGCGAAGTTCTTGTTGGTTTGATTATCAGAGGCACCGCGGAATGTGCGCTCGGAGTCCCAGACGAAGATGCGCCAGCGGTCATCGCCTGTTTTTCTTCGCGCCGCCTGGAAGTTGTTATCATCCCAGTCGGTATTGCCATCATAGAAGTTGACGAGGAGGTAATCGATCAGGTTGTCGATATCGATCAGTTGTTCCATCGCGGCATATTCTGCTGCTCCGGCGAGCCCGGCTTCGGCCTGGCTGAGCATGGCATTCCAGGCGGTAAGATCTCCGTCGATCGCTTCCATGCCATTTGTCCGTGAAGATTTGATGACATCCCAATCCTCTTCCGCGCCGCCGAACCGCTGCGCCATCGAGTTGTCTTCATTTCGGTCGAGAGTGTGGAAGAGCCCCCAGTAGATTCCGTTGAGATAAAGATGAACGTGTTCTTGGAAATTGGCTGGGCGGTCCATCGCAAGTTGCAGACTGCGGGCGAGTTGGTCTCGAATATAGAGCGCTTCATTACGCGAGCTCTGGGTCGGGTGGAACCATGAATCGCCATTCTGTCCCCGCAGGAGGTAGCTATTGACCTTGTCTGGCCAGGCATCGTTTCCGAAAACTGGGAAGTCGAGTTCAGAGGGGCCGTAGGCCGAGCGGAAGACGAGACGGAGGTTGTGTTTTGGGCGGGAGGTCCAGCGGCTGGCATTCCCGAAGACGCGCATTCCGCAGTCGATCTGTAGTTCTTGACCGTGTGGGAATCCAAAGAATTCTGCCGAGCAGGCGCGTTCCCAAGGGAAACCGCGGGCGATGGTGGAGTTCGCATAAATGCCTCCGATGGCGGGGTCGGTATTGTTGTTGAAAAGATCGTCGAGGGGCATTGCAACTGAGACCGTTGGGAGGGCCATGAGGGCATTGATAATGTCCTCGTCAGGGGCGACACTGGAAGTCATTGCGTAGTCGGCGCCCGTGCCGGGTTGCCAGATGGAAGGGTAACCGGAAGGGGAGGAGGGTTGGTTGATGACGTCGTCGAGGAAGAGGTAAGTGACCGTAGTGATTTTTCGCGGTGTTTCTCCGGGGCGAAAAGCAGCGGCCCGGAGGATGGTCGTGGAGTTGATGGAAATCGGAGTGCTGTAAACTGTTCCCGTGGACGCGGTGGGGGGAGATCCGTTCGTCGTGTAGCGGATGGCCAGAGTGGGATCGGAGCTGCTGAGCCCGACCAAAAATGGGGCGTTGTAGAATCCGCGCGGGACACCGGCCAGAACTTCTTCTGCAACGAAACCACTAAAAGTCGTGGTGCCATTTTTTGCGGCCGGCGTAGGTTCAGAAAAGTAACCCGAGCTGTCATCTGCGAGACGTCCATAGGAGCTGCCCACATACTGGGGAGGGTAGGATGGGGCGATCTCATTGTGGATGGTCGAGCCATCGGGCTCGACAAGAGCGAGATACTCGCCATCTGAGGAGAGCTTGAAATTGGTGTGCAACTCGGATTCTGAGACCGCGCGATCTTTGCCGGAAGCAAACACCAGCAGAAGTTCGTCGTCGTTCAGCTCAGTGGGAGGGAACTGCCATTTGGTGAGATTGGTAGGATCATCGGTGAGGTAGAATCCGGCAAGATCGTTCGGAGTGTTACCGGTGTTTTTGATTTCAATCCAGTCAGTTTCGTCTCCGTCTTGATCGGCGATAGGCCCGGCGTTTTGAGCGACGAACTCATTAAGGCGAAAGTTTGCTGGTTCGTCGACGTAGATGGTGACGGTTTCGGTAGCGGTCCCGCTAGGGGTGGTGGCGGTAATGGTGTAGGTCGTAGTGACTACCGGGGAGACACTGAGGTTGCCGATCCCATTTGTCGTGAGAGGCAGGACATCACCAACATCTTGATTGATGGAAAGTGCGGTGACTTCGGGAGCAACTTCCCAGGAGAGTGTGGCGCTGCCGCCGCTTGCGATACTTACCGGGGCTCCAAGGAAGGAGTTTAAGATGGGCGGGGTTTCCATCGCCGCAACGTGCTCTGCGATACGTGAGGCTGAGAGAGCGTGAGTGTAGAAGGCGACTTCATCGATTGTCCCGTCGAAGTAATTTCCATTGAGGTTTTTATGAATACCAATGAAGAAACCTCCGTTGGATGATTCTGGGTTGACCGTGCCCGAGGCCGTGGCGACTCCGTCGACATACCAGGTCCAGGTGTTGGTGGGATCATCGAAGACAAGAGCTCCGTGATGGATTTGTCTTACGACCGCTGAGGTGCCGCTGCTGCTTGTAACGCCGCCAAGGAAACTGCGAATGTCACCATTGCTTGAAGAAATGAAGAAGAGCGTGCGCCCTTTGCCTCCGTCTTGTTGGACGATGGCTTGTTGGGAAGTGGCGCCGGTTTTGAAAAGCGCTTCGATCGTGAAACTCGTGAGGGCGGGATTAAAAAGTGGCGGGGTAAGGACGCGTGATTTTTTCGTCGAGCTGCCACTAAATTCTGCAGCGGTATCGGCTTCTTCTGTGAGCCCGGTGACTCCGAGAGTTGGGAAAGCCGTTCCAGCGAAGGTGGCGTGATTCCCGTTGGGAGAGGAATCGAGTGCGACTGTGGCTCCGGGAGCCTCGTTAAGCCGGTAAAAGGCCACCGGGTTATCCCTGAGAACCTCGACGGAGTAAGGCGCAGCGAAAGCGGTGACAGGAGCCAATAAGAGGAAGAGACATTGGCGGCTGCTAAGAACTTTCACTGCTAGGATTTTTTTGGCGTAAAGGGAAGCCGGCGTTGGGCGGATCGGATAGGGGAGAAAGGGGGCCGGTCCCCTACGATTTCAGCAGTCTTATCCCATACTTCAAGATTAATGGCTGCTAGAAATTTTCTTTTAGCGGAAAGGGCAGGGAAGGTGGCATTGGGCTAATCGGATGGGGGTGAAAGAGGATTGGCCTGTCCCGCAGGGCCGCATCGCTCCGGTCCACCGCCGCGACAATCTTCGTCCCCCATGCCCTCAATCCGGGAATTCGGACCATTAACCCCTCGAGAAACACCGCCGGGGCGCGCTTCGAGGGACTTTGATCAACTTGAAAGGGGCCAGTCGTCCGGGTCGAGCCCCTCTACAGTTTGACGAATCCGCTTAGCGTAGATGACTGCAGCAATGGTCGCGATACCCTGAACCCAAGAACTTTAGTCATTGCTGATCTAGGACCGTTCAGATAAAGGTTGGAGTTATGAAGAGTTATGAAGAGAGGTGCCACGCGACTTTAGGACTCTCGGCGAGGAGCGCTTTTTATCGATTTTCCAAAATGATGACGCCACCCGTTTTAAAAACCCTTGTGGTAACCGTTGCCCTAACGGTTCCCACGTTTGCTGAATATCCGGATGTCGTTCTCGCTGACAAACCGTTACTTTACTATCGCTTTGAAGGAGATGCCGGAGCCGGTTCTGTGCAAGATTTTAGCGGGAATGGCAATGATAGCGAAGATCTCTTCGGAGTGATCCTTGAAGTCGAAGGCGCGGTTGGAAGCGCGGCAAACTTTGAGGGTGCTGGAAGCATCTTGACACCGCTCTTGATGGATCCTAGTGAGACCGACTTTTCAATCGAACTGCTAGTGAATCCAAACGTTGTGGTTGGCACTCAGGTGATAGTTTCGAATCAAGACGGCGGCGGCGTCGGCCGGAGCAACCTTCTTTTAGGGCCGGATGCGACCGTCAGGTCGTTTATCGGAGGTGCTACGACCGCAACCGAATTGATCGTCGAACCCGAAACCTGGTACCATGTCATTCTCACTTATGACAACGATGGTGAGGACGAGACGATTCGAATTTACGTCGATGGCGAATTCTCCACCTCGAGTAGCCTTGTGGTCGAAAATGCCAAGGGTGGTTGGGTCGTCGGCTCCCATAAGAGTCAGGGAAGCCAGTTTACCAACTCCATTTTGGATGAAATCGCCATCTACGACTACCGGCTCGACGATCCGAACGGCGATGGCGACGAGAACGATTCCAAAGTGGCAGCGCACTATGGTGCGTTCCTCGATCCGCCGTCGTCCAGAGCATTCGAAATCACTTCGATCACCTACGACGGTTCGAACAAGGCTTCGATAACATGGACTTCTCAACCCGGTAGAAGCTATGGGATCGACAGCTCGACCGACTTGCAAAATTGGCTGGAAATTGCCGATAGTGTCCTAGCATCGGACAGCGAGATTACAACGTTCGATGACGAGGAAGCATCCCCTGGAAAGGCCTACTACAGAGTGCGCCAAGAAGAGTAGAGAATGCTTAGCCTCTGCCCCACTCTTTCATCTGTTAGGTTTGGGTGCACTTGAGATTGAAGTCCGAACACGTTTCTTTGTGCGAGCTGGTTATTGGAATTGTTGCGCTGATTAATCGACTGCTAACTGCTAGAATTTGCTTTTAGTGGAAAGGGCAGGGAAGCCGGCGTTGGGCGGCATCTTAATCAAAACAACGATAGAAAAGCGCAGCCAGTTTATAGCCCATATTCTATCGTCTACAATTTTTGTTCTAAAAAATCAGCGACGCGTTCGAAGGGATCAAAACCGAATGCTTCTCCAATGGGGCGGCGGAGATTGGAGTTGGCGTTGATGTCATAGAAGACACGGCGACCATCTGGCGTTTCGAGATATTCGATTCCCGCGACATCCATCTTGGCGCTTTTGATAATCCGTTTTCCAGCTTCGAGAGCTTCAGCTGGAAGATCGAGGTAAGGATAGAATTCGACGGGTTGGGCGTCAGCTTCCTGAAAGTCAGGAAGAGCGCAGGCTCCTGCTTCCTCGGCCTCGGCTGGATTACACGCTTCGGAGGGACAGAGATTGTAGCGGCCATGGGTGACGACTCGCATCGCATAGAGAAGTTCCTCTCCGAGAAACTCCATGCGGACGATCCCAACCTCCGGATCATGAGGCAGATATTCCTGCAGGAGCAAGAGCTGATCGGGCTCCCAAAGGCCGGGATTCTCCGTGAGTAACTCACGGAGTTCATTAAGGGAGTCGAGCTGATTCATGCGAGCACCACTGCCACCTTGTTCTGGTTTTAGCATGGCTGGGAAAGATAAGTCATTCCGCTCCGCCAAGGCCTCGGCGTCATTAAAAATGATCGAGCGCGGGTGATCGATCCCGAGTTCGTTGAGCTTAGCAATTTGTGCACTCTTAGAGAGTTCGAAGGAAAAGACATCGATGCCATTGAGAACCTTTGCTCCTTGTATTTGGAGGTTCTTGAGTAAGGCCAGAGTGAATGGAACGACTCTCAGGCGGCCTCGGACGTAGGCACTCGGGCTTGCTTGGTTAAAGTAGAGTCGAGCTTTTGGGAGATCGTGTCCGCCAAAGGCCGCAGATTTAAGATCATATTTTTCATAAGCAATCCCACGTTGCTCGAGGACATCAAAGAGTGGTTGTTGCCAGGCCTCATTTTCAAAGAGGATGACGAGATCGAGAGGGGGAAAGGCTTCCATGAGTGCCGGACAATTGGCGATTTGAGGTGAAAGTCGATCTCGATTTCCTTGTTTTTGAAAGTCCCGGAACGGAGAGTGATTAGCCAGAGGAGAGACGGAGAGGAATTTGCTTTTGGAGGAGAGGGAAGCCGGGGCTGTGGTTGAGAGTGGATCAGTCCAACGCTAGCTCGACTTGATTTTGGAAAAGCTCCAAATCTGGGTCATCGACATCCTTCATCCAATGCCACAGGGCCTTGGTCATGGCACTGACTCGACCGGATTGATCGCCGCCCGGTCCATCGAGTAGGTTCTTCAGGCAATCGGGATCTTTTTGTAAGTCGTAGAGTTCCTCGCGGGTGCGATGGAGATAGAAATCAGCGCGAGCGCGGACCTTCGGATCGTTAGCATTCTTCATCGCCTTGAAGGTGAGGCCGCTCATCGACTCGTTGCGGAACTGTGTCTTGCCGTCCGACCAGCCATTCCAGATATAGAGGAAGTCACCATCATTGACGGCACGCATCGGCAGATGCTTCCGGGAATAGGGGCGCTCATGGAAGGTGAATACTCGGTTGCGATTTGCTTGTTCGATACCTTTCATTAGAGGGAGCAGGGAAAGCCCGTTGGTGCCTTCTAGATTCTCGACACCGGCTGCGGCGAGGAAGGTCGGAGAGACATCGATAGTGCTGACAAAATTCTTCTTATCGGTCGTTCCAGGTTTGAGGTGGCCGGGCCAGCGCAGGATGAAGGGTGTGATGTTCGAGGCGAGGTAGCAATTAGTCTTCGCGTAGGGTAGGGGCATACCGTGGTCGCTCAGGAAGAGGACCAGCGTGTTGTCGGCCTGGCCGCTTTTCTTTAACTCATCGAGGACCGCTCCAACCACCTGATCGGCACGAGCGACGGATTGAAAATAGGTCGCCAATTCCGTGCGGATTTCGGGAAGATCCGGAAGGAAACCAGGCACCGGCACTTGCTTGGGATCGATCTTCCGTGGGAAGGGAATCTTTTTGAAGGCATCGCCCTTCGCTCCCGCAAAGGGTCGGTGCGGGTCGGCCGCGTTGGCCATGATGAAGAATGGTTTGTCGGCGTCATTGGCTTCCTTGATGGCAGCGCGGACGGCCTCGGCATAGGCGCTGGCGCTGCGCCCTCCGCCGAGATCTTTTTGCTTATCGATGCGGTGGAAGGCTTTGTGGCGGGAGGGCACGACGTGGATTTCTTTGCCGATCAGACTGTTGTAATATCCGCCCTTCTTCAGCGCCTCGGGCAGGCTGGGTACCTCGGGTTTGATCTTGTCGAACCCGAGCGCACCGCTGGCTTGAGGGTAGCGGCCGGTCATTAAAACGGCGCGGCACGGCATGCAGATGGCGACGTTGACGAAGCCGCGGTCGAAGCGGATACCTTCAGCGGCAAGTCGGTCGATGTTTGGCGTGATGTTCTCGATCGGGCAGCCGTAGGCACCGATCGAGTCACGATTCATGTCATCGACGGTGATGAGGAGAAGGTTGGGCTTCGCGGCGAGAGAGGTGAGGCAAGCAAGGAAGAGTAAAAGGCGCATAAATGGTAAAAGTTGGATAGAAAATCGGATGCCTTCGTCGTCAATCTGAATGAGTCATCGGCAGGTGGTCGTGGCGATTAGAAACAGTGCATGCCTACCCTGCAACAGTCGAATTTCACGACAGGTGGACTACTGGCAATCCTAGAGGGAAAAGTCCTTTCTAACTTCACTTCTAGGAATTTGCTTTTTATACCCATCTACCCGCACTTTGGCGGGGTGCGCTGGTGGCTCAGCTGCCCATTCTGTGGAGGCCGAAGCGGCAAGCTGTACCTTCCCACGCCCCACGGGGAGTTCGCCTGCCGCCTCTGTCACGACCTGACCTATGAGAGCTGCCTCAGTTCCAAGGACAGCGATGCCTTCCTGCGGAAGGTTGCCGCGATGGCATCCATGTTGCTCACGATTGCCACATTGGCCAGGCGGCTGAAGCTCCGCTATCTGTGCTCGCAATGCCTCGATAGCTTCGCCCGCAGCGCCTTACTTCTTAGTTTCCGATTTATCCGGACTGGTGACCGATGACACGAACTGGACCACCACGCACGCCAGGCCCAGGCAACCAGGGATCACCGCGATCATCACGCTAGGTGAGCGCATCCATTCGCTACCACCAGTCCACGCCTTCCAGAATTCCCAAGTCGCGGCCAGCATAGCCATCGGAATCATCAGGAGAAGAAAAACGGGGACCATGAAAGAGACCACTATCGTAAAATACGTGAATGATCTCCATTGAAGGGGTTCGTCCTCGCGGAGGGCAGCGGAACTCAAATCCTTCAACCGGCCGGTGAACGCCGAGCACCGCCTACGCCATTTCCATCCTGCGGCCTGGATCCCGCCGGTGGCCGTTCTGAGTGCGAGACGCACCCGATTGTCGTCATCCAGGAGTTTCCGTGCGCTGTCCCGCGACGACCTCCTGCGACCAACCGAAACGCAAAACCAGATGAAAACACCGCTAGCCGCCATGTCCACGATCGCCACCTCCCACATCGGCCTGCCCAGCAGGCAGTAAACCAGGAGGCTCCCGGCAAACCAGGCAACGCAAACCAGGCCGCCAAGGATCACCGAGAGATTAACAATGAAACCGAAAATATTGCCGAGAAGGTTCATGACTTCTACTTCTAGGAATTTGCTTTTTCTTTAAGGAATGATGACCCGGAAAGTGAGGTGATAGAAGGAGGCCGTTACAAAAAAAGGAGGAGCCTCCGCTCCTCCCTTATAAAATATGACTGAGATCAGAATCTCTATTACTTGCGACGGCGGAGGAGGAGTGCGAATCCGGCCAAACCGGCAAGGAAAGAGGTGGATGGCTCAGGGACGACGCTTCCGTTCACCTGAAGACCATTGACATGGAGGTTTCCGGTTGAGCCCTGATTCACATGTCGAGGAGCAAAACGAACTGCCACGGTATCGGCACCAGTGATGGCTTCGGTAAATGTGAAGGTGTCAAAGGAAGGACCAGAACCGGAATTGGAGTCGACTTGAACGGAATCGTAGAGGGAGAATGCCCCACCGCCGACGCTCACTTCGAAAGCCATGCCATCGACCGCGCCACCGCCATTGCGCCATTGGGAGATTGAGATGCTTTCGATGTTCAGACTTCCCGGAGCATTTCCGGTCATGGTGAACTCAATGTAGTTTTCATTGGATCCGTTGCCGCCAAAGTCGAAATCACGGATGTCGGCTTCGCCCGCAGCAGTGGTTGCATTGATGACAACATTGAGGTTCGCAGAGGGGGTAAGGTCACTGACAGTCAGCCCGGCGGCTGCATTTGCGTTTGCGGCAGTCAGAATCGGATTTGGAGCCGGCCCGTTTAGAGTAAGACCGCTACCTTGGCCTGAGCGCCAGTCAAGACCGCTGAAGTCCCAGTTGACAAGCACGGAGCTCTGTGCGGAAGAGGCTCCGAGCAGAGCGGAAGCCATTACGGTGAGTGATTTGGAAGTCATTTAATTATCAGTGGTTTAGTTTCTTGCTCGTCTACTTTCAGCGGACAATTCCGATTCTCGCACACCTAGTATTTGCTCATATATCGAGGATTTTTGATTAGGTCAAGCCCATAAGTTTCGGTCGATTCTTCGTATTCGTAATACTGGGCAACTGAAATTTAGGAAAATTGCCTTGCGTCTGGATCATTTGGAAAGGAACACTAACATGTGAAAAGTCGAAATTTAATTAGTGTGATTGGGTTGGTCGCTGCACATTTTCCCGGATTGGGAATGGCAGCCGAGTTAAAGCATTTTTGGGATTTCGAGGGTGAACAGTGGTGGCTCGACAAGAAAGGGACAGCTCATGGAGATAAGCCGTCAGATACGGCAACGCTGGAAAGAGAAGAAGGTCACGGTGGTAAGGGCGAGTCTTTGAAGGTGGTGACAAAGATTAATGGTGGCGATGACCAGTTGAACCTGGCAGCTGATCAGATATTTCAGCCGGGCGAAGAGTCATTTAGTTTTTTCTTTTGGGTTCGCTTGCCAGATGACATGACGACAGATCCCCGCGGGATTTTTGATTTTTCCGGCAATGGCAGGGATGGTGTGCAGTCACTTTATATAGGGACGACGGAGGAGCTCGCGTTTCGGATTGATTTTCCGGGGAGTGATTTCTCGCTTGTGAAGATCCCCGTTGAACTGGAGGACGGCGAATGGCACTCGGTTGCTGCAACTTATGATCCGACAGACGGATTGAAGGTTCACATCGATGGATTCGGGGTCGATGGTTCCGCGCCTGCGGTTGACGCTTCGGTTTCGATGGCCGCTGATTGCTACATTGGAAGCTTCAACTTCACTGGAAACCCGCGAAACAATGGAATCGGAGGGAACGTCGATGACTTTGCAATCTACTCGGGAGTATTGACCGAGGAGGAAATCACAGCACTGTCCAAGCCGCCGGAGAAGCCTGAACTCCAGATTGAAACGGTGACGGTTGCTGAGGATGGAATGACGATCACCTGGAATGGGCAGGATGGAGAAATTTACCAAGTTTGGCGGTCTTCTGATCTGGAGACCTGGATCGAGATGGATGATGGAGTAATAGCTGGTCCCGAGGGGGGCAGTTATCTTGTCGAGCCGGAGGAATTGATCCTAGGACGGATGTTTCTGCAAGTCCGCCAATTGGAGTAGGGCGATAATGCGTAGCGTTGATTTGTCCGAGCGAGCGCCTTCGGATTTGCTTGTGGCGGAAGGATCCTGAAAGCGCTTCTTGCCCAGAGCGGCTTGTCGCAAAAGGTGCGTGCTCGTTCACGGGGCATTCATCTTCAGTCGGTATTCTTTGTTATTCAGTCCTATGAAAGCGCTCTATTTCCTCTCAAATCGATCAATAATCCCGATCGTTCTTGCTGCAACCTCCCTGTCTCTGCTCCCGGTATTCGGAAAGGACACAAAGGCCTCCCCTGATCAGGATGAATCCAATGACTTTTGGGATTCCGTTTACGAAGCTAATCACGTCGTGGAAATTGATATCTCCCTTACCAAGGAAGCGTGGGAGTCCATGCAACCTGCTCGAAATGAAAGTAGAAGAGGTGGTCCGCCACGAGGGGGAATTCTTCCCGATGGTCCGCCACGCGGTCGGTCCGGTCGCCCTGATGGCCCACCTTCCGGCGGCAGTCCGGGGGGGCGTAGAGGACCCGGCGGACCTCCTCCCGGTGGTGGCGGACGAGGCGGAGCCGGAACGAGCTTTGAATATGTCAAAGCCAACATCACGATCGATGGCCAACAATTCGGAGACGCTGGTCTCCGATTTAAAGGAAACTCTTCTTACCGCTTCTCCTCCGATGGTCTCAAAAGACCTCTAAAGATCGATACCAACCGCTTCGTCACCGGACAAAAACTTCACGGCCGGACCAAATTCAATTTGTCGAATTCCTATCTCGATCCTGCCTTCATGAAGGAGAAACTCGCTTACGAAGTTTACCAGGCGGCCGGAATCCCGACACCGGGCACGGGTTGGGCCAAGGTGAGCCTTTCCATCGAGGGTGAACTAAAGAAAAAGGATCTGGGCATCTATGTTCTGATTGAGCAGGTGGATGAAAACTATCTGGAGCGCAAGTTCGGTGAAAAATCGAAGGGCAGCCTCCTCATGAAACCTGAGAGCTCTGCTAATTGGCAACACCCCGGCGATGACGTCGAACAATACAAGGAGGCCTTCAACATCAAGGAAGGTGAAGACAACAAGGAGCAGATTCGCCAATTTAGTGGCTTTCTTAGCCTCATTGGGGCGGAAGCTGATGCTAAGTTTTTCAAACAGATTGGCGAAAAAATGGACCTCGATTTTTATGCGGGCTACCTCGCCGCCACTAGTCTCCTCTCTAGCCTAGACAGCTACGTTGGGGCGCCTCACAACTACTATCTGATGGTCGATCAGGCTGATAATAAAGTCCGTCTTCTTCCATGGGATGTTAACGAGGCCTTTGGAACATTCTCAATGGGAACGACTCCCGAAAAGCTCGCTGATTGGAATATCACGCGGCCCTGGACTTCTCATATCCCTCTTTTAGAGCGCCTCTTTACTAATAAGAATTTTTCCAAGCTCTACCAAGAAAAGTTGAACGAGCTCATGAAGGGTCCCTTCACCGAGAAAAATCTTTATGAGCGAGTAGATATTTTTACGAACGCCCTCAAACCGTATCTTAGCAAAGAAGAGCAAATAGCATTTCGTATGGGGATTGAAGGCGATAGCTCCGGAAAGAACTCCGCTGTTGAGCGCGATATATTTGCCATTAAGCCCTTTATTAAACGGCGTATTAGGTCCGTCAAAGCTCAGCTCGCAGGGAAGAGCAAAGGAGTGAAAATCGAGGGTCGCGGTGGACGCGGTGGACGTCCCCCGCGTCGTCAGGCGCCACGGGAAGAGTCAAGACCACCTAAAGATTAATATTGCGCTCTAGCAGGATGGGCTTTGCGCGCGCTTCATGATGAATTTAGAAGAAGGATTTTTTTGGTGGAATCGTTTGGACTTCATCTTTGATGCTCGTCCCGCTCTGGCGCAATTCATCGACCACAAAAAATTAAAGCGACGCCCCTAAGACCTCAATCACTAAGCCCAAACTAAGACCTATGAAAAATTTTAATCTAAGTAACGCTGTCAGCTGTCTAGCCTCAGGTGGAACATCAAAAGGTCTGAAGAAGTATTGCCTAGGCATACTATTCCTCTTTCTGCCTTCCTCTCTCTTCGCCGATCCGCTCCTCTCATCTTGGGCCACTGACAATTCTGGCCAATATGCTCGACTCTACGAGACGAAAGAAGCCGAAGCGTCAAACCAATCTGTCGTCACTTGGTTTCGGGGACGAGGAAATCAAAGCTTACCGACCTATGCCGATATTCATGAGATTTCTTATTCAAATGACTGGGTCTATATCCGAACGACCGGGCTAGCTTCCCATCTGATGGGGCCATGGTATCTCAATGCCGCCAGAACTAATCTTTTTCCAAACTACCCAAGTAACCGTTCCATTCTTTACCGTATCCCTCGGACCCCGAATATCCCCACCAACAAAATCGGCACTGGTCTCGGAACCATCGGGCGCTACGTCAATGGTGTCTCCATGTTTGATTCTCGGGATGCTTTTTCTTACTCGAACAGCAATTCCAGAGATTCGAGTCCAAACAACGGCATCACCGGAGATGGGATCTGGAACCGCGATGCCTATGTCAATGAATCGGTCACTTTTGATGCGGGGAACGCTCACCAAGCCGGCCCTACCTACCACTATCACGCGAACCCTCCGGGCCTTCGTCATCAACTTGGCGACAGCGTGGACCATAATTCCGAGGCCAATACTTATACCGAAAATTTCAACTCCTACCACTCGCCCATTCTTGCTTGGGCTGCTGATGGCCTTCCGATCTACGGCCCCTATGCCTACTCGGATGCCAACAATCCTTCATCTACGGTCCGCCGTATGCTCTCAGGTTATCAGAAACGTGATGGGACAAATGGAACCACGAATCTTGCCACTACGGGGCGCACCACACTTCCCGCTTGGGCTGCAACTTTCCAAAACCGAAATGCCAATCTTTCTCCCAATCAACAGGGTCCACCTGTCAACAACGCCTATGTTCTTGGACATTATATTGAAGACTACGACTTTCTAAATTCCGGCGATTTGGATCAGCACAATGGGCGCCGATGTGTCACTCCTGAATTCCCCGGTGGCACCTATGCTTACTTCATAACCATCGCAGCCGATGGCACTCCGGTGTTTCCTTATGCCATGGGGCGAGAATACTATGGCACTCCCGCCGGAGGAAACGTCAACTCTATCACTGAGCCTGTCACGCTCCTCTTTGAAGGTGGCGCAGAAAATGGATCCAGCATTGACGCTATCGAGACTGGAAATGATGAGATCACCCTTACATGGAAGGCCGTGGAAGGCGGCTCCTACCAAGTAGAAACATCACCCTCACTCAGAGGCGGCAGTTGGAAGATCACTTCTTCTAGTGCCAATCCTGACCAAGACAAACTCGTCGTTGGCGACAAGACAGCTGCTCTTTCGAATAATTTTTACCGTGTCAAAAAGACCGCTGTTGCGCCCTATGATAATAGCGGATTTGTCGATAACAATACCTTCACGACCACTTATACTTTTCGCTTCTCAGCTAATCTGCCTCTTCCAGAAAGCATTAACTCTCTCAAGGTTGGGGCGCAAGATGTTAGCCTTGCTAACATTTCATCGTATGATCGCTCCACCAGTACTCTTACCCTCTGTTTTAATAGTGCCACCTTACCCGATGGTGACCATCAAGCTGTCATCAATAGCACTCATCTTTCAGAGAATTTCTTCTCTATCGGAGGGCAAAAAAACATCCTTCTCCTGATCATCGATGATTGGGGGGTTGACGCTTCTCCTTTTGATAATCCCACTGGGAGAGCCCTTCCCAAACTTCCTAATATGGACGCTCTTGTGAGGCGAGGACTCCGCTTTACCCGATGCCACTCTCAGCCCCTTTGCTCCCCAACTCGCGCTACCATTCTCACTGGTCGCCACCCCTTTGAGCACAGCGTTGGGAATCCCTCTAATTCCTCGACCTTACCCACATCCGAATTGACGCTGCCCGAAATTTTCACTGCCAAGAATTCTCGCTATGGGATGGCTTCTTACGGGAAATGGCACCTAGGAGGAACTGTCAATGCCCCCTCAGCCCGTGGTGGATGGCCAGAATTTGCCGGGATCCGCCAAGGTGGCGTCACAAACTATACTCTCTGGGATAAACTAGAAAATGGAACCATCACGGAAGATGTAACTAGTTACACCACCACTGACCAAGTGACTGAAGGAACCGAATTTATTGTCTCGCAAGGAAACGATCCATGGTTTCTCTGGATGGCCTTTAATGCACCCCATACTCCCTTCCATAATCCTCCTTCTAACCTTGCACCAGTGGGCGGGTATTCCACTAATGGCTCCTCGAATAGCGATCAATACATTCGAGCTCTTGAAGCACTTGATACCGAGATTGGACGCCTTCTCACCGTCGTAGATCTTAACCGGACAAACGTTATCATTATCGGAGATAATGGGACTCCCGGCCAAGTCGCCCAGGCTCCTTTCGGGAACGGCCATGCCAAGGGCGATCTCTACCAAGGCGGAATTCATGTTCCACTTTTTGCAGCTGGACCCGATATCCGCATCACTGGAACCACTGACAAACTCGTCCACTGTATTGATCTCTTCTCTACTATCCTCGACCTTGGAGGGATTGATAAAAACACTGCCACGTCCGGAGTTTCTACCCACTCTCAAAGCCTTCTCCCCATATTTCATGGGATTGATACAGCGAGCAGGTGCGTTATCGCGGAGAAATTCGGTGATACTAATGGCAATGGCCGAGCCCTCATCTCCGATGTCCACCCAGACTACAAGCTCATCATCTTTGGAGATAAAGATGACATCAGCGACACACCCATCTTTGAACTTTACCACCTTCCGAGCGATACAAACGAGCAAACCAACCTTCTCCTTTCTCCTCTCAGCAATGAAGCTCAATCTGCTTACGATCACCTTCTTGCTAAAGATCGCGCTCTTGGTGGTGGTTATTCTGATTCGCCCGCTGGATCATTTGATACAATCTACATTGAGCTCCCCATGTTAACAGGCCCCACCAGCCCCCCCAATAACATGACCATCAACCCTACCACGATCATGATCGATGGACAGTTAGCTTCCTTCGTTGCTCGGGAAGACAGCTCTGGGACTGCTCAAAGATACTGGGTAAAATGTAGTCTGACACCCGGGACAGGCGGTCCTTTTACCTCTGCCACCGTCACCTTTCCAAACAATCCAAACACTGGTGGTGCTCGCTCCTTCAACTCGACTCAAATTATTACCAATCCCTAATCCTCCCCAACTCGATTGAAAAATCTCCACGCAATCCTGTCAGTCTTCGGGGTCGGCCATAGGCCTTTCTCGATGGCGGGCGATTGTGTTATTAAGACCGCTGCTTTTCTAGTCATCTTTTTCATGCCTCTTCTTGCAGGCACTCTTCGCATCGATCTTTCTCATCAATTTGGGGATCAACCCCTTACACTTAATTCTCTGAAGTACGAGAGCGCTGAAACCCTATCTGTCTCGCGCCTCTCTTATCTAATTAGCCAACCTGCCCTGCAAAACGAAAACGGCAGCTGGCAAGAACTTCCTAGACAATATGCCTTCATCAACGCCTCGACCCGCCGCGCCTCCTTTACTCTGACGAAGGTTCCTCCCGGCACCTACAAGTCTTTTCGTTTCAGCCTCGGAGTTCCCCAAAAAGAAAATCATGGAGACCCGGCCCAATACCCTGCCGATCATCCGCTCAATCCCAACCTCAACAATCTTCATTGGGACTGGGCTGGAGGCTACATCTTTCTCGCTCTCGAAGGACAGTTTCGCACCCCTCCAAAAAGACTGAACGGCTTTGTATACCACCTTGCCAACGATCAAAACTTCTCCCGCGTTCAGCTTGCTGCTAACTTCCGAATTAAAAATAACACCGCTCTCGCCCTTTCCTTTGATCTTAAAAAACTCCTCACCCAACCTCGTGCGCTTTCTTTCGAAAAGGACGGAAATTCCACCCACTCCCATCCCGGAGATGCCATCTCGAGCGCCCTCGTCGCGAACCTAAAAAGCTCATTTTCTGTCAGGGGAGTTTCCTACCCTCCCGGCGAAGTTCCCCTCGCCGCGGTGACCCCACTCTTCCTCCCAAAAAACTATACTCCCTTTCCCTTGAAGACGAGTCGCCGTTTCCCCATGCCTCTCCTTCCTCGCGACAATCCTCTCCTCACTCAACGGGTCGCTCTTGGTAAAAAACTCTTCCATGATAAATCCCTTTCTAAAGATGGAACTATTTCTTGTGCGACCTGCCATCATCAGGACAAAGCATTTACCGATGGACTCAAATTTTCCAAAGGCATTAACAATCAAGAGGGCGACAAAAACTCGATGCCCCTCTTCAACCTTGCTTGGAAGTCCTCCTTTTTCTGGGATGGACGGGCCAAATCTCTCCGTGACCAGGTCCTCCAACCGATCCAAGATCATCGTGAAATGGCCTCCGATCTCAAAGCCGTCGTGGCGCAGCTTCAAAAAAACGAATTGCTCGCTTTCGAAAATGCCTTCGGGCCAGGTTCCGTAACCGAAGAGAAAATCGCCCTCGCTCTCGAAAATTTCCTCCTCACTCTTACGAGTTACGATTCCAAATTTGACCGGGCTATGTCTGGAAAAGCGAAACTTAGCGAAGCCGAGCAACGCGGCATGGAGCTCTTTTTCACGGAGTATGAACCACGCAGCCAGCAATATGGAGCGGACTGCTTCCACTGCCACGGAGGGTCCTTCTTCAGCGATCATCAATTTCACAACAACGGACTCAAGCCCTCTCTTTCCGATGTTGGGCTCATGAATGTCACCGGGAAAGAACCCGATCGAGGAAAATTCTCTACCCCAAGCCTCCGAAATATCGCTCTCACCGCGCCCTACATGCACGATGGTCGGTTCCAGACACTCGAAGAGGTCATTAAGCATTATAACGAGGGCATCCATCGCACTTCTACCCTCGACCCCAATCTCGCCAAACACCCCAAAGGGGGCATCGCCCTCTCGGGCAAAGACCAGGCTGCCCTCATCAGCTTTCTGAAGTCACTCACCGACAAAAAATATGGTGCTCAAGAAACAACTCTCAAAAAGAAGACAAACTCCTCTGAGGAAATCTCTCAGTAGGAACGGAGGGAAGTTGCCCCGCGTGCCGGCGCTTTTGTGAGGATTACCTCGGGCTCTTCTTCTTTTTTGTTTTACGCTTTGTGTCCGGGGTGGTGGTGAGGCCGTCGTCGGGTTGGTTCCAAAGGCGATAGGGGTCATCGAGGCGGCGCATTTCAGCGAGGAGGAGGTCTTCCATTTCAGCGAGTTTTTCGGCGTAGTCCGGATTCTCGGCGAGGTCAGTGAGACTGGGATCTTTCTTGCCGTGTTCGCTGATGAATTCATTGGGGTTCTTTGCGAGGTTGAAGAGCTGGGTTTC
>Ga0315322_10001159_pt1 | contig 20193 bp, 18 predicted proteins | sample M110021515metaG_FD_203461 | JGI IMG/M metagenome (GOLD analysis project Ga0315322, IMG submission 203461) | Ammonia-oxidizing marine archaeal communities from Monterey Bay, California, United States - M1 100m 21515 | ecosystem: Environmental > Aquatic > Marine > Intertidal zone | place: USA...
ACGTCGACGTGCTCAGGGGACGATGGAGCCTGAGTGGATGCGGCCGCGGACGTCGGTTTCATGGAGACTCTCAGGGGACGAACGAGGAGGGTGGCATAGCGTGGCATGGCGACGAACACGCGCTCCGCAGGTCGAGCTCGCGGTGGGACATGCTACCGTCGGGTCGCTCCTTCGTCCCCGGTGACCCAAGTGCTTCCTTCTCCAGCGCCCGGTGGCATCGGCGGATTCCAGGGTGCAGAGACGGCGATCTCCGCTGAGCCGCTTCCGCTTCATCCCGCCGCCGTGCGTGTGTCGAGTGCACGTGCTGCATTGGCCCGTGTGCTGTGGATGGTGAAGCCGACGCGGGTCTATGTCCCGGACTGGATCTGCGACACCGTGCTCGGACCCGTGCGGCAGAGTGGCGCCGAAGTGGTGCGGGTTCCGTTGGGCCTGGACCTCCTTCCGATTGAGCTTCCAACCCCTGGAGAGGACGAACTGCTGCTACTTCTCAATGCGTTTGGACTCGCCGGCCAGCGGGTCGCTGCCGCCGCTGGGCTGGGGTCCCGCCTGTTGGTGGATGCCACTCAGGCGCTCTACCAGCCACCTCCGTCGGGGTGCTGGGGCATCGCTTCGGTGCGAAAATTCCTCGGGGTGCCGGATGGCGCGATGCTGTGGAGTCCCCGCGCAATCACTGCACCGTCCACTTCACAAGAAGCCGTGAGTACCGCTCATCTCGTTGCGCGTGCGGCCGGCGACCCCGGGGCGCTTGAGCTCTACCGACGCAACGAAGCCGCGCTGTCCACCGACTATGTGGGTCCGTCCCCCGCGTCAGACAACCTGCTTGACCGCATCGACCATGCGCAGGTGAGGGCCCGGCGACTGCGCAATGTAAGGGTGCTCCACGACCGCCTGAAGGCCCACAATCAGCTCGCTCTACCCGATGAGTGGCCGAGTGGAGTCGTCCCGTTGGCCTACCCATTCCTTCCGAGCCCATCGCTGCCCCACACCGCCTTATATGCTCGCCAGATCTGGGCTCCATGCCTGTGGCCGGAGCGGCGCGACGATGCCGAGGCCCATCCCCTCACCCGCCGGCTGGCCCGAGAGCTCCTGCCGCTGCCGTGTGACCAGCGCTACGATGCAGTCCACATGCACCACATCGCCGACGTGGTCTGCGCAGCCAGCTAGGGTCGGTGGGCTGGCTGGGTGGGCCGCGACTGAATGCGCTTGAGCACCTGACCCCGGGCTGCTCGGGTGTCGCGCTCTTGCTGGCTGACCTCTTGGTAGGCCGCCTTGGTGTGGCGTTCGAGCGGGGTGAGCTGGTCGAGGATGGCCGAAGCTACATTGTCTTCGACTATCGGTGCGTCGGGTGGGTAGCCGAAGAAGGACATGGGCTCTTTGCCCCGCCACTCGATGAGTCGCAGCTCGTCGCCGCTCAACACCCCCTTGTACTTGCCGTGGTTGCCCTTCATCAAAGGCTTCGAGACGTTCTTCCACGATGCGGTGGAGGCGGCGTGGTCCTTGGCGGCGGCCTGCTTATGAAAGCCCAACATTGTGGGCGTGTAGTCGAGGCCGATGTGGGCACAGATGGACTCCAGCACCTGCTCGGGCGAGTCGACAAGGTCCTCGTAGCGGTGCCAGTGCAACACACCGGTGCCCTTAAGCTGAAGCTGCACCTTCATGGCTTGGGTCTGGTCCTCGGCCCACACCCGACTGGCGCGCACGACGTCCCCGCGCAGCTCTCGGGCCCGCTTCCAGCTGAGTGCTTGGTCGCGGGGATCACGCACTTGGTGGACAATGCGAGCGTTGGGAAAGGCTTTGAGCACGATGGATAGGTAGCGGTGAAGATGGTTGGTCTTTACGAACACATGTGACTTGCCGCGGGACTTGGCCTCGGCTTCGTAGACGGTGCGGAACAGGCCGACGAGGGTGCGCTCGGAGCAAGCCGCCCGGAGGTCGTCAATGGTCCAGGAGGAAGTCCAGCTGCCCAGCTTGGTGTCGAGGAGGTCGATGGCGGCCTGGGTGAAGGCGGTCCAATTCGGGTCGTCTTCAAGGTTGCCGAAGCGGTGCCGGTGGTCGGACAGCGAGCGCAGCAGGTGGACAGGGGTGGGCCCGCAGACGTCAGGGTGGGCGTCCATCAGGCGGGTGAGCAGGTTGGAGCCCGACCGCTCGGAGCACATCATGAAGGTGAAGGTCATCATTGTTGGTCACCTGAAGCGGCGTCAGGGCCGCTGTCTTGGTGCGACTTCGGCACGACGAGGCCGGGACGCACGGGGGTTCCATCGGGACGAGGAGGGGTCCACGCGGTGGTGTGGGCTTGATTGTAGAGCGCCTGGCGGTGGCGGACCCAGGGGTCGAGCCGATCCAACACAGCAGACAGCGCGCGGCGAACGGCGGGACCGGCGGCCTTGGGGGGCAAGGTCTGGTGAACGTGGAGGAGCACGGCCAGCTGTTCTCGGGCGACCAGCGCCGCGTGGGCCTCTCCGGCGGCATGGTCCGCGGGCGCGCTGGCGGACGGGGGTGAGCAAGGGACCGCCGTCACGGTCGCACACAGACGATGCAGGGCTGCGCGCACAGCAAGAACACCGATGAGCCCAATGTCGATGTCGCGGAGCCGGGGCACGCGGGTCCACAGGGTCGGGCGGATGGCCCCACACGACAAGTCGGCCTGGCCGCCGAGCACAGCATCGAGGGCGGGGGCTTGGGTGTGGATGCCCACGCAGGCGAGCTGGGCCGGGGCAAGCTGGCTCGACAGGGCCGCAAGATGGGCGTGGGAGACCGGCCGGTCGGCGTGGACGAGCAGGTGGATGTCGCCCTTGGCCCGGGGGGCGCAGCGTCGGAGAGCCTCCGCGGGCGAGCCGAGCGGCCCTTCGGCGAAGATGGCGTGTGGAGCGTGTTCCCGAAGGGCGCCTACAACGTCTGGACCGCAGCCTGCGGTGGACAGCACCACTTGGTCCCAGCGCCCTGCGTAGGTGAGTGCAGACACGTGGTCTTCGGGGGACCGCCTGGGGTCGCAGGCCATCAGGAGGCTGACGCTCACCGCTGCCTCCAGCGCAGAGTGTGGCCGGCCGTCTCCAGCTTTCCGCGGAAGCCGGACCAAGCCGCAGCGTCGTTGACGATGACCTGCAACACGGCCTGCTCCGCGCGGGCGAGTGTGGGGGAGTCGCTCTGTGTCCGCATGAGCTGCACATCGCGCAGTCGCTGCAGCTGGGCGGTGAGTGCATACGCCTTCTGGGTCTCTCCAACGACGTCGACCCCGCCTTGAAAGTCGGCGGTCTTGCGGGTCATCTGGTCTTTGTGTTGGCGCCAGACCACCAGCGCCGCTTCGAGATACCAGCAGCCCCCCAACATAGCGGCCCGCATTGGCAACACATGGTCCCCGCCGCGGGCCAGCACGGCGCGGTCGAAGGCCCCAAACACCTCGAAGACAGTGGGGTCCCAGCAGAAGGTGGCCCCGAGCATCTGATCGGTCCAGCCTCGGCTGCAGATGTGGTCGAGCGACAGCGCCTCGGTCTTTGTGGGATGGCGAATGAGCGCGGAGGGGGCGCCTACACCGGCGGCTTTGACGGCGTTGTGGGTGATGAGGGTGGCCCCGGTACGCCGCTGAAGGTCCATCACTCGGGCGACCCGGTCGGGCATCGAAAGATCGTCGCCATGGGCCCGAATGTGGAACCGTCCGCGGGCCCGCTTGACGGCCTGGAGGGTGTTGAGACCGGGTCCCACATTGGATGACTGGCGGTGGGTGACCAGTGTGTGTGGACCGTCGTATCGGGCGGCGAAGTCGTCGATGACCTCCCAGGTGGTGTCGGTGCTGGCGTCGTCGTAGACCACGACCTCAAGCTGTGGCCAGCGCTGAGCGACCGCCGCACGCAGGGCCTCTGCCACGAAGCGCTCGTGGTTGTAGGTTGTGAGCACGAGGGACACGGGGACGACGGACATCGGGCCGCCGTAGCGCACGCTGGGACGGGCGTCCAGACCGGTGGGACGGGAGCGCCGTGGGCAGGGGGGTCAGTCGCAGGCGCTGGGGTCGAGGCCGGCGGCCCGCAGTGCATCGGGGTGGTAGGGGTCGGTGGACGCCACCTCTTCAAGGTTCACCAATGGCACCTCAATTCCCATCACTGCGTTGATCTTGTCGATGAAGGCGTTTGCGGTGACCGCGTAGCCCACATTGGAAAAGTGCACCCCATCAGTGGAGATGAGTCCGCCGAGCTTGACGGTATACAGGCGCTGGTCGCCCACGACCACGCCGTCAGTGTGGATGCCCTCGGTGACTGCGGCGAGGTCCACGATGTGCACGTTGTCCCAGCGCGCCGCCTCTGTGACCAGCGCTGCGTTGTTGTCGGCGGTCAAGGCGTCGACTGACTCAAAGACGGCCTGCACTTCGTCGGCAGGTGCTCCTTCTTCGATGAGCCGGCGCTTCTTGTCGATCGACAGTGGCAGAAGAGTGGGGCGCGGTAGGGTGGCCACCAAGACCACGGCCCCGGTGGAAGCCAGCACCTCGATGGCCTCTGCAGCGGCGGCCGCGACCTCCTCGTGGGGGGTCAGCTGGGACAGATCGATGGGGCCGGGCTTGGTGAGCGGCAAGATGACGTCGTTGCCGGCGAGGTCGGTGGTCAGGATGAGGGTGGGTCGGACGTCGACGACGCGCTCAAGCTGGCTGGGTCCGAGGTCGTCTTCGAGCGGCACCAGCGGGGCGTAGACGAGTCTCGACAAGAACTGGGCGGCGAAATTGCTGGCTGTGGGGCCGTCCACCACATCCGCAACCTTGGAGCCACCGACCGCGAGGTGCCAAGCTGGCAGGGTGGGGTCCTGGCGGCCGAGGGAGAGGTCGACGCCATCTTCGTCGGAGAGCTGACCGAGAACATCCATTGCTGCGGCGGTCACGAAGTCTGTGACACCGGGGACATCGCAGGCAGGGGCCGGGCCGATGTCGGTGGCGCCAATGCTGGGAAACAGGTCGGGCACCAGCAGCGGCAGGGGCAAGAACCCGCCGGACTGACGCGCCAGCAGCGCCCCGGGGCTGCTCAAGAGACCCTGGGTGGTGGGCACCCCGCCTTGAACGCCTTGGGTGAGCGAGGCACCGACTGCGGCCATGCGGTGGAAGACGGGGTCGACGGCGGCCGCGTGAATGTAGACCCCTTCAAAGGTGTGGACATCGTCGTAGGTCTCGACGGTCAGCGTAAAAAGCCCTGCCGTGGGACTGCCCTGGTCGATAAACCGCACCATGGCGTCGGCTTGCTCGAGGTCGAGGACGGCCAAGGGTGTGCCGTCGGCTTCGCCGAGCCATACGCCCGAGACGCCTTCGTCCAAGATGCTTGCCGGCAGTGCAAGCTCGATGGAGGTCTGGCCCGAAAGAGGACCTTCGGATGGCGATGCGACCACGGAGAAGTCAGCGGAGGACTTGTCGGACGAGGGGGCACAAGCGAGGCCGAGGGCGACACAAGTGAGCAGGTGGAGCTTGGACGACATTGGCGAAGTCTATCGCCGCGTGGGCTGGAGGCTCGCGTGGCTCAGAACTGCCAGCCCACGTTGGCCCGTGGGATCCACCAGCCGTCGACGTAGTTGGCGACACGGCCACCACCAAGGAAGGCGGTGAGGCCGGGACCAGGAGGGTCGTAGCGCGCACCCACAGCGCCCGAGAGGTAGAGCAGGCCGTCTGTGTAGAGGATGTGGTCGTGCCAGAGGCCGATGCCGCCGCGCACTTCCACGCCGATGTTGGGGGAGCTGCGGGGCTGCCAGCCCACCCCCAGCTCGCTGACCGACAACTTGAGCGGCACGTAGCCGGCGGCGGCGGTGAGGAAGAGGCCTCCTTCATTGCCTTTCGGCACGAATTGCAGCTCGGGGCCGGTCGCAAAGCCCACTGTGGGACCGACCAGCAGTGCTCGGCCGGGAGGGTCGAAGCGGCGCACCCGGTCGGGGTCGAGGATGGGAAAGGGCCACAGGCGGTCGGCCCAGGTCTCGAAGAAGGTCTGCTCGCCGACGGGCTCGGGAGCAGGCTTAGGAGCTGGGTCGGGAACAGGAGCTGGGTCGGGAACAGGAGCAGGCTCGGGAGGAGGGGGTGCGGTGGTGTCGGTGGGCGCGGTCTCCGCAGGGGGGGCTGGGGCCGCCGCGAGGGGGGCCGCTCCATCTTCAGCTTGTGGAGTTTCCGCAGGCAGGGTCTCCGCAGGCAGGGTCTCCGCGGGCAGGGTCTCCGCAGGCAGGGTCTCCGCAGGCAGGGTCTCCGCGGGCACTCCACTTCCCCCCGGACTTCCACCCGGTGGCAGCGGCACGGCGAGCAACGGCGGCAGGTCGCTCTCCGGCGGGGGCGCGGGAGCGGGGACTGTGGCGGGAACTGGGGCGGGAGCTGCCGCACCAACCACGGCCAGAGCCCCGTCTGGACATGCTTCGGCCCAGCGCTCGGGGCGGTCCATCCAGCTCCAGGCCGACGACCAGGTGTTGTCGGCGCACTGCACCTGAATCAGGTGGCGGCCCTCGCGAATCGGCATGTCGCCGAGCGGTAGTCCGTTGATGTGGACGTTGCCTTCGGGCAGCCGCAAGTGGGCGAGGTCGACCTCGGGGCGGGCCATCACGGAGGGAAGCTGCGCGGCTAGCGCGGTGACCAGGCTGCTGCGGGTGAGCAGCGATGGGTCGGTGGTGCCTTCAGGGGCGACGACCCAGACCTGCCGCATTGCGGTGCGCATGTCGCCGTCGCGGGCCCGGAGGTCGGCGATGGCGGCTTCGAGCTGGTAGCGGCCGGAGACTTCGGCGTTGGGTACCAGCCTGCGGGCGTTGCCAAGGGCCTGGTCGAGCTCGTCAAGCGCGACGCGGGCTGCCCGGACGTTGCCTTGGTGCATCGCGTCGCGTCCCTCCACAGCGGGATCTCCCGCAAGCGCGAGCGTTGTCCACCACAACCACAGCATCCTGGACTCCTACTCTCCGCACGCCGCCGCCCTCTGCGTAACGGGCAGGCCCGCGAAGTGTGGCACAGCCAGCGGTGGCCTGCTGAGGTCAGCTGCTCAAACCCGTGTCCATCGACTCAGCGGTCGGTCAGCGGGTCGAGTATTCAGCGTCAGCCACGCTCCAGCACCCGCCGGTCCGAGACCGCCGAGACCGCGGTGTCCCATGTGATGACTCCCGCGTCGTAGAGATCGCGCACATGGTGGTCCATCATCTGCATGCCCAGACTCCGGCCCGTCTGGATGATGTTGCCGATGTGGTGGGGCTTCCCGTCGCGAATCATGTTGCGCACGGCGTCGGTGACGACCAGCAGCTCGTAGGCCAGCACACGACCCTGACCATCCGCGCGAGGCAGCAGGCGCTGGGTGAGGACCGCGACCAATGTGCCGGCCAGCTGGGTGCGCACCTGGGCCTGCTTGTCGGCTGGGAACACGTCGATGATGCGGCTCAGAGTGCCCGCAGCGCCAGTGGTGTGGAGAGTGGCGAGCACCAGGTGGCCGGTCTCCGCTGCGGTGAGCGCGGACCGGATGGTGTCGAGGTCTCGCATCTCGCCGATGACGATGACATCGGGGTCTTGGCGCAGGGCGTGAACGATGGCGCCACCAAATGAGGGCGCGTCGATCCCGACCTCGCGCTGCACCACCAGCGAGCGCCCAGGCGGGTGCACGAATTCGATGGGGTCCTCGATCATCACGACCTTCTTGCGCTGCTCGGCGTTGATGCGGCCGATGAGCGCATTGAGCGTGGTGGTCTTGCCCACACCGGTGGGGCCGGTCACCAGCACGAGGCCGTTGGGGCGACGCAGCAGATCGGTGAGCGCGTCGGGAACTCCCAGAGTGTCGAGCTCAGGAACATCAGCGGCCCCAATGCGGATGCTGGCGTCGGTGCGGCCCAGCTCACGCGCAAGGTTGATGCGGAAGAAGCCGAGGTCGGGGAGCTGGAGACTGAAGCAGAGCTCGCCTTGGCGATGGAAGATCTCCTGCTGCGCGTCGGTGAGCAGGTCCATGCACGCGGTGTGGAGGTCTCCGGCGGTCAGCGGGGGGGCTGGCGCGGGCTGCACGGTGCCGTCGATGCGGTGGATGGGCGGACGCCCGGCGACGAGGTGAAGGTCGCTGGCTCCCGCCATCTTGGCTTCGCGGAGGAGGGTGGGCAGGTCGTCACTCAAGGGGTCTTCCTTCGGTCGGAGGCGGGGGCCAGTCGATGGGACCACGGGAGGCATGGGGCAGCCAGCGGTAGTGGAGCACGCCGGCAAGGTGGTCGATGGGCACGGGAGCCACGGAGTTGTCGAGCAGCACCACATGGTCGTCTGGGACCGACTCGACGACGTATCGGGCAGGGTTGCCTCCCCGCAGAGCCGGCACGAGAGGAGGCGCGCCGTCGACCAGTACCCGTCCGGCGCCGTTGCTCTCCACCTTCTGACCGGGCAGCGCGATGATTGGAGCGACGCGCAGGTTGCCGTCGAAGGGAGCCCAGTAGCCTTGGGCGACCAGCTGACCGCGACGGAGCTCGGACATCGGTGTCTCTCGAAGCAAAAAGTGGCCAGCGTCGAGGTTGGGCCCTTGTGCCACGGCGACAACGGGCACCAAGATCTGAAAGGCCGTCGCGCCGCTGACCCAGACCATCAGCATGGCAGCAATCGCCAACAATACGCCGGGCACCTCGTTGGAGCGCACTCGCGCGGGCACGCGGGCCCGCTGTTCCTGAATGATCGAGGTGAGCACGAGGCTGAGCGCTCCAACCAATACAAAGCTCTGCGCGCTGAAGCGCCACAGCAACAGGTAGAGCAGGCCACATCCCAGCAGGCCGCCGAGCAGCTGCAGTCCTCTGCGCCGGTCGCCGCGTACCAGCGCGCCCAGCCCGGGCACAACCCCCCACAGAGTGGCCCGGAGGAAGGGGGCCAGGAACGCCAGCTGTGATGGCCAGGTCCGCTGGGGTTTGGCGGGAGTCGGCTTGGGCCGGGATTTCTGGGCGAGTGGATTCTTGGCGCGGACCGTGGGCACCAGCGCCGGAGGCTCCGGTGGTGGCGCACTGAGGTCGAGGCCACAGCCCATGCACGCCGGCAGACCGGGCAGGTTGTCCTCGCTGCAGCGTGGGCACTCCATGGTCTACTTCTTTCCCAGCCAAGCCTTTACGCCGTCGAGCAGGCCGCCTTGCGTGCGTTGATGGTACTCGGGGGTGTGCTCGCGAGACTCCACGGGGCCGGCCAGAGCGGCCATCAGCACCCGCTCCAGCTCTTCGCAGCCCTTGCCTGGCACCCCGGAGACCTTGAATTGCAGGCTGCCGTTCGGGGCGATGGTCAGCTCGATCTCCGCGTCATCGAAGTCGGTGCTGAGTCGGGGAGGGGGTCGCGTGTCAGAGGGACTCATGAGCGGTTCCACTTGCGCCAGGCGCTCTGCAATCGCGACAGGGGGCCGCGCTGGTTGAGGTCGTCGAGGGCGAGCTGGGCGGGCTTGAGACGAGGCTCCAGCTGAAGTGCGCGCTCAAGATGATGGCGGGACTGAGTGAGGTCGCCGGCGCGCTCGTGGTACACGCCCAGACGCAAGGCCACGAGGGCACTGTCGGGCGCGCCGGCGAGGGCCCTTCGCAGCCAGCGCTCGGCGCTCAGTAGGTCGCCCGCATCGAGAGCCACCTCAGCACATCGCCGCGTGGCCTCGGCGCCCGGCTGACGCTCATGGGCCTTGGTGAGGTTGATGCGGGCCATCTTGTCGTTGCCGCTGGCGTAGACCAGAGCGGCGCGAGCGAGCCACACGTCGGCTTCATCGGGGCCGGCGCGCATGGCCCGGTCGCTCCACTGCCGGGCGTCGTCGAGCTTGCCACTGCCCACCGCGGCCAGCGCCCGAAGCGCGAGCACACCGGGCACCTCGCCGAGAATGGCGCCAGCTTGCTCCAGCCAGGTGGCGGCTTCTTCAGGCTGGTTCATGTCGAGCAGCACCCGCACCTGCCCGAGCCAGGCGGGGGCGTGGGAGCGGTCTTGCTCTAGGGCGCGGCCGTAGAGACGCAGCGCGGACTGGAGGTCACCGCAGTTGTGGGCCGTGACAGCTTGCTCGGTGTAGGTCGCCGCGGTGAAGCGGTCGGCCTCCCCCGCTGGGTGGTCGGTGGTGAGGGTGTCTGGCGCGTCGGAAGCGATGTGGTCGAAGCGGCCCATGGTGGCTTAGTTCCTCCGCCGATTGATGCGCACCTGCACGGTGCCATCTTCGCTGCGGGACTCGTTGGCGACCCGAAAGCCATGCCGCTTGAGCGCGGTGACGGCCTGCCGGTAGGCGACCTGCTGACGAAGCAGCCCGAGGTATCGGTGCGCAAAGTCCTCCACCTCGGTGCGGCTCATGCCGTGTCCGTGGGCCGTCACCGTGACCTTGCCGCGGATGTCCCGCTTGACCGTGAGCTCCATGTTGTCGCTCGCAAAGTGCAGCTCTTGTCGCTCAGAGACCACTTCGGCAACGGCTGCCTCGGTCGCCGAGCTGATCTGAACTTGCTGAGACTGGTTCTTCAGGCGACTCACCTCAGCTTGCTTCATCGCAGCTCGTCGATTCTGCTCGATGGCCGTCTCGGTCTCCTGGATGGCCTTGAGACCCAGCGTGGCCGCGGCGGCGGTGGCCATGCCGATGAACACGGTTGAGCCGGCGTTCACTGTCGCTACGGCTCCGACGGCGACGATAATGGACATGGATGAGGCTCCGGGAGGTGGATCGAATCAGCTGGCGGACCGGGTGCGGCCAACGGCCCATGTGCGCAGGCGGTTGATTGACTCCGCGCGGGTCTTCGACAGCGGTGGGGAGGAGGACAGGGCTTGGGCGAGGTGGGCGCCATCAAGAGGGACTCCCTCCGCGAGGGCCTCAAACGCGCCTTCGACCACGGCTGCGGCGATCTCGGCACCGCTGTAGCCATCGGACAGGGTCACCAGGCTCGCGAGGTCGACCCGCTGGAGCAGCTGAGCATCTCGGGCACGCTTGGCCCGCACGCCGAGGTGGACCTCCCAGATGGCCTGACGCTGGACGGGGTCGGGAAGATCGACAAAGAACACCTCGTCGAAGCGGCCTTTGCGCAGGAACTCGGGGGGCAGTCCCTCGACATCATTGGCGGTGGCCACCACGAACACGGGGCTCTCTTTTTCCTGCATCCAAGTGAGGAGGGTGCCGAACATTCGCATCACAGTGCCGCCATCGGTGCCGGCGCTCATGCCGGAGAAGGCCTTTTCGATCTCGTCGACCCACAGCACACACGGGGCCACGCGGCCGGCGAGGTCGAGTGCGCGACGGAGGTTGTTCTCGCTGGCGCCCACGAGTCCTTCCATGAGTGCGCCGACGTCCATCCGAAGCAGCGGCTGTCGCCAAGATCCCGCGATGGCCTTCGCAATCAGTGACTTGCCACAGCCTTGAACCCCGACGAGCAGGGCGCCCCGTGGCCATGGCAGACCGATCTCACGCGCTTCGTCGGAGAAGCCCATTGCGCGTCGGCTGAGCCACCTCTTCAGGCCCTCCAGGCCGCCGACCTGGTCGATGTTTACCGGCGGCACGAACTCCAAGAAGCCGGTGGATCTCACGATGCGCCGCTTCTCAGCGAGCACCTGCTCTACATCTTCAAGGGTGAAGCGCCCCCCGACCGCTCGCACCCGCGCCCAGATGTTCTCGCCCTGCTCCAAGGTGAGACCGAGGCAGGCGCGGGACAGCTCCCGGGCGGCGTCGTCGGACACGTACAGCTTGAGCTGACGGGCAACGTGGCGAAGCTGGGACTCGTGCTCGTCTTGCTCCGGAAGGGCGAGGCGATGGATCGAGGCGTCGCCTTCCAGCTCGGGAGGAAGATCTGGATTGTTGCCGATGCACAGCAGGGTGCTGCCGCACTCTTTGGCGATGGCTGCGGTGTCGCGCAGGGCCCGGGTGAGTGCGGGCATTTGGCTGGCATGAAGCACAGCGGGCAGATCCTTGAGAATCCACAGGGTGCGCTTTTCGTCCTTGCGGATGGCTTCCAGCATCTCCAGTGGGTCGCGCGCGCCGCCGCGGGTTGGGGTGCCCATTGGCTCGTGGAGGCCCCAGGTGCTTGACCAAGAGGTGACGGGGTCTCCGAGCTTGCGGGCCACTCGACAGGCGATGTCTACCGCACGACTCTCTTCGGATGTGACCAGCCAGACGAGCGGGTAGCGGGCTTGCAAGAGCAGCCGAAGTTCACTGGGCATGCAGCTGTCCTCGGTTGGGTTGGATTGACGTTACCGCGATTGCTGGTGGGCTGCGGAGACGAGATAGAGCTCAGGAGGTCGCGGGGTCGAGGTAGCGCAGGCGGGGGAGCAGGTCGGGGTCGAGCTCAGCGGCGAGGGGCAGCACATCTCCAGTGACAAAGGGCAGCAAAAGGCGCCCCTGGGGGTCTATTTGGAGGGGCACGGGGGGATCCACGGCGTGAGAGGGACGTGCGGGAATTGCTGGGAGAGGGGCTGCACGGGGACGCGGCACGTCGGAAGGCAAGAGGTCGGCGAGGGCGCGCTCTTCGGAAGACAGACGACGGCCGAGCTGGGGGTGTCCGCGGGCTCGTCCAGCGGGGGCGTAGTGGGTGAGAACGTGAACGCGGACGCGAGATGGGTGACGTCGGGCGAGGTCAGCGGCCCAGGCGATGCTCGGCCGCCCACAGCAGTCGGCATGCCCAGGAAGCAGCAGCAGGCGCAGAAAGAGGAGCCCGGAGGTGGACGCAGCAATTGCCTCGGCAGCGGCGCGGGCAAGCTCTGGATAGCCGCGGGCACCCGCAAGCCGGGCCGCACACTCGCCCTTCCAGAAGTGAAGATCTCCGATGATGTGGTCGAATGAAGCGGCGTCTTGGGCGGCTTGTGTGGCAGACATATAGAGGTTGGTGTTGAGCACGAGTGGTGTGTGGGGCGCTCGCAGCCGGGCTTGTTTCAAAAAGTCATCGATCCAGGGCCGACTGACGGTGGGATCGCCGCCCACCAGCGAGATGGTGCGGAAGGGGGGCGTGTCGGGCGCGAGTGCGGTGTCGAGAACGTCGGAAGGGGAGCGCCACGGGGACTCGCGGGGGCGCTCGATGGCTTCAGGAACGGTGCAAAACCGACAACGCAGCGAGCAGCCGGTGAGCCACACTTCGTAGGTAGGAGCCAGCTCGTGCTCTTCGAGAAGCGTGACGCCTTGCCAGTACACGCGGCCGGGGCGGTCGAGGCCGCAATAGCTGCGGGGACCGCGTTGGGGACAGGCACGTGGGCAGTCGGGACAAGGCATCTAAGAACAGTGCCCTTGCGCGGCGGAGAAGGGGCGCGCGTCGAGAGGGAGTCAAGAAATACCCGAGGCGATGGGGCCACTTGGGTCGCTATCGGTGCGGTGCATGGAGCTGGGCCGCGACCTCTGCGGCGGCCGTGGCAGGCGGGCGCAGTGGGTGTAGGCCTCTGCGGCTTGCGGGACGCCGAGCAAGCCGCAGAGGATGTGGGCGCACATTTTCCCGCGGGTGCTCGACTGCCCCCGCATTATGGGCGGCACGCCGAGGTGTATCCATGCGAAGTGCTCTGCTCAGCCTCATACTTGTCGCGGCTTGCTCCACGGACAAGCCCGATGGTGACGTCCAAGAGGGCAGCGAAGAGCCCGGCTCCGGTGACACGGACGACACGTCGGCCGACGACGGTGGTGGCGAGGACACCCCCACTTGGCACCAAGATGTGGCGCCGGTCTTCGCTCGCTCCTGCGATGGCTGTCACCAGTCCGATGGCATTGGAACCCCCAAGTGGTCGAGCCCCGAAGAGGTGGCGGAGTGGGCCACCCCCATCGCCGCTACGGTGGGAGCGCGCACCATGCCTCCCTGGCGGGCATCTTCCGAGTGCAACACCTACATCGGCGACTTCTCGCTCACCGAGGAAGAAGTGGCCACTGTGGTCGCCTGGGCGGAAGGTGGCGCACCCATTGGAGATGCCGCAACCGCTGCGGGGCTGCCGGCGCCCTACGTTCCCGAACAGCTGGATCGGGTCGATCTTGAGCTGCGGATGCCGGTCGCCTACGAGCCCGTGCCGACCGTGGGCACCGACGACTACCGCTGCTTCTTGATGGAGTGGCCTTACGATGAGAAGGTGTGGGTCACCGGCTACCAGATGAAGCCGGACAACCTGCAGGTGGTCCACCACATCATTCCTTTCATCATCTCTCCCGACGATGTGGATCAGTACCGGGCCCTCGACGAAGCCGACCCTGGACCGGGCTACGGCTGCTATGGCGGCCCCGGCGGCGACATCAACACGCTCATCAACACGCGCTGGCTGGGGTCCTGGGCGCCGGGATCTGCGCCGGGAGTGTTCGAGGATGGCGTGGGTCTGGAGATTCCACCGGGCGGGCTGGTGGCCTTCCAGGTGCACTACAACGTCACCGATGATGCTGCGCATGTGGACCAAAGCGGCATCGACTTGCGCGTGGAGACCGAGCGACAAGGCTGGGCGGAGCTTCAGCCGTGGACCGAGGTGGCGTGGTTGTTTGGCGATGGCATGGACATTCCCGCCAACACCAACGACGTCACCCACACCTGGGAGTATGCGCACCGCTCCCGGTTCACCTTTCGCACCGCAGCCCTCCACATGCACACCCTCGGCAAGTCCGCGAAGCTGTGGGTGGAGCACGCCGACGGCACCGAGGACTGCCTCATCCAGGTCGACAACTACGACTTCAATTGGCAGCGCAGCTACCAGCTCGCGGTGCCTGTAGAGACGGTTCCCGGCGACACACTCCACCTGTCGTGTACCTGGGACAACCCCACCGACGACGACGCGGCTTGGGGCGACGGCACGGGTGACGAGATGTGTCTGGGGATCTCACTCATCACCGATTGAGGTCGGTCGCAAGACGAGGGTCACTCCGCGACGGACAGCCCCCGTCTCAGGCGCATCTCGCGGCCCATCTCCACCAGATCCTGCGGGGTCAGCACCTCTGCGGCCAGCGGAATTAGCTCGCCGTCCTCGCGCGCGATGTGCGAGGTGTAGACCGTGTGCATCTTTGCGAGAACAGCGTTTAAGCGGGCGTGCTGATCAGCATCCAGCCGTCCGTCTGACAGCCAGGCTTCCATCGCTTCATCCACCACGTCGTGCAGTGGCGCCATCTCCACATGGTCGGCCTCAAGCGCATTCGCCAAGGCTGCTCCTTGCGCCGCTCTGGGATGCGAAGACGCCCTTAGACGCGGGAACAAGGAGTCTTCCTCGTCTGAGGTGTGCCACGGTGCGTTGGTCTGAAAGTAGTGTGCGGCCTGCCGTGCGCCATCGGCATGCAGTGTATCCAGGGGACACCCAGGGTCACACGCCGCCACCTTCATCTGGGCGCCGAGAAAGCGCTCCACGCGGCGGTGGCAGTCCTTCAGCATGCCCAGTGGGTCGGTGAAGTCCGCTGCACGGGGAGCGCCGGGCATCAACGCCATGGGGGTCTACCAGCGCACGCGGCCGGTGGCCGTCACGAGGCTGACCATCTCTCCGCCGAGGTTGTCCGATGCCAGCAAGTGGCCGCCTTGCAACACAAGCGCCGGCTTCAGGCCGATGGACTCCGGCCCCACCAACACATCGCCCACCTCGACCGCCCAGTTGAGCTCGGTGCCGAGCGCATAGCCCTCGGTCTGTTCGCCCAGGTGGTTGGCCGGCACGCCGCCGTTGCGGGTGGTGGAGAAGGGCTGCGAGATGGGGGCGGTGGCCCAGTGCAGGGTGGGACCCGCGCGGACTTCAAGCCACTCCGTGGCATCCAGCGCCACGACCGGCTGCAGGAAGATGGCGTGGAGGAAGGCACCCTCGCGCACAATCGCCTCGGAGCCCTCCGGGGCACCGCCGGAGTGCTCGGGCCGGCCGATCTGGTCGTAGGCTGCGGCGTCGATGGCGCCCAACATCTCGTCGTGAGTGACCATGCCGGCGTCGAAGTCGCGGTCGAAGGCGAAGTCGTTGACGCGGTCGTTGTCGCCATTTCCGTCGCCCGACGCCCAGCCACCCCGCAGGATGCCGCGCACCGGCACATCGGCCTGGCCCACCTCCATCAGGCCCGTGACGCCGCCCGCCCGCACCTTCTGGCGGCTGCCTTCGTAGCGGGTGTTGTAGTTGAGCGAGCGGTCCGACGAGCCGAGGAGCGTGGCGCCTTCGCCGGCGAGACGCACCTGCATGCCGCCGATCTCACCGGTCCAGTCGGCGTAGGCGTCGAGAGCGGTGATGAGGGTGGTGCGCTCGTCGTCTTCCTCGGTCTGACGCCGGTGGACGCCGTAGAAGCCCACCTTGGCGCCCTCGTCGGGGGCCCACATCAAGGCGCCGATGCCTTGCCAGGCCTTCTGGCCCTTTTCGCCTTCTTCGCCGAAGGGGTGCCAGCGGGCGAATTCATCTTCGATGACGCGGTCGCCGGCCAGCGAGATGGACAGGGGCACATCGCCGCCACCGAATGGACGGCTGCCGACCTGTACGCGAATCACGCGGTCGCCGAAGTCATTGCGGCCAAACACCGGGTCGCGGTTGCCATCGTTGGCCAGCATGCCGAGGCCCCAGTGGCTTGTGGCCACGCCGGCTTGCAGCCCGATGGGACCGAGCCGCGCCTTCAAGAACGCCTTGCGAAGGTCGTAGTCCTCGCCATCTCCGACTCCCACACGGTGACGGTCTCGGGCGTCTTCTTCACCGGGGACATCCCAGGCATCGCCGGCGAGCTGTCCGTCGATGAGGTCGCCTTCCAACACAAAGCGCACGCCGCCGCCTCCCAGCGCGAGGCCGGTGCGCAGGCGCGAGTCGAGCATCCCGTCTTGGCCGAGCTGAGTGCCGTCGGTGTCGAGCTGGATCGCAGGAGGCAGGCTGTAGATGAGCCGCAGCTCACCGTAAGCGTCGAACATGCCGCCGTCGGGAATCTCGGGCTGCACCGCCGGCGCACCCACCTGTCCGAATTCGCCGGCCGAAGCGACCGAGAGCATCAAGATGAGGGCGTTCATCGGTCACCTCCAGCGTCGGACCCATCATCTGGGAGCTGGGGAATCCAGGAGCAGGAGGCGTCTTCGAGGCAGACGTCGTCGCTGATCTCGGCCCCGCCACTCTTGAAGTAGGAGGCGATCTGCATGGTGGCGAAGGTGGCGATGTCGAAGGCGTCGTCGGGTCGTGGGGTGGCGAAGCCGTGGGAGCCGGTGGTGCTCACGTAGGGCAATCTCAGGCCGCTCTGGCCGGCGGTGGTGTCCACCACGACGCGGAGGGGGGCCTCGGAGGTGGCGTCGTTGCCGTCCTGGCCGCTGTCGAGGTCATCGGCATCAAACAGGCAGGGGGTGCCGTCGGCACACACGTAGGGGCCGTACTGCTCCAGGCCCTGCACGACCTTCTTTTCGATGAGCCAGCGGTCTACTGAGGTGCCGTAGCGGTCGTCGGCTTCTTCGTCGCTGAGCCAGCCAGCGGCGCGGGCCAGCGCGATGCCGGTGGACACGTTGACGATGGTGTCGCCGGGAGTGGGCACGAGGAGCACGTTGCGGGGCTCGCCGTTGGTGCCGGGGAGAGGCTCGTCTTCGAAGCCGCGCGCATACGCAATCGGGTCGCCGGGCTCCAGAATCGCGCTGAACACGAAGCCCACTCGCCGAACCTCGGGAGTGGACCGGATGTGACCGAGCCCTTCCGCCGCTGCCACGAGGGTGGAGCCGGGAGGGAAGTTGACGCCCTGGAAGGTGACTTGTTGCTCGAAGGTGTCGAGCTCGTGAATGATCTCGCCGCCTTCGGTCTCAAGCCGAATCACGAGCTGGTCGCCCACGAGGGTGGGGTCTTCGATGGTGTAGGGGGATGGACCGGTGAGCGGCTCGGATGGGCCTTCCATTGGGATGCCGGCCAGCTGGGCCTTCTCCCACGCCGATGCGGCATCGGCGGGGATGCCCACGCGGAAGGTGCCGTCGGCGGGGATGTAGCCCTCGTGGACAACGCCGTTGTCTATGTTCTCGACGACGATGCGGCCGCCCGCCGGGAAGCTGTCGATGGTGGCGATGTGGACCGGCACCATGTCCATGACGGTGTTGACGTACTGCACGACGTCGAGGGTGCCTTGGTCGTTGGGAATGCCCACGATGAGGGGACTCATGAGGCGGCCGTGCATGGCCTCCACCGCACCGCCGATCTCGGTACGGAAGGCGACGTCGAGCAGCCCGCCCCCCGGCACAACGGGCGCCCAGGCGTCGACCTCGTCGGTGACCGCCGCAGCGACCGCGGTGTTGATTCCGCCAAGCGAGCCGCCGAGCACTGAGTAGTTGTTGTCGGGGCCACCGATGTCGGGGGTGCCGTCGCCGTCCCAGTCGCACGACACCCCGCTGCCGCCGGTCTCTTTCTCCCAGTCGACCTCGCCGCAGGCCATCAGGCTGTCGATGAACTGGGCGTGGTCGAGCGCCGCTTGGCGCACCATGTCGCGGGTGTGGAAGGCGTCGGCACTCCACTGGTCGCCGCCGGAGTCCTTGAAGCCGTCAAAGTCGAGGTCGCGGTATCGGCTGTCTTGGAGATGGATGTAGAACTCCATCAGGCCGGTGGGCTCGAGGACGGCGAGGATGAGGTCCTCTTCATCGGGGGCGATGGTGGGACCGTGGCCCGGGTAGTCGAACGCACACGCCGCGAAGCCCATGCGGTTCATGGCCCAGGCAAAGCCGAGGAAGTCGAACCGAGAGGAGCCGTAGCCGTGGCCGAAGACCACGACCGGGGCCGGCTGAGGAATGTCCTTGGGCAACACACAGGTGAACGGAACCCGCTCGCCGCGCGCAGAGTACTCGCCGTTGTGGCTGTCGATCTGCCAGAAGTCGTTGCTGTCGTCGACCTCGGGCCATGCGCCGGGGGCGTGGTCGAGGTCGCCCATGAGGTTGGGGGTGACAAATGCGCCGCCCACCACGTGGGAGCCGAAGGCTGAGTAGTTGTCGACCAACGCGTCTGCGCTGGCGCCGCTGAACAGACCCAGGGTGGCGAGCGTGCCGATGAGGCTCTCGACGGGCAACATCAGGGGGTCTGAGCCGGAGATAGAGTTGGTCACCAGCGCCTCGGACACCCCTTCGGGGAAGGCGTTGTCGAGACGGGCCAGCGGGCCTTCACCCTTGAGACCGCGGCGGGCGTCGACGAGGTCCTGGGTGATGGAGCCGGTGGTGTAGGTCCAGGCGTAGGCGACGTCTTCGAGGCCCAGGCCAACCGCACCGAGGGCATCGGGCATGGGGCCGAGAGCTTCGGTCTGGCGCAGGTGGTGGACGTAGTCCCACGGGGAGCGCGCGGGCTGGCCGTCGAGGCCCTTCACCCGTTCGGTGACGACCACAGCGTAGGTGGTCTGTTCGCGCAGTGGCTGCACGGGACGCACAATCAGCGTGTTGGTCTCGCGTTCGTACCAACTCAAGAGGTCTTCGCGGCTGTCTCCGCCTTCGGGATACACGTTTGGCTTGTCGAGAGTGCCGTCGTTGTCGGTGTCTTCACCCCAGTCAAGCACGCCGTTTCCGTTGAGGTCCTCGTCGATGGTGTCGAAGATGATGCTCGGCTCTTCCGACCGAGTGTCGTTGGGGAAGTAGCGGTCGCCTCGCGCGGCGTCCATTGGGTAGCGGCCCTGGCCCATGTCGATGGGAATCAGGCGCTGATACTCGGGAGAGTCGGGGGTGATGTCGATGAGAAAGACAGCGTCGTCGGCAAACTGGGCATCACCGAACGAAGGGTCGTCGCGGTGGCGTGCGGCCAGGTCGTCGAGGTCGAGGGGCTTGGAGAAGCCGACTGCGATGGGCGAGTAGACGCCAAAGCCCGACAAGGTGTTGACCTTGATGCGCGCTTTTTCCTCGACCCATGTGTTGGCCGTGATGGGCACGTTGAGACGCAGGCCTGTGGGACTGTGGCGGTCGACCGTGGTGGCGAGGTCGTTGGGGTAGGGGATGTCGGGGAGCGGCTCAGCATCCCAGTCAACACGCACTTCGGGGCCGTTGCCGGCCGGCGTAGCGCGGAGGCCTTCGGGGTAGGGCGCGCAGGCGGCAGAGAGGGCAGAGCCCATCAGCAGGATGCTGCGCGCAGAGTGATGTCGTCTCATGGCGTGTCCGGGTCAGTGAAGCGTCGGGCCGCGTAGCATGTCACAGGCATGGGCGGGTGGGAGGCCCTTCGTGGTCAGGGCTCATTGCTCTGACTGCTGCTCCGACCATCTTCGCGAGGAGCCATCGCCGACCGGTGAAGCTGTGATCGGCACTGAGTGTGCCAAGAGAGAGCCAACTCAACACGAAGACATGGGTCCTCCAGCCGCTGTCTTCAGGACAGAATAGGTGCCAGGTGTTGATTGTTTATCGACCTGCCCGATAAATAATCAACACCTGGCACCTTCATTCTGTTTCGAGCAGCGCATG
>Ga0315322_10001160_pt1 | contig 20191 bp, 14 predicted proteins | sample M110021515metaG_FD_203461 | JGI IMG/M metagenome (GOLD analysis project Ga0315322, IMG submission 203461) | Ammonia-oxidizing marine archaeal communities from Monterey Bay, California, United States - M1 100m 21515 | ecosystem: Environmental > Aquatic > Marine > Intertidal zone | place: USA...
TTCCGGCACCCGATATAGAAACTCCGGACGATCAATCCACTGAGGAAGTGAAAATCCATGTTCCCATACGATACCTCGCTCAACATAAGCGCCCCATGGCATCATGTCCGGACGACGATTCATTTTAAACGTTTCGATTCCTTCGGTGGTGGGACCGGTGGTTGGACGCCGAACTGCCGGCACAACCAAATCTCCAGGCTGCACCTGATCTACACCTTCGCCAACCTCAAGAACCCGAGCTAAACACTCATGCCCTAAGACCAACTGCTCATCGCCAGGTGGTACGTGAGGAGTCCCTGCATGAAGGATCTCCCGGTCCGTTCCACAAACTCCCAAAAATACTGTTTCACAAATCACTTCGCCGGCTGAAACTTTAGACGGCTCGATCGGGTCGACAAGTTGAGGCTGCGAATTCCCCGGAACCGCGGCAATAGACTGAAATGTCATTGTCCAATTACTTTCTTTTTTACTTACTTAGTAACTGATACGGCTTGGCTGAGACATGCGTTGGCTCACCGGCGACAAGCTCACTTACTAACTTGCCTGTCGCGGGACCCATGGATAGTCCCAACATATTATGGCCTGTTGCAACCAGCACATTATCCATCCGTGGACTGGTGTCAATAATCGGAATTCCATGGTAGATCATTGGTCGCCAACCATACCATTCTTCTTCAACATAATCACCATAAGGTTCACGCAGGTAGGGTTCAGCACCTTTCTTTAGCAACTCAATCCGACGTCGATTAATGGAAGTGTCATAGCCGGAAAATTCCATGGTTGACCCTAAACGATAACCTGATAGCATCGGCGTCATGACAACACGATGCTGAGGAAAGATCATCGGAATGCGTGGCGAGTACTGCGGCTTCGGATAAGTTAATGAATAACCTTTCCCCGGTTGGATAGGAAGATCGGCCCCGATTTCCTTCTCCCATTGCGGAGAAATCGCACCCACAGCAAGCACAAACTTGTCTGCTTCTATAACACCATCCCGAGTTAAAACCCCGGTTGCTTTAATCCCCTTCCGCTTAAACTTAAAGACCTCCGTGCCTTCACGAACATCCACATCATAGTTTTGCAACACACGCTTCCACTCTGACATCAGGCGATCCGGACGTAAATGAGCATCCTCTTCGTAATACCAACCGCCGGCAACATCCTCAGCCACAACCGGTTCAAGTTCAGATAAGGCACAAGTATCAAAGCGTCTGGCTGGCAACGAGAAGTGCTTCGTCAGAAAGTCATCCGTAGCCTGATAAGAATCCATAGCGGCTTGATCTTTATATACATAAAGCAAACCATTCTTCTGCCATTCACATTCAATCTGCTCCCTCTCGATCAGGCTTTGGTAAAGATGCAGCGATGATTCGAGTAGCGGCATACGAGCTTCCGCCGCCTGTAACATGTGACGCTGATTACATCGCAACGCGAACTTTACTAACCACAACCATAATCGCGGACTAAAACGCGGCTTGATGTAGAGCGGGTTATGTCGTTTGAACAGAGTCTTCAGTGTGCTCGATACGGCGCCGGGACTAGCCAGTGGCAAGGCATCACTAGGGCAAATCAGGCCACAATTTCCATGGGAACACTCACTACCGAGGGTGTTCTTATCGATTAATGTAACTCGATAACCAGCCTGACGAAGAAAATAGGCGCTCGAAGCTCCGATGACGCCGCCCCCAATAACAATAACGTGTGACTGCTTCTGCTCTGCCATGGTCAGCTACCCGCTTTCCCAATTCCAAATCGGAGATGATCACCGTTTTGTAGTATCATTTGAGCATCAGCGGTAATATACGCCGTTCCCCGAACCGTTGGAATACAACGCGATCCGTCTTCGTTCCAGACCGCGGAAGCTTCAAACACACTACCCACAATACTTTCTTGTCGCCATATTTCGCCCGGAGCAATAACACCATCGGCCAAAAGGCAGGCCACTTTGGCGCTCGTTCCCGTCCCACATGGCGAACGATCGTATTGCAACCCGGGACACAATACGAAATTCCTCGAGTCGGCATTTGGATTGTCTGTTTCAGAGAACAGCTCAATGTGATCGATGACTTTTCCGTCTTCACCCACAATTCCATTACCAGCCAATGCAGACGTCACTGCGATACAGTAGTCGTTCAAGCTGGGAACATTTTCAATCTCGAGTTGCTGACCATGATCCTTGATCAAAAAGAACCAATTTCCGCCCCAGGCAATATCGCCCTGAGCCACACCGTACCCCGGTACATCAATGGCAACATCTTTGCGGTATCGGTAGCTGGAGACATTCGTCAACTCAACGGTATGATCGTCTACTAACTCAAATTCGATAACACCTACCGGTGACTCAACTTTTTGACTTCCCAACTCGATTTGCCCGAGATAGTTGAGGGTAACCCCAAGTCCGATAGTCCCATGGCCACACATCCATAATGAGCCGACATTATTAAAAAAGATGACCCCATAGTCACATTCGGGATGTTCGGAAGGTACAAGCAGAGCACCAACCATGGCATCCCAACCTCGTGGCTCATTCACGATGGCACTCCGAAAGTCGTCAAATTTTTCATTAAAGACCTGCATTTGATCCAACACGGAACCACCACCCAACTCCGGAACGCCGGAAATGACAATCCGCGTAGGCTCGCCGCCGGTATGTGAATCTATAGTACGTATTGGTTCTGACATAGCGTTATCTAATTTCCAGAACCGGCTCACCAAGTACATCCATACGAGGTGCACAGCCCATGCCTGGGTCGGTCGAGGCACTCATGCGGCCGTTGACTCGCTGCGGGGCATTTTCGGCATTGCTAACGGGCCCGTAACTATTAAAGTCGGTGGAACTGAAGAGGAGGTCCGTGGGTGTGCTATGTGCTAAATGTGCAATCGCTGCGGTCGTGATATCACCGCCCCAACTATCTTCGATCGTCATCCCCACGCCAATCGAAGCGCATAGTTCTCGAGCCTGAGCTGCTTTGGTCAGACCGCCGAACTTACTAATTTTAATATTCACTACATCCATGGCCTGATCGGCATAACCTTTCATCAGGACATCGAGCGAATCAATACACTCGTCCATCACAAAAGGATGATTGGTGCGTCGTCGAATCGAGAGACATTCTTCATAGCTAAAGCAAGGCTGCTCAATATAAACATCGATATCTGCCACCCCGCGTACCACTCTGGCTGCTTCATGCATCAGCCAGCCGGTATTGGCATCAGCAACAAGTTTGTCGCCGGTCTGAAGGCGTTCAGCAACTTTATGAATTCGTTGAATATCAATATCGGGATCACCACCCACTTTGAGTTGGAAACGACGGTAACCTTCCTCACGATAACTCTGAACATTATCGGCCATCGCTTCAGGCTCTTGCTGTGAAATAGCTCGATACAGAACAAAATCGTCCCCATAACGGCCCCCCAATAATTCACAAATTGGCAATCCTGCCGTTTGCCCTTTGATATCCCAGCAGGCTATATCAATGGGAGACTTTACATACGGATGACCTTTCAACGCCCGATCCATCAACCGATTGAGAGGACCCAGCTTTAGTGGATCCTGACCAATCAGGTGTGGGCCCAATTCGCGAATGCCGCTGCGAACACCGGCAGCATAGGCAGGTAAATAAAACGGCCCCAGAGGACAGCACTCTCCATAGCCGGCTAGTCCGGTATCTGTAATCACTTCCACTACATTACTATCAAATACGGTCACCGATTTACCACCGGACCACTTATAAGTAGTTTCATGCAGAGGAAGGTCTACCTGATATACGCGAATAGCTTCGATCTTCATCGATATTTATCTCCAGATAATTTTTTCTTTGACAGGCTGTGGAGCCCCTTTTTTCCGTTCGGGCCAATCGTTCTTGGGATATCCCAAATAAAAGATTCCTAAACAGCGATCTTCTTCTCCCTCGAACCCGAATTCCGCTCTTACGGCCGGGACGTCATAGACGGGAGCTGTAGACCAAAATCCACCTAGCCCCTCCGCCGCTGCTGACAAATGTAAATTTTGCACTGCACAGGCAACAGCCATGACTTCTTCTTCGGCAGGGATTTTACCCGGATGGCGTTTCATTCCTAAAACAACTGCGGCCCGAGTGCATTCCGCATAGGCTGCCATTTTCTCTCGCTTTGCTTCTCTAAATTCTTCTTCCGACGTATGAGCGGTATAAGCCTGCCGTAAAACTTCTGCTAGGTCTTTTAAGGAATCTCCCTGATAAACCGTAAACCGCCAGGGTTCCGTGAGTCCGTGTGTTGGCGCCCAATTGGCGTTACTGAGCAACTGTTCAATCGTCTCTTTGCTGACCGGACGATCCGAAAAATTAGACTCGCCAATGCTTACAATCGGCTTAACTGTGCGCCTAAATTCGATCAGTTCACTAAGTGACTGCAAGTCGATCATGATTAACTCAATTGGCTTTTAAGAAAGAAATCCACTATGAGCAGAGCTAGTTTCTGTCTCATGTTATCTGTTGATTGTACTTATGGACATTTCGAGTGTTAACCATGATTTACGGCGGATTTCAATCTGCCCAGGACGGTCTTCGAGACTAGGATTCCAAGTGGTATACTAAGGCACTTAAAAACATACGCGCCCATAGCTCAGCTGGATAGAGCAACGGACTTCTAATCCGTAGGTCGCAGGTTCGAATCCTGCTGGGCGTGCTTTCACTAGAAAGAATGAATATCTACCTGGTGCGGAATCATTCATCCTTTTTACCCTTGTGTGATTTGAAGGCGTGAACAATCCCCATCAGCCCGACAAATAACAAAACCAATCCAAGCAAAATACCTTCCACAGCTCCGATCATGTCGGCAAAGAACATAAGCGCCCCACCAACCAATACTGTGAAGATCCAAAGTGGATATCTGATGATCGCTAAACTAACAGAGTAAACCTTATACAATCCGGATTCAGGATTTTTGGCTGCCCGCACACCCAGCTTCAGGACAACAACCGCAATTAGCATACCGATTGTCCCCACCAGTTCCAGGGCAATCTGTGCCCAAATAAACATTTGAATTAGCTCCCATCATCAGTATCTGAAAATCGTTATCTCTGTTTTATCACTTAATTTTGATCGGCAACTGAGCCATAAACAACCTTAACTGATTCTTAAATCGTATGGCACTACGAAGTTCAAACGCTCTGGAAACACGTTGATCTGTGTTGTGCAATCCATCTGAGCAACGACTTTTTTTGGTATTCGCCCATATTCGTACCGATGCTAATTGGTGGCTGGTGGGTATTTCTTCAGCAAATCAAACAATACCCAACGATTACCTGCAATGCGTGGAGGAGCCAATATTACCAAGGGGTCAACGAGTGTTTCAATTGTGGATCTGCAAGCTTTACCGATAATGGGGACACGTTCTCTAAAAGACTTAAAAAAGAAGTTTTGATGTACGCGGTTGGATTTTTCGTCCTGTTTTGTTTTTTCTAAGTGAGTGATTCTGTGGCGGGAAAAGAGCTTTCGAAAATAGCGATCTACAGAGCTGGGACATCATTTTCAATCCTCCTCTAGATACTAATTCTCAAGATATTCAAACCGCACTCGTCGTTACCTGAGGACAGTGTTACCAAAATCGAAAACGGAGAGAGCGGAGATAAATAAGAAGATTCGCAGCCAACTCCAACTCCACAGCCGCCATTGCTTAGCCGCTGACAGGTTTGTTCATGCTGGTTGTTTAGCTTCGTTAGAGGTAAGATACGGTTGAGGACCAGACCGCATAGTCATTTCAGCTCACCTAACGTCTGGTGTTGCTTTCCGAAGATGCTCCTTTATCTAAAAATCACTGGCAGCATTTGAGGTCAAGGCTCTTTATCCAGCGTGGGCGAAATTGAAGATTTATTATCCGGAGTTTGTTGATGCAGTTTGACGGCCAAAAACAAGTCGCAAATCAATACCAACCGCCTCAGTCCCCTTCACCAACAAAGGGCAAGTCTAATAAAACTCTTGTGATACTGATCCTGGTTCTCGTGGGAGGATTTTTCCTGATCTGCTGTGGCGGTCTTGGGGGATTGACGTATTTCGGTCTGGATATAGTCTCATCAGAGGTGGGAAACCAAGTCCGGGACCATCCGACGATTAAGGCCGAAATCGGGGAGATCAAATCATTTGATATGAGCCTGACTAAATCTGCGCACATCAGAGAGGATGACGTCTTTGTCTTTGATGTCCAGGGAACCAAAGGGAACGGAGAGGTAACTGCCAAGATTTTCACCAACTCAGAGGGTATGGAGGAAATCATCTGGGCAAGCCTGACAACATCCACCGGTAGGACGATGAGCTTGATACCCTAGCTTGATCTTGCTGGGAGTATTATTTTTTTTGAACGAAGGAAAGAAGCGATGGTTCGTTTGCTCAGCGGTTGCCTCATTCACCTGCTATTGCTTCTGCTGAACGCAGGTTTTGCGAATCTCAACGCAGACGAAGCTCCCCGCTGGGCTCTTAGCTACGATGCCGGGTATCGTGACACAAACGGTGCTTATGCCGGTGGTAGTGAGATCATGCATCTTGTCTCTCATCAAGGAAAACTCTATGCCGCCAATGGATACTGGATGGATGCTCACTGGGTGATTCCACCGGATGCCCAAAAACAGTCAGCACAGGTCCTGCGGCTCGACAAGCCCGATGATAATTGGCAGGTCGATCTGGAGATGGGAGCGACGAACGGTTACGACCTTCGATATATGAAGGGTAACATCCTCAAGTCAGTCACATTTTCATACGGGGCCGATGGCAAGCCACTCGAGCGTCCGGTCAATTTACTCGTCATGGCAGCCGGCGCAACTTTCGAGCGTGGCGGGGCGGTTTCCGCCTGGGTCCGCGATGACACCAAGGGTACCTGGAATCACTCGATCGTTCGGCACGGTGCCAACGGTGGTGGAATCCGCTGGGTTCCCAGAGACTTGGAAGTCTATCGTGACAAAATAACAGGCGTTGAACGCCTCATCCTTCTGCTGGGAAATCCTGGCGTTGTTTCCGGGGTCTATGATCCGAATATTCCAGGTAAGATTCGTTGGGAAACAGTACTTGAATATCCGTTTCCGGACGTCGGTAGCGTCTCGACTCGCCCTCTTGGAATCGTACAGGCTAACAACTCACTTTTGTTCTCGGTGGACGACGCTATCCTTCGCCGAAACGACGGCATACGCCCCAGCTATACCGAAATCATCCGACTGGCTGATGATGTCGATACAGATGTCGGAGGTATTCGTGGACTAACCGCCATCAACAATCCAAACGGGCCGGGACAGTCGATTCTATTCTTATGGGCACCGGGAGGACGATCTACCAGTCAAGTCAAACGACTGGACCCCGACGGCAGAGGGGGTTACTCCCTCCATGACGAAGAAAACATGATGGAACTCATGGAAAAGCATCTTGGCCAGGACGTGACTTACACCTTAGGGGCTCACAATATGATGTATCCGATTCATGATCCTCAAAGTGGCGAACTTGTACACCTCATTGGATTCCAGGGAAACCTGGCGGGAAAGAACCATCTGCAATGGGCGGGAAGTCGACTCTATGCCGGTGCCCTATATGCCATCCGCCGCGCCGATCAGACTTATTCTATCCATGAAGTAAATAATGTCTACTCACCGGGCAAGCCCACGCTCGTCTCCCCTCGTGCATTCTGCCTTTCTCCTTTCGAAGACAACACACTTTTCATTGGTGGACATGATTCCAGCAATCGCATTTCTGACGACATGGCCTGGATTTGCAAGGCGCCTCTAGAAGTTGTTTTAGGAATCAAAAAGGGGCTTGATCTAATCGAGAAACCACTTGAATCAGAAATAGCGGAGAAGTTACAAGAAGGGCCGGTTTACGAATTAAGAATATACAAAGCCAACGAAAACCGTTTTGACCACCTGCTGACCCGTTTCCGTGAATACACGGATCGCATTTTTTCCAAATACAACATGGAATCATTAGGTTACTGGGTTCCCACCGATGGAACGGTTCGCCAAAAACGCCGCATTCTATACATCCTTAAACATCCATCACGTTACGACGCTTACTCGAATTGGATCCACTTCACCAACGACCGGGAATGGCAACAAGTTCTCGAAATGCCCACTTTTAAAGGACTCTTAGCTGAAAAACCAACCAGCCTCTTCATGAATGAAACCGAATATTCAAATCAGTTCGGAAAGGGGTTTAATGAAGAAGCGGGCGTTTTAGAACTTCGTACCTACACTGCCCGAGAAGGCAAACTTAGTACTTTGAACAATCGATTCCAAAGTCATACCACTACCTTATTCGAGAAGCATGGGATGGCGAATCTTGCCTGTTGGACAGCCTTCGACGCTCCGGAAAACAAAACCACTTTGATCTATATGCTCCAACATAAAAATCGTGAACAGGCCAATGCAAATTGGAAAGCTTTCCTGTCAGATCCTGACTGGCAACAAGTATCTGCTGAGTCGACCAGCGATGGAAAGTTGCTCGCAAAACCACCAGAGAGTCTCTATCTTCGGCCGTTGGACATTTCAGTTCCCTAGGCGACTAAAAGCCAGGAGTTTCAAATCTCCCCATGAGACGGGGGACATCAAATGATGTCTTCTTGATTACTGCTCAGTGGTGTAGGGACGGTATTTGGGAATCGGGACATAATTCCCTTTACCTTTTTCCCAGCGAAACCTGTCACCATCGACAACCAAATCTTTGCGAGCGTTTAATTTGTCTTCCGGAGCCGCAAAGACTTTAGGCGCAGCCTTTTGCAATTCTGCTTTTAACTCTGCAAAACGCTCATCCGCAGCAAGATTTCTCCACTCATTGGGATCCTTACTAAGGTCATACAACTCTTCTCCGTCTTCTCCATACCGGATATACCTCCAGTCTCGATTGATGACGGCATACTCTCCAGGCTTCACATAGGGAAGAAAGATACTTCGGTCACTTGCTTTCGCCGGTTCACGCAGCGTTGCTGCCAAGGAGGTCCCCTCTAGTATTTGGCGAGGTTTTGGTAATTTGCACATCTCCACCAACGTCGGGTAGATATCAATCAAACTCACCGTCACATCGGTGTCTACCCCGTTAGCCACTTGGGGGCCGGCCCAGATAAAAGGCACATTCGAAGTACGCTCCCACAATGTATGCTTCCCCCACTGCCCCTTCTCGCCAAGGTGATAGCCGTGGTCACTCCATAAAACAACAATCGTATTGTCAGCATAGGGGCTGGCGTCCAACGCATTCAAAACCCGGCCTAACATTGCATCTGCATAACTAACGCAAGCCAGGTATCCATGCATCGCATCCTGATAAGCTTTCATAGAAATAAGTCTGTCAAAGTGCAGACGCTTCCGATTTACACGCACCTTTTGTATTTTTTCCGGCAAGTCTTCTAAGTCATCCTCAAGCAAAGGAGGCAACTTAATCTCTTGAGGATCATAAAGATCAAAATATTTTTGAGGACAATAGTTGGGATAGTGGGGAGCATAGAGTCCACAAGCCAGAAAGAATGGTTTCTCATGGTTCTTCTGTAGCTGCTCCACTGCCCAGTTGGCTCGAATCGTATCCGCTATTTCCTCTTCTTTTGCGTTATCAACTGCTCCCCACTCCAGGAATAGACCCGCACTGAATTGCTTCCCGCGGTTGTAACGACTGTTAGGAAACGGTTGGGGCACCGGCGTCTCACTGCTCCAGGATTCCATCGGCCAACCTCGTTCACGCTGAATTTGATTACGCAAATAGAATTGAGTCCAACCTCTCTGGTCGATGGCCCCGGTCGGATGGTGATACAGCTTTCCCGTACCCAGAGTCGTATAACCTGCCTTGGCAAAACTCGTCTGGAGAGATTCTATTTCAGGCCTGGCAACAAAGTAATTCGGAGTCATGTAACAACCGGTCGTCGAAGCATACAAACCTGAAAAAATTGCGGCGCGGCTAGGAGCACAAAACACACCAGCCGTGTGCCCATTGGTAAAACAAACACCCCGCGCGGCGAGCAGATCGAGATTGGGAGTAATCGCATTAGGCGTCGATTCCAAACAGCCAATCCAGTCGTTCATGTCATCGACTGCCAAAAACAACACGTTTGGCCGATCATCAGCAGGAAGTGATGTACAACAAAGAGTCAGTACAAAAAGCAACTCCAAAACACGATTCATTTGTTAAAGCTTTCCATGAGATTTCCCCCGACTTCTAAACTCGAATATTAAACAATGTAACACGATTCACCCGAATCCCTAACGCACTCAGACATGGATTAGTAACACAACTTACCGATCAGGAAGTAAAATAAAGCCAAGGATTAATTTTAACGGACTAGCTAATACTCAATCATGCCATTGACTCGTCTTATTATCACATTCGCATTACTCGTTGCACTCGTTGCGACGAAGGTTCATGCAATGCAACCAGAAGTCACTACAGCACTTGCGGTGAAAGGCGAGTTAATCCTGGAAGACAACGGATCCCAAGACCGTGAACGTGGAAAAGCCGTACCGTTAAATGAATATACCGCTGTTCGACTTGGTGCCGGAAAATGGGAACGCACCGGTAACGACAACAACATCTGGCGTTCAACTCACTCACCTGATGCCGGGCATGTGCCGGTGATGGCGTACCAGGGCTTTGATGAGAGAAACCTAATCATTGAGGTGACATTTCGTTTTGGTAAAAACACCCAGCCCTGGCATCATCAGTGCTTTCGCATTGCTACTGACCGGCGACCGGACATTACAGGACACATCCTCTCTGCTTGGGCTAACGTCAACAATGACTTCATCGAATCCGGTTTTCTGCTTCAACACATTCGCAAGACACCTGAAAAACAAGTCATCCAAGACCTACTACTCGACTATCAGAATCTCCGGCTTGCTCCTGACAAATGGCACACTGCCCTACTGGAAATCGTGGGGGAGGAGGCACTCTTTAGAGTCGGCAATCATTTGGCCTACACAAAAACCAATCAAATCACAACTTCAAAAACACTCGTGTCATTAACCATGGGTAGCACCTGGCACGAAATGAAACGTGTTCGCATTTGGAGAGCCGAGCTAAATCCAAAATGGGAACACACCAAGGACAATATACTTTCCAAACGAAGAACATTTGAAGCGATGGAACACCACTACAAAAACCCCTAACCTCATTAGCCGTGGAACGAATTAGATACCATGCAAGTTATAGACATCGCTGAGAAACTCCGTACATTCCATGAACATTGGTCTCCCAAAGTAATTGCCGAGCTTAATGGGCAGCATCTTAAAGTAGTCAAACTGCTTGGCGAATTTGACTGGCACTTCCATGAACACGAAGATGAATTGTTCTGGGTTATTCAGGGAACACTGGTGATTCACTTCCGTGACTCATCCATTCAATTGGAGTCTGGTCAAATGTGTGTGATTCCGAAAGGAGTCGAACATAAACCAGTCGCGGAAGAAGAATGTGAAGTCGTACTGTTTGAGCCAGTTGGTACACTCAACACCGGCAATCTGGAAAACAATCGTACCGTTAGCAAGCCCGAAGTGATTTAACAACCACCGTTATAATATAGAAACAGGATTAGACTTCCTATGGCACGACCAGCCTTTATATTCCTTATTCTCATCGCCGCCTCGACCTCCAAGGAAGTTTTATCCGCGGACAGGCCAAACGTACTATTGATTTCGATCGATGATCTCAACGACTGGACAGGTTGCCTCGGTGGCCATCCACAGGCCAAGACTCCTAATATTGATCGTTTAGCCGATCGAGGCACTCTGTTCTCCAATGCCCATTGCCAGTCACCGGTATGTAACCCATCTCGAGCCAGTATGCAGACCGGCCGATATCCCCACACTTCCGGAATCTACTTCCTATCTCCAGATTTAAAACAGTCACCGAAGTTGCAAAACCTGGATACCCTTCCAGAACGATTTGCCAAGCATGACTACCAAACATTAGCGGCCGGGAAGATTTTCCACCGCCAAGATCAACGATTCTTCCAAGACTATGGAGGGTCGATGGGAGGATTCGGCCCTCGCCCCGAAACTAAGATTTCACAACCGCATGGACACCCGCTTTGGGACTGGGGCGCATTTCCTGAACAGGATGAGATGATGCCTGACTATAAAATCGCTCACTGGGCCGTCGAAAAGCTAAATGCTCTTCCGGAAGATTTGAAGAAGCCCTTTTTTATGGGGGTCGGATTCTACCGACCTCATGTCCCGATGTTTGCTCCTAAGAAGTGGTTCGACCTATTCCCGAAAGACCAAATCAAGCTACCAGTCGTGCAAACAAAAGATCGTGACGATCTTAGCGATTATGCGATTGCACTGACCAATGAAAAGCACGTATCACCGGAGCATAGCTGGGTCGTTTCTGCTGGGCAGTGGGAACATGCCGTCCAATCTTATTTAGCCTCCGTTGCTTTTGCCGACTATTGTCTGGGAATCGTTCTAGACGCACTAGATAGATCACCGCACCGAGACAATACAATCATCGTGCTTTTCTCCGATCACGGATTTCATCTTGGAGAAAAACAACGCTGGGCTAAACGAACTATTTGGGAAGACGGAACACGTGTTCCTCTGATCGTTGTCGACAAACGTTACGCAGCAGGACAAATCACCACCAAGCCTGCGGAACTTCTGGATGTATTTCCCACTCTGTTGGAATTGTCAGGGCTACCCAAAGACGAGTTACAAGAAGGGAACTCACTGGTCCCTCTATTAAAAAACCCAAAGGCCAACTGGGACCATCCGGCAATCTCTTCGTTTGGAAAAGGCAACTTTGCTGTACGCTCAGAACACTTTCGTTACATTCAATATCTGGATGGCTCCGAAGAGTTTTATGATCACCGGGAAGATCCTCATGAATGGAAAAACCTAATCAACAAGCGCGCCTTTACCAAAATTATTAAGCAACACAAAGCTCATATCCCCCTCGAGCAGGAAGACATCCTCCCCGGGAATTCGACCGGTCATAATGCGTACAAAGCGGCCAGTCGATTCCTCGAAAACTAACAAATACTTCAACCATTCGGAGCCAATTAAATGCGCCGCACTACAAGTCTTCTTACAGTCATAACACTGCTCATTGTCTCAGTTGCCGCTGTTAAGGCTGACGAACTGAATATTCCCGAGGATAACGGAAAACTTCGAATCGTTTGCTTCGGTGCTCATCCGGACGATGCTGAATATAAGTCCGGAGGCACAGCAGCTTTATGGGCAGAACAAGGACACCATGTCCTTTTAGTCTCGGTTACCAATGGGGACATCGGGCACTGGCAAATGTCCGGAGGCGAACTGGCCAAACGCAGAACTGCCGAGTCTGCCGAATGTGCTAAAAGACTAGGTGCTCATTCAAAAGTTCTTGACATCCATGATGGTGAATTATTACCCACGCTGGAGAACCGTAAGACGATCTGTCGTATTATCCGACAATGGAACGCCGATATCGTCATCTCCCATCGGCCCTGGGATTATCATCCGGATCACCGCTATACAGGAATCCTGGTTCAAGATGCAGCCTTTATGGTGACCGTGCCATTCTTTTGTCCAGATGTCCCACACCTCAAAAAGAATCCGGTATTCCTCTATTCAAGCGATGGCTTTACTAAGCCCTATCCATTCGATCCGGATATCGTTGTCTCTCTCGACAGCATCTTCCCAAAAAAGGTCGAGGCGCTGACCGCGTTAGTTTCCCAAGCTTTTGAAGGCGGAGCGGGTGGAAGCCCGGAACGAATGGCATTAGTTCCACCTGCAAGTGACCCTCAAGCACGACACGAATGGCTATATCAACGTTGGGCCCGACGACAAGGAAACGAAGCCAACAAATTCCGTGAACAACTCATTCGTCTGTACGGAATCGAAGTTGGAAACAAGGTAAAATTCGCCGAAGCATTTGAAATCTGCGAATACGGTTCCCGTCCAACGACCCAGCAGTTGAAAGAACTCTTTCCGTTCTTTCCGGACGAACAATAAAAACATTATTCAGTTGCAAACGGTGACGCGGGCATGGTGAGATTTTAGGCGAGTCTCTGATCCCTGCCCCACCTCAATCGGATCAGCATCGTCATGGGTCAGAATGTCACTTAGAGCAATCCGCTGAAAGGTCATCTGGCTTTGGCTACCTTCATAGAGTATGCCAACCGTCTCCGTATCAATCATGGATAGACAGGAGTACCCTGCACTACCATGTTCATCGAGTAAGAGCTGATGCTGTTTAGGCCAAGTCTTTCCATTGTCTGGAGATGCCTTAATCGTGATATGCTTTCGACCGCTCAAGCTGTTCGGGTTGGAAAATAAAAGCCAGTTTTTGTAGAGTTCTCGCTCAACGGCATCCAGCTTCCTATCCTCCGATTTGCCATTCTTCAAAATAGTAAGTTCCCGCTCGATGTTAATCAAACTTGCCATACATGTTCTGGGTTCGATCAATGCCAGCTGTGAGGTTTCATGCTGGTTCCATGTTTTTCCAAGATCACTTGTCGTCATGACAACTCGAGCCGACTTGCGATTGTAGCGGCAATTTAACATGAGGACGCCGGGTTTAATTTCCACTACCTGAGACTCCGTGGTATCGTCGTACGCTCCGGCACCGACTTGCCACGTTTTCCCGTGATCTTTCGAATAGATGATCGTAGAGTGTGGCAAGCGATTGTTTTCCGGTGGATCCTGATACTGAGCTGCAAACACAATCGTTCCATCCTGCATTGTGATTCCTTTCCCGGGCCCCTGCAGAACAAAGCACCACTCGGGACGTTTTACCTGTTTCGTAATATTGATAGGGTCGGACCATGTCACACCGTCATCATCACTTCGCACCAACATAAGCTGCCCTGTCTCCTCGGGGCTTAGTCCTGGACCTGACCCTCGCCAAGAGCGATTTCCGTGACTCCACGTCGCTGCCACCCATATCGTTCCGGTGTTTTCATCCACGAGAACTGCCGGGTCACCAATTCCGTCATAACGCCATTGAGGATCATTCCCCATATCCATGATGACTTCCATGGGATGCCACGTCTGACCACCATCGGTTGAACGAGACACACCAACATCAATATCGCCGGGCAGGTCTCCTCCGCTACGTCGTCGAACGTCGTAGACTCCGATCAACGTTCCGACTGTCGTCGTCGCCAAGCCGGGGATTCTATAGGTATGAGCATCATCATCTCCCCCTTGCCGCAACGCGACCCCCAGTCGTTGCATTGTGGCCGGTGCATTGAGTGAGGTCGACATATCATTTGAAAATGTGAGCTGTTTACATTGAATTCCAATTTGGCCATCGATCGACGCATCGTCAGGCAATGCGCCTTCGATCCAAACTATGTTCTCACCTTCCTTGAGCTGGACTGGGGGGAATTCCCATTTCACGAAATCTTTCGATTGTGTAGGAACGTTGATTTTCACTCGCTGTTCACCTCTCAAACGAACATAAAGTGACTCCACATGAGAATCCCCCAGAACCCGACCACTAACCGAACGAATTGAAAGGGGAGAAACAGATCCCCTCGTTTGAACCCTGAGTTTCAGCAAGGGGCTTGAATCTCGGCCTACCAATACGGGCAAAGAAAAAGGAACCACTTCAACCGTTTCAATTTCCTGAGGCCATGCCGGAGCGATTCTAATATCGTCTAACATAATCCCGGTATTAGCAGGACTCGAGCATGTAAAACGTACCTGTTTGATACTGGAGTCCGCGAGAGAAACTCTCACATGATTCAAAAAGGATCTCCCTACACGAATCTGTCTATCTCCGTTATAGATCTCCTCCCAACCCTTTCCTGAGTTCTTTTCAATCCGAAAGGTAAATGGCGTCCGGACTGTCCAGCGTTCAGCCCAGAAACTAAGTTCGCTGGATCCACCAGTTTTGACACTGACATTTAAAGTCACAACCGTTTTCATTCCACCAGTGAGCTGCAAACACTGTTTACCGGATTTGAAATACCCCGACTTGACGACGGTGAGTCCTTCCTGCGGATGCCATTGTCCAAGCGTAGTATCCAACTGCGAAAACTCGCCCGCCTTACTGGATTCGAATCCTTCAACCGCTGATGTGTTGTCATTGGCAGATATGAACGAACCTTGAGAAGCAATGAACAAAATGAGGGTTGTAAAAGCAACCCTTTGCAATCTCTGATGTGGCCAATCCCGAATATGCAAATCCATGCGAACTCCTAATTAAATCAGTCTCTCAATTTACGTCATCAACTTATCTGATTGGTTTACATTGGCAAGTATTTAAGCGGTGTGAACAAATAGATTATTCGGGGCCTGTTAAAGGGCTTTTCTTACCGCAATCAGCATTTTGCATTAAAAAGAAGCGATCGTCGATTTATGCTATCAACGCTTGCCCACAAAACTGGTTCTTAAGTCTTCCCTTACCGACTTAACTGAGCGTGCATATCAACTGTTCAGCGAATAAAATAAGTTCAACACCCCATCAATCTATCCATCGATCTAATTTCTTAACCATGCGAAACAACTTCCACTCGATTTATCTACTACTGTTTATTACCCTGACCTATTGTACGGCTGCCTCAGCGCAAACAAACTGGAATCAGTTCCGCGGACCTAACAGCGATGGACATATTGATGCGCCTGACCTACCGCAGGACTGGAATGAAGACAAAAATATCGTCTGGAAAACTGCCATCCATGATCGTGGTTGGTCATCACCCGTCGTATGGGATGATCAAGTCTGGGTAACCACGGCAAAACTTGACGGCACCAAGCTGTATGCCGTTTGCCTGAACAAGAAAACCGGAAGAGTCATCCATGACAAACATCTCTTTGATGTGGGAAACGCTCAACCCATTGCAGCAGACAACAGCTATGCAACTCCGACGTCTGTCATCGATGAAAAGCACGTCTACGTGCATTACGGCACTTACGGCACCGCGTGTTTAAATCGCAAAACAGCGGAAATCCTCTGGACACGTCGCGATCTTAATTGCGATCACGAAGCTGGTGCGGGCCCTGCTAGTTCCCCCATGTTATTCGGAGAACTCTTCATCGTGAATGTCGACGGACGTGATGTGCAATACGTGGTCGCCTTAAACAAGAACACCGGAAAAACCGTGTGGAAAACAGATCGTTCAGCAGATTTTACCGATGTCCCTGTCCATAAGCGAAAAGCCTATAGTATGCCAAGTTTGATTGAGAATGCTGGCGAACTACAGTTGGTTAGTAATGGAGCACAGGGTTGCTATGCCTACAACCCACAGACCGGTGAGGAATTATGGAAGATCAAACACCATGGATTCTCCAATGCTCCTCGCCCAGTCTCCGGTCATGGTTTATTGTTTACCACTGTGGATCGGGATAACCCGCAACTGTGGGCAATCCGACTGGGGGGTAAAGGCGACCTGAGTGACAGCCATATTGCCTGGAAAGAAACCGCTGCGATGCCTCCTAGATGCTCTCCCCTGCTGGTGGATGACCTCTTATACCTAATAAACCGTCTGGGAATCATCACCTGCCTGGAAGCAAAGTCCGGTGAGCAAGTTTGGAAAAGCCGACTGCCGGGGTCCTATTCCGCCTCACCTATCCATGCCAATGGCCAAATCTACGTATTCAATGAGGATGCTATTTCATTCATTCTAAAACCTGGCCGAGAGCTGAAAATTACACACGAGAACAAACTCGCGGAAGACATTCTTGTAGCTACGCCGGCCGTGTCAGGCAAAGCCCTGTTTATCCGGACTGAAAACCATCTCTACCGCATAGAAAATCTAGACCTCGATTCAAAGTAACATTACATACCCGATGTTAATGCCTCCCCTGCAACCCTCGCTAAAGGACTCTGGGGCAAATTAATGAAAGCGATAAAACAAATTACAAACATCACTCTCTGACTGCTGTCGACAGGCACGCTCAGCCTCCCACGACTGGGAATGAATGAAAACTCACTGAAACACAAATTAGATCCAGATATCGCTATCTGCTTACATCAGATGTGCCGAAGCCAAAGTTCATCCATTCACACTGGCAGCAATATCCCGGAAACTCCAAGTAGTCTGTTTTCAACGCCAACTCCAATCTGGGAGCGATTCGATTCCTAGAATGATAGAAATTGATTCGCATATACGATCCTTCAGTTTGATACACTAAATTTGTCCGTATCACCGCTTATTTTGGGCTGCTATCACCTAGTGACTTAGATATACAGTCCGGAGACACACTTCATGAAACGTTTTGTCTACGTATCGCTTTTGACTTTATTAACGCTCCCCGTTCAACTACAAGCACAAGACAACTCCATTCAGACTATTTCCGAGAAGTACACTCGGGACGTTCAGGAATTACTTAAGCAGTTTTGTTTCGATTGCCACAGCGGTGAAGTTATCGAAGCAGAACTCGACATGAGCCTCTTCAAATCAGTCGCTGATATTCAATCCAACATTAAGCCGTGGATACGAATTTCTGAAATGCTTGATAGCAGACAAATGCCCCCCAAAGAGTCCCAGCAACCCACGGATAACCAGCGGGAGCTTCTACAAAAATGGACTAAGTCTCTCTTAGAACATGAAGCACAAAAATACGCAGGTGACCCTGGCCCGGTTGTACTACGTCGACTAAATAACTCTGAGTATGACTATACGATTCAAGACCTGACGGGGATTGAGAATTTGGATCCCACCAGAGAATTCCCAGTCGATGGCGCTGCTGGTGAAGGATTCACCAACACCGGCGACGCTCTATCCATGTCACCCAACCTAATTCGAAAATATCTTGATGCAGGCAAATCGGTTGCGGAGCATGCTGTTTTCACACCGACCGGAATCCGCTGGTCCGAACAAACCACTCGCCGAAACGTCATTGACGAAATGATGGAACAAATCCGAAGTTTCTATCGATCTACCAATCGAACAACTCCTGAGTTGGCATTAGATCTTCAGGGCCATCTCCACTTAAGGCGATATTTAGAAGCAATCGCCAACGACCGGGAGCCACTTCTAAAACAAACTCAAACCATCGAACAGATCGCTGTAAAACACAACATCAATCCTGTCTACCTAGAGAAGCTCTGGTTGCTGCATCAAACGCCTGAAGGTAACGAACACCTTCTGAACTACATAAGCCAGCGGCTTCGTGCTCTAACAACTGAAAACATTGAGCCCTTTGCCGTGGAAATGGAAGCCTGGCAGAGTATGCTGTGGACGTTTAATCTAGTGGGACATATTGGTCGTCCAGCTGTCCCATCTCAGTGGCAGGCTCCCGTCAACCCTCTCCGTCCTGTCGTTGAATTAGAACGACAATTCCCAAACGAACTCGGGGAAGACGTTACCATCTATCTGGGGGCCAGTTCTGCAGGCGATGGCCATGAAACGGACTACGTTCTATGGAAAAATGCCCGTCTTGAGAAGGAGGGAGAGCCGCCAATCTACCTTGCTAATCTGGAAGGTGTCGCTCAACGCTATGTCAGGATTCAACAGACTATGCTGGCGAATACCTCCAACTATCTGACAGCCGTTGACGAAGCCTCAAAACTTCCCACTCCCGTCGACATTGCAGGACTGGCCAAAAAGCATAACCTTAATACTCCGTCATTAGAAAAGTGGCTTGATTTCATGAATGTCCGGGCAACCACTGCCGTTGCAGTAGAAGGGCTCATTCTTTCTCAGGTCAAAAATGTTGCCGGCTACTCAGTCGTCAACGGATGGGGAGCTGACCTTCCCAACTTAACGGCAAACAGCTCCAACGATTTGGTGAAGATCCCGGGGGATAGTCACCCTCACGGTATCACTGTCCATCCAACTCCTGATATGTATATTGCCGTGATCTGGAAAGCCCCGGAAGATGTCCGGGTGTCTATTACCTCTCTGGTAGCCGATGCCCATAGTAATTGTGGTAATGGAACTGAATTCTGGTTACAGCATCGATCGGGCGACAAAATCCAGGAACTGTGGCACGGGACAGCAGGTCTGACAGAGACAAAGACCTTTCCTCCCAAAGAATTGTCGATTCGTAAAGGTGAGGTGATTGGCCTGTATGTCGGCCCTCGTGATGGACAACATGTCTGCGACCTCACTCGAATCGATCTGACACTCCAAGAGATCGATGGTAAGAAACGAGAATGGGATCTTGCCAAGGATTGCACTGACGATATTCTTGCGGGCAATCCACACGCCGACCGCTTAGGCAATCCAGATATTTGGCACGTGACCAAGGGACTCGTCAATGAGTTGAATAAGCCAACCGCCCAAATCAGTTCTCTTCCAATAGGTACCCTCCTTGAAACATGGGCCAGTG
>Ga0315322_10001161_pt1 | contig 20188 bp, 17 predicted proteins | sample M110021515metaG_FD_203461 | JGI IMG/M metagenome (GOLD analysis project Ga0315322, IMG submission 203461) | Ammonia-oxidizing marine archaeal communities from Monterey Bay, California, United States - M1 100m 21515 | ecosystem: Environmental > Aquatic > Marine > Intertidal zone | place: USA...
TAATTAATTATTCTGAATCATCAGTTTCCAGCAAGATTAAGTTCTCGTTATAAAATTTATATTTAATCTTATTTCCATTTACTTCTTGAATAAGATTCAACTTATATTTTATATACTCCTTGTCAAGGCCTGGAAAAATATTTCTTCTCCCTATGAATTTATTCTGCCTATCTCTAAATAAAGGTCTTATAAGACTTCTAAGAAAACTTTCTACTAAAAACTTAAACCTAAAAAGAGTAAAACCAGTTATATTAAAAGTTGATTCTTCAATTTTTGACTCTGCTATTTTTATCAAATTCAGTAATGCCTCAAAAGAGTCATGACTTTCTTTAAAATTCTCAAGTAAAGAATAAGCACGATCTTCAATCTCCATACTTTCTGGCGTAAGGGACTCCTCATGACTATAAAAAGTAGAAAGTTTTTCTAAAACTTCATCTATAGAATATAAGGATAGTGATAAAGAATTAGGCAAATAATTATTTGAGAAAGCATCATGAGGATGAAAATTTAAAACCTTAGTATCCGAAAAAAATGCCTCGACTCCGGTAGTACACCCATCGTGAATCATCATTTTAGATGCAAGAATCCAAGGAATTACACTACCTGACCTAATAACTGAAATATTCTTTACATCTTTAAAAATAAGATTATAAATATCTATATCTTCAGAAGGCTGAGGGCGTAAAATAATCTTTTTATCAGGATATTCGGAACTAATAGCAGTTATTAATTTAATGAAGTCTACAAAGGTGTGACCTTGATAGCTCCACCAATCAACCATATCTTTTCTCTTTTTATGGTCACTTGTATCATAATTCCACCTTAGAGAGAAAGAATCGGCATTGCCATTTGAATTATTAAATAAAGAAAAATTAGTATTAATTAAGATGAATTCTCCATGAGAAGAATTTATTTCTTTAACTTCTTTGTTGTAAAAATATCTATTCTCAAGATTTAATATATCGAATCTTGGAGACCCAGTTACAATTATATTTTTCTCATTCACTTTAAGATTATTATCTTTTGCAAATTCAGAATAAATAGTCTTTTGAAGCCTCCCCCATGTACACAACACATCATCAGAATCGAAGGCTTTTAGATCTAATCTTTCTTCTAACAAGATTCTTTTGAGGTTATCAGTATCACCAGGATGCACTCCCCCTTCTTCATCAAGATGGATAATTTTAAATCCCCTTTGTTTTAATTCTTGATGCTTATAGGTAATAAAGACGCCATCAGATTTCCTAGACATAAGATTTTTTCCTATATAAACCCCACCTCTTAAGTTCTTGGAAACTTCATATAAATAATCATGCTGACCGATGAATATACGTGTGTTTTTACTTAAGCATTTAGCTGCCATTAACAGCTTATAGTCTAATTCTCTAACAAGCCCTTCAATGGGGAGTAAAATATTAATCATTTCTCAATACTCTACTTTCTAAATATTTCTTGCTCAACACGATCATCATTCATTTTTTCTCTGCCCTTTCTCTTATTATTTCTCCATTTTGGATCAGGCACCATATATGTCCGTCCATAAAGTTCTACAAGGTGTTCCTCAAGGTTCTCGGGAACTAGGATTATATCCTCTCTATAAGAATATTGTTTTAAAGAAAATCTTGTAAATATATTTTTATAAGGCCGTATATTTTTATCTACACTCAGCTCCTCTTCTATACTTAATCCCGAATCTGTTTCTAAATCAAAAGCTACTAACCTATCTTCTTCTTCAAAGAAATAGTAAACATCTATATCAATATTTAAATAATTATATTTTTCCGCTATCAACCTCTTGGTTGATTGCATTGTAGTGGTTTTTATTAAAACAAAATTATTACTAAGAAAAGTTTCTCTAATTTTATGCTGATTTTTTTCATTAAAGAATGATCCAAAATCTAAATCTAAATCATGCTTTATAGGTCCATTTTCTCTTACTATCCCTAGCAGGGTTCCAAATTCTGGCCATAAATTTAAATCTTTTTCTTTATTAAGCGTGGCAACCAAATCAAAAGCATCGTTTACATTTTTATGAAAATTTTTATATAAATTTTTATTCTTTAATCTCCAGACCCAAGAGTCTCGTATAAAGGTTAACAGGCCAAGTTTAGCCAGAATATTTCTTAAAAAAGCTCTTATTTTAGTGTTTAAAATCATTGTATTTAAAATTTTAATTCCTTCGAGACAGATGGGGTCCTTTCCAATCTATCCATATAGATCCTCCCATTCCTCCAATATGTAATAATTTATCTATGCTATTCATAAAGGAAATGTTATTCATTTTTTAATCAGCAAGGTCTTGAGCTAATAGCTTAAAGCTATTACTTGTGAGGAGGAGTTCATCATATGTGCCTTGAGCAACAACCTTTCCTTCGCTCATCTCTATAATTGTGTGACAATCTTGTATTGTTGTTAATCTATGGGCTATTAATAAAATTGTAAGATTTTCTTCCAGCCCAGCAATAGATTTCATTACTTCCTTTTCAGTTGTATTATCTAAAGAACTAGTTGCTTCATCAAAAACAATAAAAGGAGCTTGTTTGTATAAAGCTCTTGCAATTCCTATTCTCTGTTTTTGACCTCCTGAAAGACCTATCCCTCTTTCACCTACCGTTGAATCATATCCCAAGTGAGTGGACTCTATAAAGTCATCTATTTTTGCTAATCTAGCTGCTCTTTTAACAAGGCCCATATCAACTTGATCTTCGGGAACACCAAATGCAATATTTGAAGTGTACGAATCATCTGATAAAAAAATATTTTGAGAAACATGTGATATATTTTTTTGCCATGAGCTTATATTCTTAGGTCCTAGCTCCAATCCATCAACAAGTATTTTTCCTTCTGAAGGTTGCAGGAGACCCATAATTAAATCCAAAGTAGTACTCTTTCCACTGCCAGTGGTTCCCACAAAGCCAATTTTCTTACCTTTTGGAATTATGAGGTTCACATTAGAAACCACACAATCTGAATCACTGTTATATTGAAAAGAAAGATCTCTTAATTCTATTTCATCTTCAAAAGTGAATGTATTGTCTGTGGGCTGAGCTATATTTATATCTATGGGTTGGTCTAATAGTTCTACAACGTCATTTAATGATATTTTATGACCGACTAGAGATGAAATTCCATTATAAATTTGTTGTAAAGCTGGTAAAAGTCGTTGAGCGGCAAAAGCAAGCACGCCGAGCATTTGCATAGTCTCTGAAGAAGTAGAGGAACCTTGAAGTGAAGAACTCAAACCATAAGCTATTAATGCAATTAATATCATGCCAAAAGCTTCCATTGCAAATCTTGGACTTTGACCTATAAAAACACTATTACCTTGAGCTTTCCTTAATGGCCTCTCATGTAATGAATAGGCTTGAGAATATATAGACTGAGATCCGCTTAAAAGGACGTCTCTGATTCCTCCAAGACCTTCCTGAAGAGATTTTATAACCTGGTTTTGGCCTTCAGCTTCCTTCGAAGCATTAGACAATAATGTCTTTCTAGAAACTATCGTCATCATTAAATAACTAATTCCAAATCCGAAAATAGCAGTTAAGGCTATTTGTGGATTGATAAAAATAAGAGTTGAAGTGATAGCAATTAATAAGAAAAAAGAATTAACCATTGCCAAAAGAGGAAATAAAACTCTTGAAATTACTCCATGAATTTTGCTTATAATTCCACTAATGACAACACTTGTATTTCTTTCTAAATGAACTTTATAGGGTTGAAATAAAGTTTTTTTATAAACTTCTATACTTAAATCTGCACCAGTAGAATATGCTAATTTTGTGCTTATCCACAAAAGAAGAGCTCTAACTAAGCCAGCCATTAGTGCTGCAGTACAAAACAATATAGTTATTGGCTTGATGATCTGGTCAGGTGTTGTAATGTTGAAGAATTCTAAAAAACTTCTTAAAGAGTTGTACTCTAGAACTAGTTCAGGAGCTGTAATCACTCCTATAAACGGTATAACAGCGCCCAGACTTACAACCTCAAGGATCGCGCTAATAAAAACAAGAAGTATCAACAAATAAGTCTGGAATTTTCTTTTCTTAGGGAAATGACCCCAGAGTTGATTTAATAACCTATAGATAGAACTAAATTTTTCTTCTTTGCTGTTATTAGTAGAATTCACAAAAATAGTAATTTTGATTTAAACATAACTGAAAGCTATAGCAACCTTCCTATGGAATGATACTCAAATCTAGAAAGAGAAGAATTCTCATTGTCGTAAATATTTCTTCCATCAAAGATTACCCTATTCTTAAGATTATCAGACAAGAATTTAAAATCAGGACTTCTGAACTGTTGCCATTCAGTAATAATTACAAGTGCATCTGCATCCTTTGTTGCTTGAAGATAATTTTCTTCATAAGAAAGGTTAGATAAATTTCCGAAAATTGATCTTGCTGTTGGGATTGCCATAGGATCATGAGCTACAACTTTAGCCCCTCTATTAAGCAATTCATTAATAATTTTAATACTAGGAGCAGATCTCATATCATCAGTATTTGGTTTAAATGATAGGCCCCAGATGGCAAAAGTTAAACCAGAAAGATCGTCTCCGAAACGATTTCTAATTTTTTTGACTAGAATAAGCTTTTGAGCTTCATTGACTTCTTGCACTGATTTCAGAATTGAAAGATTTACTCCGGCTTTATTTTCTGCCTCATAGATAAGAGAATTCACATCCTTTGGAAAGCAAGAACCTCCATAACCACAACCTGGGTACAAAAAATCATAGCCTATACGAGAATCTGAGCCTATTCCTATTCTTACCTCCTCTATGTCAGCACCTAAATTTTCAGCTAGATTGGCAAACTCATTCATTAAGCTAATTCTTGCTGCTAACATAGAATTAGAAGCGTACTTGGTGAACTCTGCGCTTCTAGCATCCATTTCAATAACTTTGTCATGGTTTCTATTAAAGGGTGAATAAATCTCTTTTAAAATGTTTAAGGCATTCTTATCATTTGAACCAAGGATAATCCTATCTGGTTTCATGAAATCATTTATAGCAGCACCCTCTTTTAAAAATTCAGGATTAGAGACAACAGGGCAAGAAAATTTCTTTTTTCTTTCCAATAAAGCATCAGTGATAATATTGCTTACGAGGTCCGCTGTTCCTACAGGCACTGTACTTTTGTTAACTACAATGACCTGCTTGTCCACTATAGAGCCAATATTATTTGCTACATTCTTAACAAAATCTAGATTTGAAGAGCCGTCATGATTTTCTGGAGTTCCAACTGCAATAAAATGAACATCTCCATATTTAATTGCTTTTTCTTTATCCGTAGTAAAAGAGATTCTGTTTTGACTAATATTTTTAACTAATAATTCTTCTAATCCTGCTTCATATATATGAGGAACACCTTTTTTTAGTGAATCTATCTTAGAATCATCAACATCTAAGCACATTATATGATTTCCAGCTTCTGCTAGACATACAGCTGTAACCAGTCCAACATATCCTGAACCGCTCACAGTTATTTGCATAATATTTCCAGTTTTTTCATATCAAATATCAGTTTGTCTAGAGAGTTGCCCCAACAGTGGGATCAGGACATAAGATGGATCTAGCTCTTAAAAAGAAAACCATTTTTTGAGAATAGCATCACCCATAAGCTTGATATAACAAATCCCGATATTAGCCATATCAAGGTAATTATAGCTCTGTATGGGCTTGATTTTTCTTCAGGAATATATGGAGGTTCTATTACTCTAAGGACGTATTCCTTTCCTATTTTTGCTTTCATTTTAGTAATCAACTGACTTTGTAATAAATTGTTCATAGAAGATTTCATCTCTAATAGATTTGTTCTCCCAATTTCCTCATTTAGATATTCCAGGTATCCATTTGCTAAGTCAAGATCTCGTTTTCTCATTGACTCATTAAGTTCATCAATAACCAATGACAGGAACTCTTGAGCAAAAACAGGAGAGATATGTACAACACTGATATAAAAGAAGCCTTGCATCTTATCAAATCTTACGGAGATTATGTCTTCAGTATAAACTTTGTAAGCTTCCAACAAAGAGGGTTCTGCTTGATAAGGAGCGCTCATTTCTCTTATCCATTGACCGGTTTTAGTGTCATAAATCTCTTCATTAAAAGTTAGAGTATTGGTTAAAAATGAATATTCTTTTGCAGCCATGAGGGATGGAAGAACATTTTTCTTATTTATTATACGACCTAAGAATGCCCTTGAAAGAATTGTCTCTAAAGCCAATTCGCCTTGAGAAGACACAGGCGATGAAAGATTTATTCCCGCAACAGCCGCTAGACTAGAATTTGCTGCAGATGAAGCAGATAAACCAGGTGCCCCTGATGATTGTGAAAGAAATAATACAGCATCAGATTTGTAATAGTTGTTAAGATTTATTGAATATAACAAACCAAAGACAGTAAAAAAGAAGCTTACAGTGATAATCAATACCTTGCTTTTCCACAATAAATCTCCTAATTCTTTTAAAGAAATTTGATTTTCAGGGTTTTCTATATTTTGCATATTTATTTATCTCATGGTGCCCGGGGCCGGACTCGAACCGGCACGAAGTTTCCTTCGAGGGATTTTAAGTCCCTTGTGTCTACCAATTCCACCACCCGGGCTAGAAGATCATTATATAGAACAATTATAAATATTTTTAGAATTAATAAAAAATGGAGGCTGGGGTCGGAATCGAACCGGCGTAGACGGATTTGCAATCCGCTGCATAACCACTTTGCTACCCAGCCAGAAATCATACATTCTAATCTTATTTATAAATAAGGCATATAAAAAAACCCTACTATCTCTGGTTTCTAAGAAAATTCTTCATACCATTTCTTCAGATAGTCAAATAATGAAAATAAAGAAAATAAAGCTACACACCATAGAATAAATATCGATACTTCAACTATTATTTCATTAAAATTTGGAGCAATGATAAGCATGGCCACTGAAAAAATTTGTAATGTTGTTTTACTCTTACCTATCAACGACACCCTTAGAGTGTTATCTCTATCGAGTTCAACAATAAACTGTCTTAATGAGGAGATAATCAACTCTCTTGAGATGATAATTATCACAGGAAAGGTAATTAAAATGCCATCATAAATATAAATAAACCAAATCAACAGTGTGCAAACTAATAATTTATCAGCTAATAAATCTAAAAGTGCACCTAATTGAGTTTCGGTTGAAGTTTTTCTTGCGATGTACCCATCCAAAAAGTCTGTTGCCCCAGCTATCAGAAATAATACTAATGCAATAACATTAGAATAGTAATCTTCTAAAGAAATGAAGTACATTATTGGTAAAATAAGTATTATTCTGACTAGGGTTATTAGACTGGCAATATTCATATGAGCTATTAGTGTAAGAAATTATAGATCTTATTTGCCGTCTTTAAAGATATACCTTCAACATTTTTGAGATCTGCTGCACTTGCTCTTTGGATTTGATTAAAACTTCCAAAAAATCTCAGTAATAGTATTTGTTTTTTTTTGCCTATACCGGGGATTGCCTCTAGAGAAGAACTTAAGAAGCTCTTTTCTTGCTTCTTTTTTTGATTAGAAATCGCAAATCTATGAGTTTCATCTCTAACTTCTTGTAGAAAAAGATCAACCTTAGAATTGTTCTTAACCCTATATTTTGATCCATCTTCAAGATGAATAGAGTCAAAATTAGCTTTCCTTCTAGCTCCTTTAGATAAAGCCATTAAGATCACGGATTGTACATCAAGCAGCTTAAGTATCTTCCTTACAGCCTTTAAATGAGTCAGACCTCCATCTAATATTAATAAAATAGGCAAGTCCTGTTTTTGTCTTTTAAGTCTGTTAAATCTCCTTTCAATTACTTCTTGCATAGATGCAATGTCATTACCTCTATTTTTTTTATTAATATTAAAAAGACGGTATTCTTTTTTTAACTTACCATTAGAGTCGTAGACAACACATGCTCCAACAGCATTATCTCCAGAAAAATGACTAATATCATAAGATTCTAATCTGAGGATGCTTTTTTTCAATCCAAGTTTTTCTTCTAAAGAATTAAATATATCCGATAAATCTTCCTCATTTTTTAGCACTCTTCTTAAAGATAATTTTGTGTTAGATCTGGCGATACTTATTAAACCTTTGTCTTTTTGACCAGGCCTAACTATTAAATTAATGGATTTACCATGATGCTTAGATAAGGATTCTTCGATAAAATCTTTATTCTTTAACTTTTCGCCTATTATTATTCTTAGTGGACAGCTACTGGCTGCAAGGTAGTGCCTTAATATAAAAGATTCTAAACTCTCGTTGTAAAGCCCTTCTTCTCTTTTAGTAAAATTATCATGTCCAATAATCCAACCTCCTTTTACATGCGTTATACCAATCTTGGTCAAGTGTGGAGAAGAAATACTGACTATTGCGTCCGTATCTTTTAGGAAACCGGATATACTTTGTTTTCTTTGTATGTCTCTTAAAGCAGAAATTTTATCTCTACAATTTGCTGCTTTCTCATAATCTTGATTCGAAGAAAAAATATCCATTTCTTCATAAAAATACTTAATTAAATCTTCTCCTTTTCCGTCAAATAATAGTTTTGCTTCTTTAACATTATTAGAGTACTCCTTCTCTTCTATAATGCCGACACACGGGGCGGAACATCTACCAATCTGGTATTGCATGCAAGGCCTATCTCTATTCTTAAAAAAATTTTCAGTACAATTTCTTAATTTAAAGGTTTTCTGTATTAAACTTAAAGTTTCTCTCACAGCATAAGAACTGGGAAAAGGGCCATAATAACTGCTACTTGAATCTTTCTTTCCCAAGAACGATGTTGCTGAAGGAAAATTTTTATTAGAATCTATTTTAATCCATGGGTAACCTTTATCATCTCTAAATTGAACATTAAACGATGGCAAATGCTTCTTGATTAAATGTTGCTCTAACAACAAGGCCTCTAATTCATTGCTAGTTAATGTTAAATCAAGAAATCTAGACTTTAATATGAGATTTTCTATTTTTGAAGTCCTCTTTGAGGATTCTATAAAATAAGAACTCACTCTTTTTTTTAGATTCTTTGCTTTTCCAATATAGATTATCTTCTTTTCTTTATCTAAAAAAGAATAAATGCCCGAATCTATTGGCAAATTCTTCAAAAGATTTTTGTTTTTTTCTTTAGGAAAATAAAGTTTTTGCATACAGAGATTCTACAAATCTATGATAAGAATACCTCTCTAAGACCCAAATAGGTTAGTTCAAAGATTTCTTCCTTACTAAGTCTTATGGGATGATTAAAGAGCCTTTCTTCATTTACAGATTGGGAAGCATTGAAGCTTAGCTCTTCAATTTCTCGTGTACTTAAACTTGGTATTTCCATATAAAGAGCAGCTTGCTTCCTTATTTCCTTTAGAAGATAAGTTGCTCCGTCTAGATCTTTACACCCCATACATCTATAGATCCTTTCAACATCTAGCTTATTTTTTTTGATACTTGCTTCTGATAAAGTAAATTGAAATATCTCTGGAAGAGTTAGGAAAACAGAAAATCCATGAGGCAGGTTAAGCTTCTTACTAAGATAATAAGAAATAGCATGAGGTGCTGTAGTTTTTGTTATATTTATAGCCTGACCGGCTTTATTAGCACAAATTAACATCGAACCTAGTGCAAGAAGATTATCTGCCTTTAGTAATGAATTGTAGTTTTCTACAAACAGACCCATCCCCTCCGAAGACATTAACTTACTTTCATCAGTAGATGATTTAGCCCAGAAGCTCTCAATAGATTGGCTAAAGGCATCAAGACCAGAAGAAAGAATATGTTTTGGAGATAAGTTAATCAAAAAGCTACCATCGAGATAGAAGTATTGTGGTTTCATGCTTTCATCTGCTAGAGAGTGCTTAATATTATTAATATAAATTACTGCAAAATGCGTACTCTCGCTACCTGTTCCGCAAGTTGTAGGTATAACTATCTCTTCAACTTTTCTTGAAAATTTGTTTCTTTTGCCTTCAAGCAAGGTAAGCAGATCAAGACCTTGTCTAGATAAGAAAGATGAGGCTTTTGCTGTATCAATAACTGTACCTCCACCACAACTGATAATTAAAGATGGTTTTACTTTTTTAATAAAAGAAGATAGATCCTCTATTTCTTTAGAATCTGGATCTTTAGATTTTACAGCCCAAGAGTGAATTTTATTGATTTTAACCAATTTTTTTAAGAAAGCCTCAACTCCTGATAAAGAGTAAGAGGACTCTCCGTGCACAACGAGCAACGAAGATTGTGAATCTAAAATTTCTGCTAATTTTTCATAGGAAATTTGCATAAAAAATATAACCCTACCAAAGACTTCTTATGGTTCAATTATGCCTTGAATGAAATTAGTCTTAGAATCTAATGGTGTTTCCGTTGGTCTTGGCAAATTAACTATCTCAGAAGGACTGCATTTTATTTCAAGAAAATTACTTTCAAAAATATTTATTTCTGAGAAGAAATTTCTAACACCACCTAATTCATTACAAGTTTTACTTAATTTGTAACCAAAATTTGATGCAATTGATTCTATTTGAAGTTCATTGGCTATAGTAGGCTGCCCACCAACACTCTCATGCATTCCATTGTTAAAAAGAACATGAGTTATTCCTTTCACACCTTCTAATATAGTTACGGCTGATGACCCCATGTGCATCAAAAAAGAACCGTCCCCATCTAAACAGCACACAGGGCCAGCAAAACCTCCATGTCTTATGCCAGTAGCTACCGATATAGCATGACCCATGCCCCCAACTAACATGAAATCTCTTTGATGGCTTTCATTGTTAATTTCACGTGCATAGAAAAGCTCTCTTGAGGTATAGCCTGTTGTAGAGACGAAAATGGTGTCTTTAGGAAGTTCTTTAAGAACAAGGTTAATGGCATCTATCCTTTTAACTGAATTAACAAAAGGAGTATCTACTTTTCTTTTATACTCTGAAAAAATGCCTTTGCTAACTATTAAGGCTACTGGTTTAGAATATTTCTTTGCGTAGTTATATGCCTTTTCAAGGTCTTTTATTGCAGAATCTGTATCGTTAGAAATCTTGAAATAAGTAATGTCCATAGCATCTAGCATTGCAAGCATTACTTTTCCCTGTTTCACATGTTGAGGTTCGTCTCTGACTTCAGGCTCACCCCTCCAACCTATTAACATTAATAAGGGAATAGAATAAACATCTTCATCTGCCAGTGATAAAAGAGGGTTAATTACATTACCCAAGCCAGAATTCTGGAAATATATTAAGGGTATCTTTTTAGTTGAGAGGTGGTACCCAATACCCAAAGAAAGAGCAGATCCTTCATTGGCAGCTATTTGGTGAGATGATTTGGGTAAATTATCAGAAGCAAAACCACAAAAATCTTTTAGAAGAGAATCTGGAACTCCAGTATAATAATTTATACCTAGATTAAAAGCGTTCTTAAAAAATTCTTCAGTCTTGACTGTCACTTATTTTGTTCCAGGAACTAATTCAAGAATCTCTTTTATAGGCATACAAAACTTCTCTGCTTCCTTACTTCTTTTATTTTCAAGAATAGACTGTGCAGTACTACTCATGGCAGGGTATGCAGCTCTAAGCATATGATTTGCATAAATAACTATATTTACTCCATGGTCTTCTAATACATCTTCAGTTACTGAATTATAAGAAGTAGGAACAACAACTAGAGGCAAACCAATAGATAAGCGTTCATATTCTCTACAAAACTCAAGTATTTCATTGGGTTCCTTTTCTTTGCTATGAATCATAATACTGTCAACACCAGCATCAGCATAAATTTGTGCTCTATCTAATGCATCAGATAGAGGTTTTTCTAAGATTAGACTTTCTATTCTTGCTATTATCATAAAATCTTCAGTTACTTGGGCCTGCTTACCAGCCTTTATTTTCATAGCAAAACCTTCAGGGTCATCTTGTTCTTGTTTGACTTCATTGCCAAAGAGAGAGTTCTTCTTTAAACCAATCTTGTCTTCAATAATTACTGCCGAGACTCCTATCCTTTCAAGTGACTTTACAGAAAAAATAAAATGTTCTAACTTCCCACCAGTATCAGCATCAAAGACCATGGGTTTTGTGGTAACTTCAAATATGTCATTGACGCCATTTAATCTAGAAGTCATATCCACGGCTTCGATATCAGGCTTTCCTTTACTTGTTGAATCGGTCAAACTACTTGACCATACAAAATCAAATTCGTGTCGACCCTTAGAATCTTCATGGTATGCATTCTCTGCTATAAGACCTGATATTCCATTATGGACCTCAAGGCCTCTCAGTAAAGGTCTGGCATAAAGGAGTCTTTTAAATGATTGCATTCTGTTGTTTGGAGTAGTTCCGATAGACTTGATTTGTTGGTCAATTAAAGATGAGGAGACATCATTGGTGTAAGGTAGTTCGATCAACTCCCCCTTCCATTCTTTTATTGTAGAAATTACCTTATCTCTATAAGGCTTTTGTATGCCTGTCCTCCAATCATCTCCATGTACAACAAAGTCCGGTTTTACTTTTCTTAAGTTCTCTTCATAATCCATGCTGTCTTGGGGTATGATTTCTATCACCCCCTTCATGTTCAGTAAAATTTGATATCTTTGGTCATAACTTAAGAACGGCAGTCTTTTATAAGTTGCTATTGCCTTATCGGTCAGCAGACCTACGACAACCTCTCCTAAAGAGGCTGCGTGGGAAAGGATATTTATATGTCCATGATGTAATAAATCAGCAGACATGGCTACATAAACTCTTTTGCTCTTTTTTGTCATAATATAATCTTCACAGTATATTGATTTAACGTCTCACGTGTCAGCACTTTGCTTTAACTTTCCAAAATTAAATCTTTTTGCTTCTTCAAGGTCTTCTCTATAATTGATATTTATCCAACAAGCCTCTCCAATTCCTAGGAATTCCATATTGTCAATGCCGGGGTCCTTAAGAACATGCTCCAGAACCATTTCCCAATGATGATTTATACCATACTGTCGCTTATAACTCTTAAATGTTTTAAAAAAACTTCTCATAAATGTTGGAGACCATCTATTTATACCAAGAGATTCTCCTAAAATCCTGTTTTCTTTTGGTTCTCCCTTAAAAATCTCAGTTACTCCATATTGATCACCTAAAACTACCATCTCATCACTTGTTTTGATAATATAATTTTCGTCTAAAACTATTAAATCTTTGCGTTTGTCAGCTAAAACATTGCCTAATATTAAAGGGTCATAAAAAACATCCCCATGGAAAAATAACACTTGTTTGCTAGAAATTAACCATTCTTTTTGAGTTAAGAATAAACTCCATGCCGTTCCAGATATTTCAAAATCTTCATTCACTACATAGTTTATTTTCATATGCTTATAAGAAGAGCCTACAGTTTTTTTAAATTCTTCAAATTTATAACCAACAACTATAATTACTTCACAAAAACCATGATTTAACAGGTTATCAAGATGGTAAAAAATTAGAGGCTTCTGATTAATTTTTACTAAAGATTTTGGTAAATCTACTTGTTCAGGATCTAGGCGCGTACCTTTTCCTGCAGCAAGGATTATTGGTATAAAATCTTCGTTTGGAGGCATTAATTTCCTTGAACTAGTTTATCTTTTGTAGTTTGTTAAATAAGCAGTCAAAAAAATACGATCTACCTAGAATAAAAAGGAATATAATAAACTAATTAATAAAGATGCCAAATATCATTATCTTTTTTAAGAAAAATGCAAAATAAAGATTCAAATTACGTAAAACTATTAGGTCAAAGGATCTTAAGTGAAGCAAATGATCTAAAGAGAACCATTCCTGCTTTAGCAAATGAAATTTCTGTACCCGTTGAAGAAATAGACAGAATAATGAAAGGAGAAATGACCCTTTCATCGACACTAGAAATTATACAGAAGATATGTAGCTACTACCCCGTAAGTCTTGCTTCAATTTTAATAGATCAAAAAGATTACTCTAGTTGCGTCAGAATAATGAGAGAGAAAGAATCTAGAGTCTCTAGCAGAATCTTTTCTAGAGTTAATGCCTCCAAAGATAGAACTCCTTACTACGAGTATAGAGATACAGCCATGTCTACACTCAGTCCTTTCAAACCTGAATGGATTAAAGAACTCAGATATGTAACCGATTCAGATCCAGAAAATCCTGATATAGCTTATAACAATGGTCATTTTCTTCATCAAATGACTGCATTCATAGGACCAGTGAATTTCTACTGGGAAGTTAACGGGAAAAAATACTGTCGAGAAATGAATACAGGTGATTCCAATTATATAACTCCATTTTGGAAGCACAGCTTTGCAACACGAAGTAAAACTGAAGAGGCTATAATTATAGCTGTTACCTTTTCTGGAGATGTTGCACGAGCTAGAAATGAACTTTATTCTTTGGGAAAAGAAAAGATAAACAATTTTATACTCGAAACAAAGTCGTCTAATAAATCTTTAACTCAACTAATTCTTCAACTCTTAGATAATCATAACTTAACAAAATTATCTCTAATTGACTTAGCTAATAAAAATGAACTAAATCTGGATGTAGACACCCTTCTAAACCCAGATAAAGATAAACATTTAAAAGACTTAACAGCCTTATCTAAACTGTTAAATATACCTGACTCTATTATATCAATGCCCGAATATAATGAAAAAGACGAAGTTGTTGTTAAAGATAGTCGATCTAACGATGGATATTATTATTCATCAGACTTGAGTCCTGACTACTTCATCAAGCCTTTAGCTAGAAATAACAGAATGCCTTTCATGCATGGATTTAATATTGAAATAGTTTCTAAAAATGAAGAAAGTGCAGGAATCCTAAATACTTCTTTACATAGTTTTATCTATAATTATGGAGGGTCTAAAATTAATTTTAAATGGCTTGATAAAGAAAAATGGATCGAGGAAGTTATATTGCCAGGGGACTCTATATATATAGAACCTTTTACAAAACATAAATTTTGGAACATTACAAAAGAGGGCAAGGTTTTTAACTATAGAGTTGCAGGTTCCATCAATCTAGAAGTACAAAAAGAACTATCTTTCTTTGCTGACAAAGACAGAATTATAGAATCAGAACAGTGGTTCAATTAACAATATCAATTAGAATCCAACCTTCCGTATAAGTCTTTTATTCTTATTATGTCATCTTCTCCAAAGTAACTTCCTGTTTGTATCTCTATAACTTCCAAAGAATCATTGCCTATGTTTTCAAGTCTGTGAACTTGGTTTTTTTCTATTGAAATGGTATCGCCAGACCGTAAAGTAAAGTGTTCTTTTTCTCTTACAACATTGGCTATACCCGAAATAATGTGCCAATTTTCTTTTCTATGTTGATGTTTTTGTAAAGAGAGTTTTTCATTTGGTAAAACTGATAATAATTTTACTTTAGATAAGTCATTTTCCATTAAAGTTTGAAAAAATCCCCATGGTCTTATCTGTTTATCGTGTGGCTTACTAAAAAAAGGGATAATTCCTTTTAAATCTTTCTTTAGGGCCCCAATTGCGGTCCACGATCCTAGATCAGACCATCCAGCATCAAGAATAGTCATTGAAGTTTTGGGGTTCTTTTCCACAAAAGCCTGATCAAATGATATTTCTTGAACTTCTCTAAAGAGGGTGCTTTCAGGAGAAAATTGATTAGCATTAAGTGATTTAGATCTTACTATATTAGAGAGCTGAGAATGCATCGTATTATTGATTTTTTTTAATTGATTTAAAAAACGGAAACCATTAAAAATAAATATGCCTGCATTCCAATATACATTTGACTGAGAGATTAAAGTTTCAGATTTAGCCAAATCAGGCTTTTCAATAAAACCCAGAACTTTCTTAAAGTTTAGATTACTGTTTTCTGTAGAAATATATCCATATTCTATTGAAGGACGTTCAGGCTTAATGCCCATTAAAATTAACTCATTTCCTTCTATTGCTCTGATGGAAAGATCGCAAGCATCATAAAATTTTTTATCTGAAGATATGTAATGGTCGGATGGAGAAACAATAAAACTTTCAGAAGCATCATCCTGAAAAGCCAACATAACTGCCATTGTAATTGCTGGACATGTATTTTTTGCCTCGGGCTCTAGAATAATTGTTTCAGCTTCAATTTTGTTAAGCAGAAGAGAGTCATTTACAAAATCAATATATATATCAGATGTGACTATAATTGGTTTCTTGAATAAGGACTTTTCATTAAATCTTTGCAAAGTAAGATCAAACAAGGAATATTCTTCAAATAGAGGAATGAATTGTTTGGGTTTCTCGTCGGTAGACAAAGGCCACAGCCTACTTCCCGATCCTCCAGCCAATATAATTGGTCTTAGCTTATTATTCATAAACTCATTATAGATAATTAAAAAATTAATCTAAGAAAAAAAGATTTCATTAAAAAAATTCTCCATATAAGTTTCTTCTTTTTGAGATTTGACTGTTAATCTCTTTCCTAACTGAACTCCCCATTGATCAAATGAATTTATTCCATATATTTGACCTTCTACAAAGGTCTTATTTTCATAGCAAGCTATCAAGAAACCAAGACTCTTTGGGTTCATATTTTTAAGCTTTAAAAGCGATATTGGATTGTTTCCTTTAACTGATTTCTGTGGGTATTCTAAGTTTTCCTCTCCCAGACTTAATGCAGTTACTTGGGCTAATAACATTTGATAGGAACTTGATAGTCCATTCTTTTGTTCATTTACTCCTATGAAATCACAAGATGAAGTGTCAGTTCCTTGCAATAACCACTGAAAAACAGAATGTTGTGCTTGAGGTCCATAGCCTCCCCAAATTAAAGGAGAAGTATAGAATATGCTCTCATTATCATAAGAATCAAAAGTTTTACCATTACTCTCCATTCCCATCTGAGCAAGGTAATTTGTTAGAGATCTAAGCCCAAAATGATAACTAAAGATTCCTAAATTATTTATACCAAGACCATTAGTATTCCAAATGCTGAAGAGTGCCATCAAAACAGGGATATTTTTTTTCCATGCGCTGTTTCTAAAATGTAAATCTGCTTCATAGGCTCCCTCTAGAAACTCTTTATAGCCATTCCAACCCATATCAATTATTGCAGGTAAGCAGATAGACGACCAGACTGAATACCTTCCTCCAACAGAATCTAATAAAACAAATTGATTGGTGTCTTTAATGCCAAATTCCGTCATAGCTTCTTTATTGGAAGATATACCAAATATTTGATCCCAACAATGCTCTCCAGACAAGTCCTCCAACCAATCCTTTGCCTTATTAGCATTTTCCATAACTTCTGGTGTGTTAAATGATTTAGAAGAAATAACGACTAGGGTTCGAGCAGGATTTCTTGTAGACATCACATTTTCTAATTCAATAAAATCATAGCTCGAACAATAATAAACTTTAATTTTTGAATAAGGATTGCTATAAACTTCTGAAAGTAGCTCAGGGCCTAAACGAGAACCGCCAATACTAATAGAAATTATTGTATCGATAGCACTTTCTGGTGCCTCCTGGATAGTTTTTATAAAATTACTGAGCTTTTCTCTTTGATTAGATATTTCTTTTAATTCATGAGAATTCTTAGAATTATTTAAATCTCTATAAAGCATGTGGGAAACTTTTCTGTCTTCAGTATGATTTAAAAATTCCCCCTTAGAAATATCTATAATAGATTGCTTCAAATTTATTTTTTCTGGGATTTTTAACAGTTCATCTAAAATTTCTTTGGTTATTCTTTGCTTAGAATAATCGTAGTATAAATAATCGGTTTTCAGATGGAACTCATTGAGCCTTTTTTCTTCTAAAAGGTCTTTAACCTGTAAGCCTGGGCTTTTATCAGCTAGAGCCTTAATAGATTTAAGAATTTCTTTACTTCGACTATCTTCCATTGAAATTAACTTATTTCTTTAATGATTGAATCAAGAGACTTCATCGGATTATCACTTTGCGTAATGGGTCTTCCAATAACTAAATAATCTGAGCCATTCTTTATAGCATTTCTAGCAGTGGAAACTCTAGACTGGTCATCTTTTTGAGAATCAGAAAAACGAATTCCTGGAGTTACTGTTATGAAGTCTTTTCCTAGAAGTTCCTTTATTCTCCGTACTTCATTAACTGAACAAACCACACCGTCTAAAGAATTTTTCTTAGCTAAAGAAGCTAAAGATAAGGCTTGATTAGATATATCTTGAATGCCTATTTCATTAACATCTTTCTCACTTAAGCTTGTGAGCATTGTCACACCAATAATTAATGGTGACTTTAAAAGTTCTGAGGTTGCTTCTTTGGCCGCATTCATCATTATTGATCCGCCTGAAGCATGAACATTTAACATCCACACTCCCAGGTTTGAGGCTGCCTTCACTGACTGAGCTACGGTATTGGGAATATCATGGAATTTTAAATCTAGAAAAATATCAAAACCAAGTATAGACAATTCTTCTATTACTTCAGGGCCTGCAGATGTAAACAATTGACTACCAACCTTTAAACGGCAATTCTCTGGGTCTAATTTTCTTGCAAGATCTATTGCAAGACTGTGTTCTAGATCAAGAGCTACAATAACTGGACTGGTCATCTATTCTTTTAATTTATTTTTTCTAAAACTGTTTATTAGTTCTAAAACCAGCGTTACTAAAAAACCCAAGCAAAAGAAACTCAGCAAAGCAGTGCCCAAGGTCACATGTACTTCTGTAAACAAAATGTCTATCAGAACTATTTCATTATTCAAAGACAAGAGAAGGTAGGAAAACAAGGCCACTAAGACAAAACAAAGAAGGAGGATAAGGGTAAAAAACCTCATGACTTAATTATTCTCTAAATAACCAATATCTGAGAGTGTATCTTCTACATTAACTACCTGTTTAGAGTAGATCGACTCTTCGAAGGTACTTTTAATTTTTAATATAAACTCTTCTGACATAACACTTCCTAAAAAGCAGAATATCATAAGAGTTACGTATTCTTTTAATCCTTTAAACTTGTTTTTAAAGATTTTGCAGCTCTAAAATACGGATGGTATTTACTATTTACTTTGATAGCAGTTCCAGTTTTTGGGTTTCTTGCTATTCTGGTTTCTCTTTTCCTAGTAGAAAAAGTCCCAAAGCCTCGTATCTCTATCCTCTGACCTCTTCTTAAAGAGTCAGAAGCAAAATCTAAAATCTCTGATAGACACTCGTCGATATCTTTTTTTGTTAAATAAGTATTTTTATTAGTTATTAATTCTACTAATTCAGACTTATTCATTTTCGTCTTGGGATTCTCCCAATTCTGCTTTTATTAAATCGCCTATATTCGATTTTGTAGCTTCTTCAATTTCTTTATTCTTTTGAGCATTGTCATGGAGCGCACTTCTCTCTTCTTGCTTCTCTAAGGCTCTGAGAGAAAGTATTATTTCACGATCTTTTCTGTTTATATTTGCTATTACTACTTCCATTTCCATTCCTTCTTCCAGAGATGAATCAGCCAAAGAGTTGGCAAAGTCCTTTTGAGGCAGATGACCATTTACCCCATCAGAAAGAGATAAAGTTATTCTTTCGTCATTAAAATTGATTACTGTGGCCTTCACTCTTGACCCTTTTTTATTTGCATCAACATAATCACTGAAGCTATCGGATACAAGTTGTTTAATTCCTAATGATATCCTTTCCCTGTCTGCTTCAATTGATAGCACAAGTGTATCAATCTCATCACCTTTATTAAGCAACCTTGCTGCTTCATCATCTTCATCCCAAGAAATATCTGATAAATGTACTAAGCCATCAATACCGCCGTTCAATTCAATGAAGACTCCAAAGTCAGTAATTGATTTAATTGATCCTGCTACCTTATCACCCTCTTTATGAGTATGAGCAAATACTTGCCAAGGATTCTCTGATAGCTGTTTTAGCCCTAGGGATATTCTTCTTTTTTCCTCATCAACCTCTAGAATCATCACTTCTACTTTATCTTTCAACTGAACAACTTTAGAGGGGTGAATATTTTTATTCGTCCAATCTATCTCAGATACATGAACCAGTCCTTCGACGCCTGTCTCAATCTCTGCAAAGAAACCATAATCCGTAAGATTCGTAACTTTTGCCATTACAGAAGTATTTAGAGGGAATTTATCTTCAATTCCTACCCATGGATCATCTATCAGCTGCTTAACTCCTAAAGAAACTTTTTGAGCCTCTCTGTCGTATTTTATAATCTTGACCTGTAGCTCTTCACCTATG
>Ga0315322_10001163_pt1 | contig 20172 bp, 14 predicted proteins | sample M110021515metaG_FD_203461 | JGI IMG/M metagenome (GOLD analysis project Ga0315322, IMG submission 203461) | Ammonia-oxidizing marine archaeal communities from Monterey Bay, California, United States - M1 100m 21515 | ecosystem: Environmental > Aquatic > Marine > Intertidal zone | place: USA...
GACATCCGCAATTTCGAATTTGACGGACGTATCAAGGTACCTATCGACCAAAGTATCAATGATTTTCTCACGGCCAATCCACCACCAGTGGCGACCTTGAACTTGGCGCACTAGTTCATACTCTTTCAGTCGCACTTGATTCTCCTATCTCAATGAGTACTTTGTAGATTTTTATGCTTCTCATTTTCCGCGCGACGGCGGGATAAGAACCATCCGTATAACCCACACATCAGAATTGAAATACCCATTCCGGCGGCAACTTGACGCCAAGAATAGGGATGATGCCAGATTTCAACCACCTTGTCTCCAGTTTGCACGTGAAGACCGATAAATCCGTTCTGCTGGGTCACTATTTCCGTCGTCCTTCCGTCAATTTCTGCCTCGAAGCCAGTCTTGTTGAGAATGGTTACGACAAGTGTCGATGCGGAAGAAATTTCAGGCAAGTTGATTCGAATATGGTTACCGAAAAAACTATAATCACGCACGAAGTCTGGCGCACTTGAATGATGATGAGTCAGATAGACTGGGGTTGGTTTCCCCGGATTTTCGTAAAGGCTCAGATTCTCCGCTTCACCCAGACGCGTCCATCCCTTATCCTCCAATTCGAGATCAGTGGATCGATTTACCAGTAGGTAACGAATTCCAAGCCAACTGAGCGCATCAGTTTGCCATGGCCGTGAAAAATAATATCCGTAAGGAATCTGGTCTACAGTGACCAACCGCTTTTCTTCCAGTAATTTGCCAAATTTTCTGTCTACGACGATTCCCCTAGCGGCGCTGCCCAAAATCTCATGAGTGGCCACCCGCAGATCATGCCCTTTATGCGTATGTACTTCTGTTGCAAGGCGGCTACCTTTTTCCATCAGGCTAAGCAACGAATAAGGCGTAAACCGAGATGCGGCAAGATTGTCCGAGTACTGGGTCCCTCCGCATGATCCAGTATTTAGTCCAAGTACTCTCACCATGACAGGAATCGGTGTGAGAATCAAACTACCAATTAATAGTACGCCACCAATGCTGTATCCCAGATTCGCACGATAACCTTTCGGCTGTTCACTTTGCCATGTTAGTAATAATGTGAGCGCTCCAGCCACGACCAACAGGAGAATAATACTATGTAGCGCGCTTACCTCCGAGGTTTCCGGCGAAATTTGAATGACTGCTAACGTTGCTAGGGAAACAAATAGCAAAAACACCGCCACGCCACGTGGCAACCACCCGAATCGGGCATATGCAATGAAGTAGCCGGCATAGACGTAACAAAAAGGAATTGAGAACCAAAATACGCGGGTGATATCCACCGACTTTACTAAAGGGATCGCCAATCTGAGTTCGGGGCTCATGTAAAGAACAATGGCGATTACCGTAGGTAGAACCCCGCAACAAAACAGACTTGTCTGTTTCCATGCTGTTTTTTTACGGATCAGCCAAGCCCCCGACAATACAGCTAGCATCACTGACATTGATAGGTACGTGGTGACCTGTAATTGGGCTCCGTAGTTATAAGCAATCCATTCGCCGGGCGGAATGATAAGACCAAAAAACAACTCGCGGAAGGTCGTCAGGACGCTGTCATAAACCCCCTCGCTCGCCCTTCCGCTGGTAAGAAAGTTCTGCGCAAAATCGAAAGTTTGCGGATAGGAAAAAATCAGCGCACCAATAAATGCAACAAGGGGTGCAATGGAAATCTGATCCACCCGAAATCCATTCCTACTGAGACTCCAAGCCAGCAAAAATGGAACCAATAAAACAACGTGATTGATACTCACACTCAGAATCAGTGCGCAAAACAATGCGAATAGCGAGAAGAAACATGTCGCTGACCTGTGGATATTGAATTTATTCAGCAAATAGAAACTGGCGAAAAAAAACAGCGCAGCCATCTGATACTGGTGCACTGGATACCAGAACGAGACCGGATTGAAAGAGATCAACACCGCAGAAATTATGGCAGGAAGTGTGCCAAGATAGATGCGGAAGAAACCAAATGCTGCGATGACGGTTGCCACTGCAATGAGAAAACGGTTGACTGTCATTGCAAGGTGACTGTCGAGAAAATAGTAAGTTGCAGCCTGTAACGCAAAAGGATAAGTAAGGGCGTCCCCGAGCAACGGCACGCCAAAATTATTATAGTAATTTATTGTCGGCAGCTCTCCTGCACGAATTGCTGTCTGTGCGACATGCAACCCCGGGAAGGCATGGTTGGCTTCATCATGGGCGTCAAATGAGTAACAATCCGGATACAAGAAAACTTTGGCAAGGATTAAAACTCCTACCGATACGGCCGCGATGAGTAGAGGAATCTTGCGGAGGAACATTATTTAACCAAAGTTTCTTTCTGCATGATGAATCGCTTGGCCTCTTTCAGGTTTTCGCCAACAACCTGCTCCCAATAGGGGCCCAAGGCAGGGTCCATTGCCGGAACTGCGTAAATAAGACGCCCAAAACTGTAGAGGTTATGACCCTGAAAGTTTTCTTCCTTCAGGATCAGTTTTGGTTCTATATTTTCTGTCTCGGCGTCAATCATCCGTTTTGCTTCTTGGGCTGAATGAGCCACGAAAATTCCATCTTTTTTCATTTCTTCTATCCGTCTCGTATGAATAAACGGCTTGCCTTGCGGGACGGCGTACACCTTTTCTCTAAGTCCAACCAGATTGTAGTGCTTGTAGCCCTCCTCAATCAGTTTTGGTTCTATGTTTTTTGGTTCTATGTTTTCTGTCTCGGCGTCAATCATCCGCTTTACTTCTTGGGCTGAATGAGCCACGAAAATTCCAATTTCTTTCATTTTTTCTATCCGTCTCGGATGAATAAACGAACTACCTTGCGGGATGGCATACACCTTTTCTCTAAGTCCAACTAGGTTGTAGTGCTTGTAGCCCTCCTCAATCATCATCAGGTTACCTTTCGCCTGAGGAAAATGAAGCAGTGGGATATCTACCCGCCCCGAGGTATGCAAAAATAGCATGATAACCAGCGATGACCAGAGTAGCAGGAAGATGAAAATATTTCGATTCTCGCGTTGACGCATAGCTTATTACCTTCCTCTCCGCAAGCGCGGGGCAAAATAAGTGATCAAAAGAATAACGACAGAAAATAATAAATAAATAAGAAAATTCCAGGCCTTCAGCCCCTGATACTGGAAAAGTACGGCTCTATCTCCAGGTTTAATCGGAATTTGCATCATGCCCAAAGCATTCATCGCAGGGATAGCTTTCTTGCCATCAACCCAGGCATGCCAAGAGTCTCGATAAAAAAATGAAACCACCAGAGTTCCAATGGAATCCAGCTCGGGCAACTGTATCTTGATCCCATTAGGTACCAGTTCATAGCTTTTGAGAAAGACGGGCTTTTCATCTTGTAGAAGGTGAGTCAGACTCGCCTTGGATGAATTTTCGTAGAGAAATAAACGCTGGCCGAGATGTTCCTCGCTCGCAATAACCTCCCATCCTTGGGTTTCCAATTCGCTGCTTTGCTGCCTTAAAAGAAGATAGCGAATCCCCAGCCTGCTGAGCTTCTCTGTGTTCCACGGTGGCGAAAAAAAGTAAGTGTCATCCAATTTAACAAGGTTATGCCGGTTAAGAATCTCCCTCAACTCCCCACTGGCAACGATTGCTCGCGCATTGCTGCCTAGCACCCCTCCAAAGACGGCCTTCAAGTCATGCCCCCCCACTGGAGGTTCCTCCGATGCCATTCTATAGCCAGGTTTCATAGTCTTGAGCAGACTCTGAGGCTGAAAGGTTGCTTCCTGCGAATGCGCAAAATAGTGATTTCCTTTATCGCAGGATTTTATGTTCAGACCCATAACAAGGACCAGAGTCGGGACCTGCGCCAGTAGCAACACAGAGATGATCAGACCCTTCCCAACAGCGGATCCTACATCCCGCTCAGTATTGCTCGAAGTAATATCACAAGTGCTTGACTGCACTCGCGGGACTACCCTCGCGCAAGATGACAGCACTATTACTAAAAGGCTGATAACCGTACCCAAGACTACCGCACGATGCAAGAGATTCATCCCGCCGAATTCCGGGATCAGTTGAGGCATCATAAAATATATGTAGGCAATGACAAGGGCGCTCATGCCTATCAAGCATTGAAAAAACCAAGGGAAAACCCCTTTCCAAGAAGAGTCAAGCAGCCTGCCCAAAGCCAGCACAAAAAAAACATTAGAAAACCACCAAACTCGAGTGGAATCCACAGATCGGACAAAAGGTATTTTATCCCCATAAAACTGAAGTATGAAGCCGCCAACCGCAGGAACCACCCCCAACAGAATAATCAATCGCAGCAGAGACGAATCTGCTTGAGCCTTTCGAGTTAAAGAAAGAATTCCGACCGCCGCAAAAACCAAAAAAGCGATTGAAAAATAGGTGACAATCGAAAAATGGCCATTGATCCCATAATGCATCCATTCACCAGGGGGTAAAATCAATGCTAGCAATTGCTCACGGGTGGTGGAGAGGATACCCGAGTAGGGGGTCCATTGGGCGCGCGTACTTCCCGCGATGCTTTCAAAGAACACGGCGGTATGCGGCCAGGTCGCGATGCCAGCAGAAAGTAAGGCTATAAAGTTTAAGACCGAGGCTCTAGCTGCCCGGAAGCCATCCTTAAAAGGCAGAAAGAGGAGCAGAAATGGGATCGCCAGCAGAACAGGCTGAATACTGACACTAAGGAAGAAACAGGAATAGGCAATCCATAACAGCAATAGGTACGTCGCCCTGTTAAAACTAAGGTTGCGCGACTGTACGTAGAGAATAAAACACAGAAAAAGCAGCGCCATTTGGTAGTGGTGGTGCGCCATGTTCCAAAATTGCCCTGGAGAAAAGAAGACAATTAAGGAGCAAACCAAAGCAGAAAGTTGACTAAGGAACTGCCGCAAAAAAAGAAACAAGAAGATGATTGTGAGGAAACTAATTACGACCCTGTTGGCCGTCATAGCTAGATGGTCCGGTAAGAACCAGTAAGTAATCGACTGTATGGCGAAGGGGAATGTCAGCGCATCTCCCAGCAAAGGGGTTCCAAAATTGTTGTATAAATTGATACTCGGTAGGGCGCCCTGCCTCAGTATATCCTGCGCAGCTTTTAGGTTAACAAATGTGTGATTGACGTCATCGTTTGTATCAAATAAATAGCATTGATCGTAGAGAAACACCTTTACCAGTAACAAGATGCTTACAGTCAAAGCTAGATAGAGGGCAACCCATATTTCCTGTCGGTCCATCACCATCTGATATTACCTTGAAGAAGCTAAAGAAATGCTATTTATAAGTCAAAGAGCTTGGGCCAAGAGCGTAACCTGCGCTTCTAAAAAAATGGGACTATATCCAAACCGTACAGTTTATGGACTTAATCATCAAAGCCAACCTGGTCATTTACAATATAGCGGGGCCGGCCTTTGATCTGTTCATAAATTTTAGCCATATAAATTCCCAAGATGCCAATAGTAAAAAGAATAACGCCACCTAGAAATAGGATTGCTGCCATAATAGCTGTCCAGCCTGGAATATTATAGCCCATAAAATTCGTGTATAAAACATGAAGCAGTGTAGTGAGCGCCACGATCGCAACTAAGAAACCCATAAACAGTGCGAAATAGAGCGGCAACACCGAAAAAGAAGTAATACCACGAATAAATTCCTTATACGGGTTAAGGCTTTTGAATAAACTAAATTTGGTTTCGCCAGAATGACGCGCGTCTCGCTCATAATAGACTGCGTCCTGCTTGAAACCGATCCAGATGGACAAGCCTCTCAAATAGGGGTCGGCTTCATTCAACTTTAGGACTTCGCGAACAGCATTCCGAGACAGTAATTTGAAGTCACCGGCGTTTTCATGGAACTTAATGTCAGCGAAAACGTTGATCAGTTTATAGGCAATAGCCGTTATGCCCATTTTGATTCGACTTTCACCATGTCTTTTGGTACGGATAGTATGGACGACTTCAGCACCCTCTCTCCATTTCTTAATCAGCTCTGGAATCAATTCTGGCGGGTCCTGCAAGTCAGCATCCATATAAATCATCGCATCTCCTTTGGCGGCGGCCAACCCAGCAATCACGCAGGGGGTGACACCAAAGCGACGAGACATATTAATAATCTTTATCTGAGTGTTCTTCTCCCGCAGTGCCAACAACGTCTCCAGTGACCGGTCGGTTGAGGCATCATTTACAAAAATTAACTCGTACTCATATAACTGTTCGGAAAAATTCTCCATCATGAGCATAAGCCGATCGACAAGAACCGGGATAACCTTTTCCTCGTTCCGGAATGAAAATATGACTGAAATTAACATGAGATTTATCCTCTAAATATCTCGCACAGAATACATTCCCCACCCTACTTGGTGATCCGCTTGACCACCATTTTTAATACCACGATTAAAGTCACCGCCAGCGATATGGCCAGCATATTTTTTACCAGCGAGTAGGCATCCCCATCAAGAATAATCCCTCCGATGGAATAACCAACGGCTGAGAATAACATGCTAAGCGGCGCGATGGAGAGTATGGTAGTCAGGATATAACGGCCAAACTGGATCTGTGTCAGGCCAAAGAAATAACTAGAAGGCCCAAACGGGAAAATCGGATTAAGGCGCGTGAATGCCACAGCTTTCCACTCTTTCTGCTGTATCTCCTCCCGAAGCCAAGTCCAGGCGGAATTGCTGAATTTTTTATTGAGGTAATCCGACGCCAAATAACGGGCTGCCAGAAAAGCACAAGCCGCACCCGTGCCAGCGCCGATTACAGTTAAAACGCCACCCCAATACGGACCCCATATCAGACCGGCTCCTAAATTCATTGGCAGAGTCGGTAACAGGCACACCACCATGACGGCATAAACAACAATAAAAATAACAGGCGCAATAACAGGATAAGACTTAAGGAAGAAAATGATACTGTCCGGAGCAAAATAACCATATTGGCTCAACCAAAAAAGCAAGATAGCAAGCCCAAGCAGCGCGATCGCTAGCATAAAGCGTTTGCGCCTTACAACTCTCCGAACAATGCCCAGAAACGATGTAATATCCCCTTTCTCGCCATGTCTCGATTCAAACACCGACGCATCCCGCACATCCGTATGATCAAACAGGACGTCGCTGCTGTCTTCATCTTCAGAACGATCGGGCTTCATCTCAACATGTTTTAATATTGTAAAAATGCAATAAGCGTGAATGGATATTGGATTTTACCAGTATCAAGCAAAGCAACAATGTGCACTGGTTGTCGAAGGAATCAGAATCCCAGTCAAATCTCATTTCCACAAGAAAATCTCCCGTATGAACTGAAAATAATAGGCCGCCCCCCATCTCAATATCTGGAGCTTCCTTTCCCCTCCAATCCTCGGGGGTTCATCACCGGGTATCTCGGTAACCTTGAGATTTTTCTTTGCAGCCCTAACCGACAACAAAGGCTCCCAACTGATCTGCGTATGAAACAGCTTCTCGGCCAGCGCGTAGCCTTCCTCCTTCTCCAATTCCAGATCAGATACGATCTGCTTCCTATACGCACGGTAGATCACCATTACATCTGTGTAATTCCCTCCATGCAGAATATTCACTGTTTTTGTGAAGAGCCAGTTTCCAAATGCCGTAACCACGTCGTCGTCATCGCTCTTTGCGGACCCCAAGTATCGAGACACGATAACCATATCATAACCCTCGGACATCTTCGAAATTAAACCGGGAATCAGCTCCGGAATGGAGTTCCCATCCGGGCTGAACGTAATAATAACGTCCCCCGATACCAAAGGCATCACCTCCGTATAGGCATGTCTAAACCCGCGTTGCTTCTGTACATACACTTCGTATCCCTGTTCCCGCGCCCATTCGATGGTCCCATCCGTTGAGCCGCCGTCTACTACGATGATCTGATCGCACCATTCTCTTTTCACAAGTGGCATGATGGCCTTCATGCCATTAACCTCATTCAATGTCATTACTAGAAGAGTCGTTTTCATTTTATCTGGGCCTTATTTATTTATTTATTAATCTAGATATTTAGCCTAATGGGGACTAGGATAGCCTATCTGTAATTGCCCAATATTCGAAAATATCTTGAGGAAAAGGCCTCTCTCGCCTAAAGGAGGCTACCATATCCTCGTAATTTTTGAATGCTTCTTGATAAGTTATATCCCATTGAGAGGCATATTCTCGCAGCCCGTCGATCCAGTCCGCTTCGGAAATATCCAGCTGGATACAACAAGCAGAAATCTTAGAATTATCCACAGTGCCTAAAGAAATCGTGGCCCTCCCAGAGTGAAACGCTGCGATAACGCGCATCAATGACAGCCAATTCCAACCCTTGCGTTGCGGGATGTTAAGGACAATTCTTGCCGAGCAGTTAATAGTATTCCTCGCCTTTCGCGACACAAATTTTCCTGGATAAGTTAACGACATTTCTTTTTCCAGTTGTTTCATCAGAACGGTCCGATGGTTTGTCAAAACTCCTGTAAACGCCAAATCAAATGTTGGATTTTTTGCCTTTGCTAAATCCGCCTGTGAAAGTTTTTTTATTTCCGGAAAGGGAAGCGTTCGCACCGCAATCCCTGGGAACATATCGTTGATATTCAGGAGCTCCGGCAAGTCCCCTAGAACGAAAAAACAACGAATGTATTGAACACAGTCCATCAGATTCTTTATACGCGAAACCTGTGTTACTGGGTTCATATAGTCATTGTCACTCCACAACGGATCGCCATGTATATAAATTTCATTTTTTATAAAGTCAAGATGCTCTGTCATGATCACTGCAACTCGCTTCCCTGATGTGCGGCAAAAATTAATAAGAGTCCGACTCGTAGCATCCGAAAAATTTTCAATGACTACATTCAGGGCATCGGGTAGAGGCTTTCTTCCAACTGAAACATTATAGCCATGCTGGTTCAAGGACATCGTAAAATATTTAATCTGATCACTGATGCCATGCAAGGGATGATTGAAAACCCAGAGATGGACCAAGGTATTGCTTAACTGTTGGGAGTTGCTCATCTGCGGTTCTCGATGATGTCTTCCTTGATAGCCACCAAAGTCTTGTTGCAAAAAATTCTAGGGTATTTCCCAGCCATAAGCCGGTTATACATGAAATTTCCCTTATTCTGCGGCAGGGCGTAAAAGTCATCCATGAAGCGAACGATATTTAATCCGCGAAATCCTTCCTCTATAAGTTCAAGCACTCTTTCCTGTTTATAGTTGGCTTTATTTTTTGGCTCGTCCCGATTATATTGAGCTATTTTTACCATAACTTCCTCATTGGTATTCCCATAAAAACAAATGCTGTATTCACAGTCATAAATTTTTTCGATTAAAAACTCACCCTCACCCAAGGGTATTGCAAAGTATTTGTCGAAATATCGAATAACGTTCATTCCTGATACATTTCGGCCTACGAGCTGAATATCATCTATGCTTTCTGGGCCGCTTTCGACGGGATCCGATTTTCTGAGTAACCTTATGACTCTTCTTGCCATTCTCAACGATCTAGCCGCGAAACGGTGAATCAATGGAAATGCCATCAGTAATTCCGATATTCGATCAATGAATATACGCGACCAGACTTCTTTCTCTCCTACACGTGTTAACAACTGACCGCCACTCAGCGCCTTGATGCTTGTCGAAAAATAAAGCCTTGGCATTCCTAATACATAGTACTCGGTCATAACGGACCAATCATGAAGTTCCGGATTGTCAGTTTGGGAATGAATGAATGTCCCTCCTAACTCGGTCACCCAGCTTTTTCCAGAAAAAAATCGGGTGATAGGGTAAGGCACGCTTTCAAATATTCTCGGCCAATCCTGCTGCCCGAGCATACATTGATCGAGCTCAGCCAGCGCCGCTTCCGGTTTATTATCCGATCGCGATTTTGTTTCAATATATTCGGTGTACAACGAGTAAACCTTTACCCAGAATTCGTCGCTGAATGAACTACCGGAAAACTGCTCATTGGCGCTTGCCAGTGAATTTTTTCTTATCGTATCAAAAGTATCTGGGTCTACAAGCAACGCAACAATACGTTGGGTAAGTTGCCTGATAAGAGAGTCGTCCAGCGCCTTGCTGCGATGATAGCTATCAACCATCACGCCAGTTACAGGGTCTTTCTCACAGTTTGCCGAATACACGCCCTGAAGAACGATCCCGTTATGATCGTTTTTTACATAAAGTGAGGTTCCAACCGTATCTGTAACGATCGGAACGGTACCAACCGCCATCGCCTGCATAATAGATACCGAATGCAATGAAAGACTCGGAAGCAAAAGAAAATGCACTTCGGACATGAGTGCATTTAATTCGGGATTAGTTAGATAGTCATGTATCCAGATAACAGATTTGCTTTCCTCTGCATACAAGAATGCCGTATCTACACCGTACTTACTCAGCAACTCATCGCTAGGTCGAGCGCAACGCAAATAAAGCTTTCCTTGATAACCTGAAGCTATTAGTTCGCGCCAGAATCGCAAAACTATATGCCCACCCCGATTAAAAAAATTTGCGGGGCTCTGGTTTGCCGAATTCATGAACAGGAATCTTGGCGTGATTAAGGGCCATTTTTTTTCTGGAATATCCGACGGCAATGATTTTCTGCTCAGGCCGATTCTTGTCCTGTGTAGCTTCTTATTAATTTCTGGTGAATTGAAAAAATTACTGATATCGGCAAGTGTTTCTGGAATGTGGGAAAAAATTCCCAGACAAAGTGGGTCGCCAAGAATCCCTAGATAATGCTTGCGTATTGCGTCCGAAGACTGCATGTCCCCCTCACCCTGGTGATTGAACGGAAAAAAGAGCGGGGCAAACGACTCACAATGAAAAACAAACGGGCGAACCAAACTGGGAAAAGGAGCTGTATGATGAAACTCTATATCCCCCGGCAATAAACTGGTCAATGCTACATTTGGAGGGAAATATTCCTTGATATATCTCGATTCGAGAGTTAATTTTATCTTACTATGAGAGGCTTTTTGTTGAGTCGGTATAGCACCGAGAACTTCTGCACGAAACTCAACATTTGTCTGAAGCGTTCGCGACAGCTCTACATTGTCCCATGCGTTAATAGTTACGTATTCCGGAGAACTCTCAAAAAGCGCTCGATACAGAGGATGAAACCCATTCAGAGGAATATAGTGACTCAGACTCCACGGGACTGCCACATTTACAAGCTGACGGTCCATTTATTTTATTCCTAATATGTGTTTAATATTCTTAGCATAACGTACTGCCCAACTCGACTCTAAGGCACGTATCTGCGACTGCTGATCTAGAATCTGTTTTTGAAGCTGAGCTATATCTTCGGACAGTTTAGTCTGCTTCTCAGCAAGCGCTCCTATTTCCTGCCCGCGTATCTCACGCTCAGCCAGCACATCTTTGGATAGCTTGGTCTGCTTCTCAGCAAGCGCTCCTATTTCCTGCTCGCGTATCTCACGCTCAGCCAGCACATCTTTGGATAGCTTGGTCTGCTTCTCAGCAAGCGCTCCTATTTCCTGCTCGCGTATCTCACGCTCAGCCAGCACATCTTTGGACAGCGATACAGAGAAACCGTCAATGTCATCACGAAGCTGGAGAAGTTGTTTAATTTCACTTGCCGATGAGGCGGATATAATTACTGCCCGTTTCTTTTCTGACAATTTTTCAAGCTGAACTTTGCCCGCAGAAATGGGAACCGCATAGATACGCCCAGAATAACGTACCAAATTACATCCCATAAAATCGCGCTCAATGACGAGAGGTATATTTTCATAATTAATTTTCTGCTCGCGTATCTCACGCTCAGCTACTCTTGCCCTGACTTCACTCACCGATAAGGCAGATATAATTACTGCCCGTTTCTTTTCTGACAATTTTTCAAGCTGAACCTTGCCCGTAGAAGTGGGAACCGCATAGATACGCCCAGAATAACGCACCAGATTAAACCCCATAAAATCACTCTCAATGAGGACAGACGTATTTTCATAATTAACACTGGAGAATCTAATCCTTCGGTTACGGTGAGATTCTCTATTCACGGGCAAGGTAACTGACCCATCTAGAGAATAGCCCAATGTTATAAGGATATCTTTATTCTGGGACAAAAAATCACTAACTATATCTTCTGGAAGATGCTTCTTATAAGCACCTATTTGCCCGGACCTAAATGTGGCAGAATCCGGGTTAAAGATGCGGGAAGAAATCTCTTTGGGGTCACCGGGCACCTGGAGTTTTAGCTGAATTGACCAAATAAGCTTCAGTTGATCTACATTATTTCCACCACCAGCAGCACCAATTAATTCTTCAAATGAAAGTGGAATAACGTTAGGAATACTCAGCCACGGCAAAAAACCACCAATTCGCTCACGTAACGAACCTACGAGCCAATTGTCATTGAGCAAGTGGGCAACACGCTCGTCAAAATCCGCTCCATCAAGCCACCCTGAAAATAACGTTTTCCCATCCTTATGATAATAATGCGCTTCAGAAATAAGGATATCAAGAGGATGCCGATACATAAATAAGGTCGGCGAATGCGTAAAACTGTGATGACGATTTCCAAAAGGTGATCGCCTTACCGTGTCCACAAAAAAGTCTCGGGCAACAGTATGTGAATTTGTGTATTCAGGACAGTACCAAGTCTGTCCTTTGGGAAATTCAGGGGCCTCGACGCCTTCGTGATAACCGAATGCCTTAACTAACTCATAAAGTAGATGCGTACCCGATTTAGGAATTGACACCAGAAATAATGGTTTCTGACTGAAATGCCAGTCGGTTATTGGTGCCACGATCACGACATTATCAAGATCGACACAAGACAACAATTGCTTGCTGAGTTCTTCGCCAGACTTCTCGGTGAGAATAAGTAATTGCTTCTTTTTTTTCTTTGAACTAGCTACAGGCAGAGCGTCGCTACGCGGAACAGAAATCCCTTTCTTTAAAGCCACCGCAGCAAGATCATCTGCCAAATCATTATTACCGATCAGCAGGCAGGAACTAAAGGCTCCTTCGGACCACAATGAGTCTAAAGTCTCAAGGAAGGCTTCCGTAGCCGGGGGTGCAAAATAAAGATGTTTCATCAGTTTGGGCTCTTCTTTAAAGATAGCATGAGATCGTTCATATTTCTTGTTACCAGCACGCCCGCCATGCCCGAAACATTCTGTGTATGAAAGTTAACCGGCCCTAAAGACTGCGGGAGCGCATAATAATAATCCCTATAAAAGATAATGTTCGTAGTACCTGTACTTTTCAGAAGTATAGGCTCATCAGCACTAGGGTCAATGATTCCAGCATCCCGCCCCAGATCATCGCGACCCATCGCACCAAGCATAGCCTGCAAGGCCATAGAGTCGTCAAAAAGTGGGGCCAGCCCGACGGCCATACCTTCTAAAACCCGTTTCTTGTCATTATGGTGCGCAGCACCATACCTATGCCACTGACCCAAAGCCCTGTTAATTCTTTCACAAGCGGACTCAGCCGCATCCGATACTTCCATCACCAAATCTTCATCTGTACAAGATGAACGTTCAATTTGAGTATGGGTGCGCCAACCGTAACGTTTAAATGTAAATCGGTTTAAATCTAGATTTGATTTATTGAATGCAAATCCGAACAAATTTTCGTCATCATATTCCCGGATGATCTTCTTGTTTGCGATGGCGTCCGCGAGCTTCTTCTGGAAAGGCGTATAGGCTGTCTCATCCAGCATATCGATTTTGCCATAACCCCATTCTTGCGAAAAATCTTCCAGCCCGTAATCCCGCATCATATCTAAGTGAGTGTTAGTAATCCAAGATTTCCATCCTCCGACAACCCCATGCCCCAGACGAAAATTATGTTTATGTGCTCCGGTTAGATTGACATGGTCAATCTTACGCCATATATCAGAGGCCTGGTCCCGATCAAGAGAGACCCCCATCGCATCAGAAAGCTTAAGAATTGTGTCAACTGGGTTCTGAATCAAATCCTCCCAGCGCATCGGCACATATTGGTTCGCACAGCATGAAAAATCCTTCAAATAATTTTTGAATGGCCCTAGTAGAGCTTCAAAAAAATTTAAGTCAGAAAGTTTATAAAGCGCTATCTTCTGCCGGAGAAGATCATTGTCTTTTTCAGAAGGAAAAAATTTCTGTATATATTCACTCGCTAATGCATTGAGTGAAAAACAGGCCGAGGTAACTGTGCCTGCAGGATGGCGGATAGATGTAAACTTCTTGTGCCCTGCATAGGAGGGATGTGCTGCCCAGCATCCGGGTGCAACATGGGAATGTATGATTTCATAATAATCGAGAACCTGCCTTGGGTGGGAGGTAATCAGAGTAAAATCACCCTTGCCTTTGACTCCAATATATTTCCGAAAACAAGCAGTGTCTTCTCTTCCTTCCATCAACCATTTCGGTCCACCTACCATTTGCTTAAAATTATAATTGTAAAGAAGATCGCTAGAAATGCCACGACGCTGGAACACAAGATTGATTTGCTCTGCTATTTGTATCCCTGCAGTATCACAAAATATTTTCATCGTTTCATGGCTACGATTTAAACTATTTACGTAATTTGAAATCTCTGCAATTACACTGATAAGCAGGGTGAATCCCGTTCGGGGATAACCCACTACCAGAGGATTCACTGGATTCACTGGATTCACTGGATTCCTATTTGTTGGAACCAGGCAGTTCGATGATCTCGTGACTGACCTCGAGATCTACGAGCCTCGATTTGATTGGCACATCGGATATTTTGAGCCGCACTTACAACGAGGCGGACATCGACAACGTAGATCTCGTTAACGATGCAAAATTTCATAGCCGTCATTGAAGACTCGCCATCTTGTTTTTTAGCGCATCTAAAGTTGAATCGACAAGGACGCACGGCGTGAGGTCACGATCAGTCAATAAGTCTACGCCATACTCGAGACCTCCTAGCGCTTGCAGCAAAGCAACATAGCGTCCTCGAAACTTGATAATGTTATATCCACGGTTTCCGCTCTCTATCAACTCAACACTTGCATCCAAACTTTTCCATAAGTCAATACTTGACCTAGCAATGAGCGATTTTTCATCAGAAGAAGGTCCGCCTTCCGTAATGATTTTTTTCAGCAGCTCTCCATATTGAAAGAACTCTTCAAAATGCCGGTCATCCTTATGAATAATCGTTTCTAAGTAGCGCATCATTACGGTTAATGCAGTACGTCTTGTATCTTTGTCAGGGGCTATTCTTATAGCCTCCCAAGCCTTGAACAATAAACCTTTCATACTTAGATCAGAAACCAGAGCATTATCCTGACAACTCATTTCGAGCGGTGGTTCATTCCAACTTGCCGAGAGGACTTCGTCGATCAATCCCGCAGCTTCCGTGCGCCTCATTTCAACCGGTGCCGCATCATTTCGTCGCGCTATTATTAGTGCTTGGCGAGCATGTTTATTATTGTATGGACACCGAAGAAAGTCCGGCTCCAATTCCCAATCACAAATCGTCCATGCGGCGTCATAGTGCAAGCAGGATTCATTATCTTCTATCCGCCACTCATGGAAGTCTGGTGCCAGCGTGTTTAGATATCGGTTAACCGAGATTAAATATGCTGGATTGAACTTTGTTTGAATTAGATCAAACCAATAACGAACAGTCTCTCTCTTCATTTCCCCTAGAGATGCGGCATTTACAACCAAATCGTACTGCGGACCGACACAATACTCCGCCAAATGAATGGGACAAAAAACAACACTCGCAGATTCATGACGTCCAATATCATCAGGGTTTTGTATCAAAGTCATTTCTTTATCCGGAAATAGCTCGCGGAGATGCATATATGAAAAAACCAGCGTCTCAGGTAGATCTATTATTGTGTACTTAATTTCACTAAAAGCGCAGAGCATTAGTCTCGCGAAATTACCTGTTCCCGCTCCAAGCTCCAAAACCCGCGACGAGCCCTCAGGTTTCCAACATTCTTGCAGACGCAAGAATGTTCCCAAATGACGAAAAAGATCTGAGCGTAATCGCCTCCCCTGTCTAATCACGACCGCACCTTCAGGACAGAATCTCGTTTCCTCCACGTAGCTAGGCAAGTTATCTAGACTGGCCCCCTTTCCATTTAGTAGACGTAAATGCCAATCTACGGCTAGTTCTGCAATTTTCCGTGGCGGAATTTGCTGAAACCAAAAAGCCTGAAGGCGGCTGACTGCATCCGCAGAAGAAGCGCTGTTAGCCAAAATACTCCGCATTACTTCTGCGTTCTCGCCACTCCAAATAGGGCTACGTGGTAGCGCCCGCTCATATGCCTGCCATGAGGGATCGCTAGTAATATCAGAAAGAAATTTTCTCGACTCTATCAAGCTATTCATTTGTTCTCGCCTTCTTGAAAATTGAGGCTAACGGAGCCAGCCTCAATGATGTTCATGGGGGCAGCTCGTAAGTCAAAAAAACCATCATAAACCCGCCCCCCGCTGACGGATACACTTAACGCAGATCTTCTCCAATCGAGAGGAGCCAACTTAGAATCAAGGAGGTGTTCAACGCCGAAGTTTATAAAATAGTCCCCATTGTTAAGTTTATTGAGAAAATCAAATCTCACAGTTACGACCTCTCCCGCGCCTAGACGTAGCCTCTTGTCAGCTAGACAAAATTTGTTACTCTCAGAAAATATCTTTATGCCATCTACCGTGTAGATAGCATAACCACAGTAAACTTGATTGATTTCTTTGGAAGAATGTATTTTTAAATAAATAGATATTGTCTTTCCCGAAGGCAGAGCTCCACTAGTAATTACCCTGCCGTCACTGACCAGCAAATAATCAACAATTCTGGCTACCCCGCTACAAACTCTCTCTTCATTGGGGTTGTAATGAGGACCATGCTGGAAACGGTCCAGTTCAGATGCCAACATAACAAAGGACTTAATCGGGTCGGCCGAAACTAGGTCCATACTAACGTCACTCTCTTCAGTCTTTATGGAGATCTCTCCGCTATAGAGCAGTGCAAAATACTGGTCAACGGACTCAGCTGGTAACCCCATAAAACTAACCATTCCGTTATCGATAACTACAACTTTGTCGCACAAACGTGGAAATATGTTGACGTCATGGGAGACGAAAATGATTGTTCCACCAGCTTCGCGAAGCGCCCTAATTTGCCTAAAACATTTCTCTTGAAATCTAACGTCGCCCACTGCCAATGCTTCGTCAATGATTAAGATTTCTGGTGTGACGCTAATAGCGGCGGCAAAAGCAACGCGGACAAACATTCCTGATGAATAGATTTTCACCGGCTGATCAAAAAAACTGCCGATGTCAGCGAATTCTTCTATTTCCGGTAACTTGCTCAGCATTTCCTTACGGGAGACACCCATAATTTCGCCATTCAGCAGCACGTTGTCACGACCGGTGAAATCCGGATTGAACCCAGCACCAAGCTCTAATAGAGCAGAAACACGACCATTGACCGTCACATGGCCGCTGGTTGGCTGAAAGATGCCTGCGATAAGTTGCAATAAAGTCGATTTTCCTGATCCATTCCTTCCGAGGATTCCCAGTGTCTGGCCTCGGGAAACATCGAAACTCACATCGCTCAGTGCCCAGAATTCATCGTGATACTTCTTTCGAAACGGGTGCAACGCTTCGAGCAGGCGATCATTGGGGGAGCTGAATAACTTGAACTTCTTGGAAACATTGCGGACAGAAATAGCGATATCGGAATGCATAGGATCTCAATTATATAACATCGGCAAACTCTGGCTTCAGACGGCGGAAGACATAGGCGCCAACAAGAAAAGCTAACACGGTGATACTCCAGAAATAAGCAGTTTCATGCCAGCTCGGCCATACTGGTGAACTGAAGATAAGCAACCCACGATAACCCTCGATGATGTAGTACATGGGGTTACAGAGCAACAGGCCACGATACTCCGCTGGTATAATGTCCGGCTGCCAGACAATGGGTGTTGACCAGAACCACAGATTAAGGAACATTTTTACCCCCTCAGAGATGTCGCGGTAAAAAACCTGTAATGCGGAAAGCATCCACCCCAGGCCAATCAAAAGAACGCAAGTGGATATCAGGAAATAGACGACCAAAAGACGCTCAGCCAGAAACGGTATGTTAAAAAATACAAGCATGCCAATCAGGATGAGTAGAAAAATAGCATGAGGAAACAATCCAGAAACCAGATGTACTAGCGGCATAATCTTGGTCGGGAAGACGGTTTTCTTGACGAGATGTGTATTACTGGTAATCGAATTGGTGATGACCTGCAAGGTATCGTTAAAGAAGAACCAAGGAACCAGTCCGCAGACGAACCAGAGGACGAAAGGTGCGCCAACTGGACCTTGGGCTCGGAAACCAACGGCAAAAACAAAGTAGAAAATAGTGACAATTGCGAGGGGGTGGGCAAATGCCCATAAGGCTCCTCCCAGAGTACCAGCGTACTTGCTCTGAAAATCTCGCAAAGCTAGGGCACGAATCAAAGCGTGGTGGCTCAGTAAGTTTCGAAAAGATTTGATGAGAGAGAACATAGAAATCCTTATGATTAATTATATAAAATAATCACCCCGGGGCATATCTTTTATTCAATATTTACATGAGGACCTGGAAGAAGAAAGATCAAAGATGGGGGTTGCTGCTCGTATCTGGGCAGAGGATCGTTTTACTCAGGAGCGGTATGCTAAAGAAATATTTGATCTTTTTAAGTAAGATATTGAAGATAAAAAACCTCTCAGCATAGCGCTGTATGCAATCAATATCGGCTACCGATCAGTCCCAACTTTTTTCCTGGAGTATTCAGGTATCAGATTAGCCAACCCTTCTTTGACTAGCTCGTCACTTAATGCCGGTTGGTCCAGCCATGCCAATAATTCTGTCAGTAATAATGCATCAACCTGGCGGCCCTGGACGATACTCAGCTTGGTGTGGGGAGTAGGCAAGGTAGCCTCATCTTCTGCCAGCAACTCTTCATAGAGCTTCTCGCCAGGACGCAAACCGCTATAGACGATACTGACATCTTCCTCGCTGAGGCCAGACAGGCGGATCAGGTCTTTTGCCAGGTCGACGATCTTGACCGGTTCCCCCATATCTAGCACAAAAATTTCTCCACCATAGCTGTCTCCTCCCATCAACCCAGCTTGCAGCACCAGTTGCGCAGCCTCCGGAATGGACATGAAATAGCGAGCCATCTCCGGGTGAGTAACAGTGACCGGCCCACCCTTGGCAATCTGTTCGTGGAATTTTGGAATTACACTACCGGTGCTGCCCAGCACATTTCCGAAACGCACAATCACAAAACGAATCTCCGGTTTCCCATCAATACGAGAATCTTTCCCGGCAGAGGAAACGGTCTGCTGCAGTGCTTGGCACACCATTTCCGCCAGGCGTTTGCTGGCTCCCATTACATTAGTCGGGTTGACTGCCTTGTCGGTCGAGACCAGTATAAATTTCTCAACGCCATTCGCAACTGCGGCCTGCGACAGAATATACGTTCCCAAAACGTTGTTTAGTACGGCCTGCCAGGCATTTTCTTGCTCCATTAGCGGCACATGTTTATACGCCGCAGCATGGAATACCACTGTCGGCTGAAACTGTTCGAACACCTGTGTCAACCTAGCAGAGCTCTTGACATCTCCGATCATAAAAGCCATCGGCATATTTGGGAAATCGTAGCAGAATTCCTGTTCAATGTTGTAGAGCGCAAGCTCGTTCAACTCAAACAGCACCAACCTGGCCGGTGAAAATTTTGCAATTTGTCGGCACAACTCAGAGCCGACCGAACCACCTGCACCGGTAACTAGAACGGTCTTTCCTGTCAGCAGACCTTGCAGCCCTGCACTGTCCAGTCTTACTTGCTCACGCCCTAGTAAATCGTCCAATTCCACTTTATGGATTTGCGACACGGTCACCTTGCCACTCATCAAATCATCATAGGAGGGGACGGTCAATGCCTTGACCTTTGCGGCAGAACACACCTCCAGTGCACGGCGGCGAGCACGGTGACTGGCGGACGGCATGGCGATAATGGCATGTCTGACACCCAGTTTTTCCGTCAGCGCTGATAATTCATCGATCCTGCCCAGCACTTTGAGGCCATGCAGAATCATCCCGCGTCTGCTCGAATCGTCATCAAGTAGACCTACTACAATCCATTCCGTGCTACGGCCAAGATCTTTGATCAGACTAATCGCAGTATCGCCTGAACCCAATATCAACACATGTGTGCCCTTTGAATTATTGAATCTA
>Ga0315322_10001165_pt1 | contig 20163 bp, 16 predicted proteins | sample M110021515metaG_FD_203461 | JGI IMG/M metagenome (GOLD analysis project Ga0315322, IMG submission 203461) | Ammonia-oxidizing marine archaeal communities from Monterey Bay, California, United States - M1 100m 21515 | ecosystem: Environmental > Aquatic > Marine > Intertidal zone | place: USA...
GCGCGCCGGATGGCGAGCCCGGTGGGAGCGCAGCGAGGACGCGCCCAGTAGACCTCCGCTCAGCCGACCAGCTCGGGGTTGTCGGGAAAGCGCGTCGGGTCGGTACATCCAGGTGCGCGTGCCGCTGGGGATCAGGGCATGGAAGTCTAAGTAGTCGGCTCTGGGTCTGGGTTGAGCTCGACGGGAGGGGCGTCGGGATTGTAGGTCTGCCGGTGTTGCTCGGCGAGCGCCCGGATCGCTTCCATGCAGCGTTGGGAGGCTGCGATTGCTTGGGCGCGGCTGGGCTCACGGCCGCCGGCGATCTCCGCGCGGAGGTCGCTCAGATCGATTGGGGGACCGTAGTAGACGTCGATCGGGTGGCTCTTCGGGCGCCACCAGTTGAACTTTGTCTCGCGGATGAGGTTGCTGGTGATGCCGACTACGAAGAGCGGAACCACCCGCACTTCGCCAACTGCCAGTGCGATTCGACCCGTGCCCGCGTGAGGCTTGAGAAACGAATACGGACTGGCGCCTTTGTTGCGTCGACCCTCAGGATGGATGCCCACCCAAGTGCCCGGGATGGTGAGCTCGGCCTCGAGGCGCTGGAGGGCGTAGCGGTTCCAGGCTCGTCTCGAGGGGTCGCGCACGATGGGCGGAAACATCGCGATGATGGTCATCCACCAGTTGAGTACGGTGCCGATGATGCCCTCATAGAAGAACTTCGCGCGCACCGGAAAGAAGGCGCGCTGGGCCATGCGGGTGTGGCGCACGTTGGCGAAGGCCACCACGTAGAAGTCGAAGAAGCTGCGGTGGTTGGCGGCCATCAACACCCGGCTGGACTTGTCGAGGTCTGCGACATGCTCTGCGCCATGAACCGTCATGCGGTTGCCGGCCGTGAACCAGAGCACGCTCCGCATGGTGGTGTGGATCCACGCTGCACTCAGGAACTTGAGGTGGCGGTTGACGAAGTCGGCAATGTGCCACCACCGGTGCATATGGGCCGGGAGTGCGGCAAGCTGCTCAGGGGTGGGGTCTGGCGGATGACGCGGCATGGGTCCCGGCGGGCTGAGTGACACGCGTGTCTAATGCGATCGGCGTCACGGTTGCACCACGGAGAGCATGCACTGGTTGTGCGGATTTGGCTCTCTTGTCGTGTCGGGTGGGTCCGATGCCCGGGGAAAGGTGCGGTTTGTGGCTGGACGCGACTGGGAGCAACTCGAATGTTGACGCGAGAACTGCCCAAAGATGGTGTCATGCCGGCGGCGAGTGCGATGTTCGACCGCGAAGCAGACGCGCTGTCAGGCAGAAAGGCCATGGTCGTTGTGGGGTGGCATCTCTCGATGTGGGTGATGGTGCTCGTGGCCATCGGTCTGTCGCTGATGACCCGTCGAATGGACGGCGCGGGCTACGTGGTCGGCGGAGTGGCGATCCATGTGACGGCGTCGACCGCCTACGCTTGGCGTGTCATTCGCGGACGCGTAGGACGCTCGACCGGGGACATCGTCGTCATGTTGCTCGTGCTGGACGGGCTGGCGCTTGTGCTGGCGCTGGGCACTCTGCTTCCCGATGTGTCGCTGGCACTTGGGGCGGCGATGCTGCCGGTGGTTGGGCTTGCCGTGGTGGGCGGCGGACGCGCATCTCTCGCGCTAGCTATTGCGCAGAACATCCTGCTGGCCGTGGTTTGGTTTGCGTCGGAGGCCGTGGGGGCGGAGTCGCTCGGGATGCATGACTTGGCGGCATTCGGAGGACTCTCCGTGGGCACCGCCTTGCTGGCGACGGTGGGCGCTAAGGCTGGCTTTGGGGGTGTGCACGTGCTGCGTGAAGAGGTCGACCTCCACACCCGCCACTTGCAGGCCACCAACTCGGCGCTCGTCGCCCGGAACGAAGCGCTCGAACACTTCAGTGCCGAAGTGGGCCACGACCTGCGCACACCGCTTCAGACCACTTTGCTGGCGCTGCATATGGTGGTGGAGGAGTGCGACACCGACGAGGATCGCGAGCACCTTGGCCACGCTCTAGCGGCTGTCGAGCGTCTCCAGGCGATGACCGAGTCGCTGCTGTCGATGGCTCGGGATGGGCAGTGTACAAGCCGCCTCACGCGGGTGGGCTTCGGGGACGTGGTGGACGACGCACTCGCCAGCCTGGCTGCGAAGGTGAAGGCATCCGGGGCGCGCATCGAGGTGGGCGGCACCTTGCCGGACTTCCACGGCGACAAGGAGCAGATGGTGCGTGTGGTGCTCAACCTCGTCGACAACGCCATCAAGTACGGGCGCCAGCCCTCACCGACCATCCGGATCTGTGGCGGAAGGGTTGGCGAGCAGGTGTTTGTCGAGGTCGAAGACGATGGACCCGGGGTGCCGCGCGGCATGCGGAGCCGCATCTTCGAGGACTTTGCCCAGCTGGAGACCGGCTCAGACGGCGTGGGAGCTGGCCTTGCGGCAGTCAGGCGAACGGTGACTGCCCACGGTGGACACATCACGGTGGGCGATGGGCGGCGACTCGGCGGGTCGCTGTTCCGCGTGGTCATTCCCGCCGCAGATGCTGAGGTGTGGCGGGCTGCCGGCTGACTCTGGGTCTCTTGCTTCAGTCCCCGACCGCCGCCGGGTCCCAGGCTGCGTTTGCTGACCCAGCGGGTCAGTTGGAGAGCCTGTAGAGGTGGTCGGCGCCGATGGTTTCAGGATCTGCCTTGAGCAAGACGGACAGCTGATGGGTGTACTCGCGGTGTGCGCCTGGCGCGGACACGACGACCCAGACGCGGGGGTGGGTGAGCGTCAGCTCCGCCATCGACGGGCGCAGATGATCATGGACGTAGACCACATGGCGACCGGTTGGCAGCTCCACCAGCCGAGGCTGTCCATTGCGGTGGTCGCTCCAGTCAAAGGTGGGGGAGGGGAGTGCCCTCGGCGCCATCCACCACGGCTTTATTCGCCAAAGTACGGAACTGGTGCGGTTCTTATCGTCGTCGTTGAGCCCGGGTGCACGCAACATGACCACTGCGTCGCCGGTACACTCCGGCGTCGGCGCAGCGGTGCAGGTCCACGGGGTGTCCAGCTCGGCGAGCGCCTGATCGACCGCCCGGGGAGTGGCCTGGTCTGCGTGAATGGTGGTCACCCGGAGGCCATCAAAGGCGAACTGCCAGCCGGCTTGGACCACGCAAAGCCCCACCAGCACGGTCTTCTTCGGGGTGTGCTGCGCAAGGAGCGCGAGCGCGGGCAGAGGCACCAGCCAGTAGGGAAACTGGTGGGGAGCGGCCACACCAGAGATGATGAAGATCCCGATAACGGCGGTGGTCCCAATAACTGCGACAGTGGCTTCGTCTCGTCGCGGACGCAGCAGGAGGGCCACGAGCAGCAGTCCCCCCAGTCCAAAGCGAGCCGACCAGTCTTGTGCGATCAAGGTGAGCTGAAGCGGAGGTTGAGAGAAGGTGGACGGCTCTGTGACCGCGGCCATCACGCCGATGCAGAGAGGTAGGAGGGCCAGTCCAAGGCCCAGGGAGGTCCGCCAAAGCGCGCTCCGCGGGACGTTCGAGAGCGCCAGCACGGCCGCCACCGCCCCCAGGATGTGGGTCCAGCCGGCGAGTGCGCCCCAGGCGATGAGTCCGAGGTCGACGGTGTCTGAGCGAGGGCCCTTCCGGGTCCACAGACCGGCGAGCGCGAAGGTCAGCAGGGCATACTGGTTGACCTCCGCCGCGTAGTGGACGGCGACGGGCGCGGTCGCGAGAACCAACGCTGCGGCCAGGGAGCGTCGGGCCAGCAGGGCCACTGCGGCCGTCGACAACATCGCGCTGGTGAGCAGCCACACCAGGGGCACTGGCAAGAGCAGCTCGGTGAGCGCGTGGAGTAGTGGCCAAGCCGGCGGGTGGAGGCCGGTGAAGGTGGCGGGCAATGTTCGCAATGCCAGCGCGTCGACCGTGTCGGAGGGGTAGGCGGCATAGAGCCAGGCGTCTTCGTGCCACCGGGCAATCACACGCAGAGCCCGCAGTCCGGCAGCCACTGCGAGCACCGACGCCAGCGCAGGGGTGCGCCAACGGCTTGTCAATCGGTCACCACGATGCGCACATCCGGTCGCGCGACGCGCAGCGGCCATACCAGCTCCCCCTCGCGGCCATGGCTGCGACGACGGACCTCGTAGGTGGCGCCTCGCGGTAGGTCTCGGGCAAGCTCGGCGGCTTTGTCGCGCATGCGGGTGGCGTCACGGGTGCTCGCCTCGTCGAAGAGCAGGCGTTCATCCACAGCGAGCAATTCCATGGGCTCGAACTGCGGCACCACGGCATCGCGGTCTATGTGGTGGCGGTAGTGGGCCACCTGGGTGAGCACAGCCAGGGTGGGAATGAGGAACACCGCTGCGCTGATCCTCGGGACCGCGATGCCGACCCAGAGAAGCAGGGGCACGATGGCCGGCGCGAAGTAGCGGGGCGACAGCTTTTCTCCAAAGGCGCCTGCGATGCAGATGGTGGCGAAGAAGAACGGGATGACCACGCTGCGATGGAGCGTGCCGACGTCGGGGGCCCCCTTGCGCTGGGGAAACATGGCCACCACCAGGGCTGCGCCCGCAAGCCAGGTGCCCACCCAGAGGTCCTGACCGAAGGCGTGGCTCATACCGCTGGTGAACAGGTGGGCGACGTCCTGCGGAGTCTCGGGTGCCCAGCCGCCGAGCTCGGGCCACCAGCTTCCGAGGATGCCGCTGCGAGGCTTGGGGAACAACAGCGGCTGGAGGTAGGTGGCGGTCACCGGCAGGGTGAGTGCTGCGCCGACCACGGATAGCGGACGCAGAAGGAGCAGCAGCAGGGCGGGGGCGACAATGGGCTTGATGGCGACCGCAGCCATCGCGATGACACCGCCCGCAATGGCTCCCGCCGAACCAAAGGTGGCGACGAGTGCCCCCAAGACCACCACGAATAGCGCGGGCGCGTCACCGGCGGCCAAGGCCGAGGGGTAGACCGCGAGGGGCAGAGTGGCCGCGAACCAGGCCCCAGCGCCGCTCAGTCGACAGCGGTGCCCGAGCAGCCAAAGCAGCGGAATGGTCAGTGTTCCCAACACCACAGAGAGTGTCCTCGCGCTGCCGGCGATGCGGATGAGCGCGATGTGGAGCGGGTAGAGGTGGCCGCCGAGGTGGACGGCGGCTTCTGCGCCGGTGCCGTCTGGGCCGAAGGGCGCTCCCTCGCCGAGCAAGTAGGCCGCGAGGACCCGCAGCATTCCGGCGAAGAGGGTCAGCAGACCCAGCTCGAGGGCGTGCTTCTTCTCAAGGGCGGGCGCCGGGTCTTTTGTTGGGACAGGCTCGGACAGGGGACGACCTGGACTGGGTGGTGCCGGGAGTCTACAACCCGCCCGCGCTGCCAGGGGGCACGCCCGGACCTGTCATCAGCCTCCAGGTCTGCTTCCAGGGCCGCCCATGTCCGGGGGCGTCGGTGGACACGGGGGCAAGCTCCCAGCGGGTGTGCATCCGATGGGCCCTGTCGTGGAGGCCACGACTCGACCACTCGCCATGCTCCGGGGCCTCGACCCAGACGGCACAGGGCGCATCGAGCTCTCCGTCCACCCACGCCACCCAGGATGGGCGGGGCTGCCCGGGCACCGGTGGCTCGTCGCTGATCTCGATGCATCCCGTGCCCGACGCCGTGGACGGCAGCTGGGGCGGTGGTGGACGGGTGTGCCAGGCGTCAGCGAGCTGGTGGGTGTCCACGAGCAGCACGGCCAACAGCAATGGCGAGAGCCATGCGCGCTTGGGGAGCCAGCCCGCGAGCGCACACAGAGCCAAGGCGCCGACAATGGCGTGTCGCGAGCCATAGTCGGCAAAGCTGCTGCCCACGATGTGGGCGACGACGGCCAGCGCGGCGAGGGCGCCAGAGGTGCGGTCCCTGACGCCGAGCAGCGCCAGACCGAGCACTGCGGGCCCGATCATACCGAGGAGCGGCAAGTTGACCTGAAGAGCGGGAAGCAAGGCGTTCTCGGGTGGGGCCCCGAACGCGAGGAGCTGGCCGATGGCGATGGGCCAGGCCGCCAGTCCGGGCAGGCCGAGGAACATGGCAGGCACGGCGAGCTCAGGACGAAGGCCTGCGGCGACCATGGCAAGCAGCGCCCGAGCCCAGGTGGGACGCACCACAAAAGCAGCGACCAGCGCGGTGCTCCCATGCACAATTGGAATGGCGCTGGTGGACCACGCGACGTGTTCAGGGAGAACCGCGACCAGAAGCCCGGCGAGGATCCCTCCGGCGAGGTCGGTGCGCTGGCGGACACCCCGGCAGATGAGGGCTGCGGCGAGTGCGCCGAGCAGAGTGGCGAGGAGCAGAGGTGCGCGCGGGTCCTGAGTAAACAGGCCGAGGCCCTGATGCAGTGTGATGGCGGACGGCCAAGCCTGGGGTGAAGGCGTCGGCGGGTTGCCCGCGAAGGCCTCGATGAGCAGGCGCTCGTGGCCATCAAACACGCGGCGTACCGAGCGGAGGTTGCCGAGGTCGACGTCGTGGTGCAGGCTTCCCCAGCGCGCCATCCAGCCGATGCGCACCAGCCAAGCCACGGCGAAGACGCCGATGTCGGCGAGCAGGGGTTTCTTGAGGCTGCGCATCGGCGAAGACCTAGTCTAGTCGAGGACAGTGGCAGCATCCCCGGTCCGGCGCCGCGGGTGCAGTATGCTACGGACCGGCCGGGGTGGGTCCGGCCGTGTGAGGAAAGCATGTCGTCCGCCCCCGTCATGCTTCCGAGCGATGCCCGCAAGGCCCGTCTGCGTGGTCATGTGGCGGCGGTGCTCATCGCGGTCGCGGCGGCTGTGTTCCTGGTGAAGGGACCCGCGGCCACCCTGTGGTGGACCTCTTGGGGGCCCGACCGACCGTGGGTACATCGCGACCTCCTTGGCGCGCTGTGGCTGTTCTTCGCCGAAGGCCACGGGGGTACCGACACTTGGCTGGCGCTCCAAAACCATCCTGATGGTGCGGGCGACATCCGCCATCACATCCCCAACCCGTTTGATGCGTGGCTGGTCGGACCGCTCGCGGCGCAAGCTGGAGGTGACCTGCGGACGTGGTGGGGGGCGCTCCAGCTGGGACACTTCTTGGCCAACGTGGCGGCGACCGTTGTGTTGGCGCGTGCAGCTGGGGCGCGGGTGTGGGCAGCCGCGGCGGCCGGTGTGTTGGTCGCAGGCTCTCCGGTGATGCTCCACGAGGTGGCCGGTGGGCGTGCGCTGTCGGGTGTGGTGTGGCCGGGGCTACTTGGCGTGGCGCTGGCGCTGCGTGGAAGTGGCCTGTGGGCAGGCATCTTCGTGGGAGTGCAGGGGCTGTGCTACCTCTACGCCGGGCTCGTGGCGGGCTTGGTCGTGTTGCTGCTGGCCCCTTCTTGGGGACTGATATTGGGTGCGGGCCTGGTGACCGCGCCCTACCTCCTCTGGCTGCTGGAGCTGCTCGACACCCTGCACTCTGGGCGTCCGCCGGCCGATTACTCCACCCTTCCGCTGCCCGGACTGTGGGGCGACGCGGACGTGCCGGCGCGCTTGCGGATGAACCCTCTCCTGTGGACCGGCCTGTTGGCTGCTGTGGCCACTCGACGGTGGCGGTGGGCGCTGGCCATCGGGCTCACCATGATGGTGGCGCTGGGCCCGACCCCGGGTGCCAAGAGTGCGGTGGCGGTGGTGTCGTCTCCGCTCGCTTGGCTGATGCACTGGGTGCCGGGCCTCGGGCGCATGCACCATCCAGTGCGCGCGGTGCTGTTGGCCGTGCCGCTGATGGCGTGTGTCGCGAGCGTGCGGTGGGGGCGACTGTCGATGGGACTGGCGATCATCACAGTGTTGTCGATGGCGAGGCCGATGTCGGAGGCCGCTGCTTGGGGGGAGGTGCGCAGCCGCCCTGGTGTGGCCCAGGCGCTCTGGCTGGCGGAACATGCGGACGGTGCGGTGGTCGACCTCACGGGTGCGGGGGACGCCGCTCTCGGCCTCCACCCCATCCATGGCCGGCCCATGCTGGAGGGCCTCAAGACGCCAAGGGGAACCACGCGCTCAGCCCAGCTGCGCAGGATGGCGGACGGCTGGCTGCGGGGCGAGCGCCAGCTGGGGCTGAAGCGCCAGCTGGTGCAGTCTGGATTCTCTCATGTCTTAGTGGTAGCCCGAAGAGGCCCGCTGGATGCACGTGTAAACGAGGCGCTGGAGGCTGATCTCGGTCCTCCCAGCTACCCCGGTGTCTACGCGCTGAGATAGGGACCGCTGGAAAGCCCGCCCTGCTATGGTCGAGTCTGGGCCCCCCCAAGTGCATTCCGGAGACCAGTCGATGGCCAGCAGCTACCAGGAGCGCCGCCTCCAGCAGCAGCATGGGCCAGAGACCGACGTCCAGGAGGACGCCCGAGACCAGCAGCTACTCGAGGGGTTCGACGAGGGGATGGAGCTGGCCCCCGAGCAGGCCGGACGCGTCGCCGCTCAGTTCGGAAACGCTGCTTTGGCAGGCCTCATTGGCAGTCAGGTGGCCGTGCCGGGCGCTGCTGGCGTCGATCTCGAAGAAGAAGAGACCATCGAGCTGGTCGAAGAGGTGGGCGAAGAGCTCGAGGACGCCCACAAGCTCGACTCCCGCTCATACGGAGGAGGCGGACCGTCGGCCCCCGTCGACGACGGCAACAGCGGCGATGGCGACAGCCCCTGGGATGTCGGCCACCTCTTTGGCGGCGAGGACGACGACGAGGACCCCCACGCTCCCACCCGCACCGGCCGGCTGCCGCGCATGCCACGTCGCAAGTTTAAGGCGCCAACGGACGACCCCTTTGCCGACGGACCCGACGAAGGTGAGCTGCAGGCCGAAGACATCGATGGCGTCGACAAGCTCATCGGGGACACCCAGGCGCGCTCCGAGACCCCCCGTGATGGCGACGCGGTCTACCGTGCGGTCGAAGACTGCCTCACCGACCCCCGGGAGCTGGGCCGGCGCATTCTTGAGCCTGAAGACCTCGTCGGGCGTAGTGGAGCCACCGATCCTGTCGGCCGACCCATTGAGATTGGTCGGTTCCTGGCGGACTGCGGCCACCGTCGCTCCGCCCGCGTGCTCGGCCGCGTGCTCGCGGGAGCAGCTGGACACCTGTTCCCTGATGCAGGGGGCTTCTCGGGTGGGGTGGCGCGAATGTGCAGCCTGGCGGTGTGCGCAGAGGCGCTCGAAGGCGGCCGTGAACGCACCGACCGGGCCGTCGCGGTCTCATTGGCTCAGGACACCTGGCCGCGTACCGTGTCGATGGCTCGTCCGATGGCCCAACAAGGCCGTCTACACGCCCCTGACGTGCTCGACGCCCTCATCGGCGGTCGGGCGCCCAGTGTGCCGGCCCACAAGCTGCCCCCACCATCGGTGCTCGGCGCCCGCGGTCTCATCCAGTTGCTTCCGCCCTCCTATGTGCCCGAGATTCCCAGCATCGACCTCGATGCCGACATCGGTGTGGTGTCCGACGACCCCGAGCTGGCCGAGCTCGACGCTGTCCTCGCGTTCTTTGCCACTGGCCGCGATGCCACGGCCGATGCCCCAGACCGTCCCATCCCCCAAGAGGTCATGCAGCCGGCGCTCCACACTGCGCGCTACCTCATGAATGCCGCGGGCAAAGCCCATGTCGAGATGGCGGCGGCGGCCTTTGCAGTGTCGTCTGTGCGGCCGGGCGCGCCGGTGCGCGGTCCCCTCGAAGTGGTCGATGGCGCGCTGGCCCGCATTGCCCGGGCCATTCTGCGGGCCGGCCGCAAGCTTGAGAAAGTCGTTGGAAATCCCCGCGACCAGACTGATCCTGCCGCGGTCGAAGCGATTCTGAACGAGCTGAGAGAGGCCCGTCAGCGCTTGGTTGACCTCCGCCACTGGGCCTTTGAGACCGTGGCCGGAGCGCTCGATGCCTAGCCGCACCTTCGATCCCCTCATCGACGTGACTCCCGCCGACGGTGCCGACTCTTACACGGTCGACACCGGCTTCCTCGACCGGGTCTTCGACGCTGAACAGGTTCTCGCGATGCTCCGCGGTCGCCCGCTTCTGGGCCCTGACCGAGTGGTTGCCCCTGCCCGCATCCGCTTTGTCGCGGGAGTGCTCCAAGAGCTGCCCGACGACCTGGCGTCCACGGACTTGCTGGCTCTGGCGGGGGACTTCGCGCTGGAAGCAGGGCATGGAGAGGCGGTGGACCGCTATCTCCGGGGGGCCGACTGTGCGCGCCGGCGGGCGGACTTCGTGCGGGAGCGTGCAATGCATCTTCGGGCCTGTCGTGCGGTTGCTCGGTTCCGTGGCCCCGCTGCCGCCACCGGCTTCTTTGAGGAGCTGGGGGCGGTCGAAGACGAGCCCTGCCCCATCGATTGGCTGCTCACCCTCGCCGAGATGCAGCCCGAGCACGCCCTGACCCACCTCACCGAAGCCCTCGACCTGCTCGATGCCCCCCACCAGGCCCACTTCCGCCTCACCGCCCTCGAAGACCTCGCCGAGCGCCTGGTGGCAGGTAGTGAGTCCGAGCTCGCCCTTCGCCACCTCGGCACCGCGCTGGAGCTGGCCCAGCAGTGGGATGACCCCGGGCGGGTGGGTCAGGTCCATGCCCAGATGGCTGGGATCCACCTCGTTGGCGGACGGCCCGACCTGGCGATGGCACCCTTGCAGGCAGCGCTAGACGGCGCACTGTCCGACGGAGATGACCTGCTGGTGGTCGCTCACGGCACCTTGCTGTGTGCGATGTCCCTCGACAGAAAGAAGTGGAAAGCCGCCGAGACGTGTGCGCGGCAGGTCCTCGCGGCCGCGGAACGACGAGGCAATTGGCTGGGCGTGGCCGACGCAGCGCTCGCTTGGTCATCGGCTCATGTCGGGCGCCAGAACCTGGGGCCCGCCGTCGCGATCCTCGCGCGCACGCTGTTGACGCTCCGCGCGCATGGTGCACATGCCGGCGGTGCGTTGCTGCATGCCCGCCTCGGAGAGCTGCGCGCTGACCATGGCGCAGAGATCTTCGACCCGATGCTCGATCGCGTGGTGACGGCCCTGCGCGCCCCCTGAGGCGGCCGAAGGTTCGTTGAGCCTGTCTACTTCTTGTAGGTATGGGCCCCAACCTTCACAACGACGCCCCGCTCGATTTCGGTGAGTATGTGGGGTGGTGGTGCTGGGAAGGTGGTGTTGTAGATGGCGTCGAGCACGCTCTGGTCGAACGCCTTGACACCGGACAGGTCGATGGCTGACACGCTGGCCATCTGCCCTTCGGCGTTGAGCTTGATGAGGAACTGAGCCCGCGCCTTGGGGTTCTTCTTGATGACTTTCGCCTTGGGCTGCCACTCCGCAATGACCGCTTTGCGCACGCTCTTGATGTAGGCGGGGAGGCTGTCCTCCTCTATGGGAGCCGGCGCGGCCTCGTCGGGGGCTTCCTTCTCGGCATTGGGGATCTCGGGGATGTCGTCGAGGATCTTGTCGAGGTCGTCTTCCGCGAAGGCCACTGGGGCCATCAAGGTGGATGCGAGGGCGGCAATAGCGAAGATGGTGCGGGTCACAGGAGTCTCCCGGGCTCTGGGCGGTCGTATCACGCTGGGGTGGACCCCTCTTCGACACATCCGCTTCCCTGCTGGCCTATCCGCAGTGTTTTAGGGCTCAGGAGTGCAGCTTGAACCAAGTGCCCAGCGCCTTGGCCGCCGTGGGGGTGAGCTTTGCGCGCTGCCACGCATCTCCCAGTTTGCGCAGGACCTCTGCGCGGGTGGGGTAGGGAAAGATGGTGGACGAGAATTTCCCCAGCCCGATGTTGTGGGTGATGGCCAGGCTCAGGGTGCCGATGAGGTCGCCTGCACCTTCTCCGACCACGATGGCGCCCAGGATCTGATCGGACCGGTCGTGGACCAGCACGCGCGCAAAACCACCGCTCTGGCCCTCAAGGCGCGCACGGTCGACATGCCGGAAGTCCACCTGAATGGCCTGGTGGGGGATGTCGTCGCGGACCAGATCCTTCGCGGTGCGCCCGACAGTGGCCACCTCTGGGTCGGTGTAGGTGCAGGTCGGAATCACGAGCTTGGCGGGCTTGCTTCCGGGAAACAGCGCATTGCGCACCACGACGCGCGCAGTGGCATCGGCCACATGGGTGAAGCGCTCTTGGTTGGCGCAGTCGCCCGCTGCGTAGATACGTGGGTTGGTGGTGCGCAGGCTGGAGTCAACCTGCACGCCGCGTGTCCGGTCGAAGGCCACGCCGGCGGTATCGAGACCCAGATTGTCGACGACAGGCGCGCGACCAGTGGCGATGAGAATGCAGTCCACTTCTACTGCAGCGGCATCGTTCCGCATCATGCAGTGGTAGCCGGCCTCCGCCTTGAGCACCCGGAGCAGGGACGCGCCCATCATCACGCGCACGCCGTCTGCCTCGAGGGACTTGCGCACCAATGCGGCGGCGTCGGCGGCGACCCTGGGAAGGAGGTGCTCACCCTGGTCGACCAGCAGCACCTTGGTGCCAAGTCGTGAGAAGGCCTGGGACAGCTCGCAGCCGATGGGACCGGCGCCCAACACCAGCATTGTCTTCGGACGCTCGTCGAGGTTGAAGACCGTCTCATGGGTGAGGTAGCCGGCCTCTTCAAGCCCCAAAGTCGGGGGCACGATGGCCCGCCCGCCGGTGGCGAGCACGGCACTTCGGAACTTCAGCGTGTTGCGTCCCACCTGAAGTGTGTCCGGTCCCACAAAGCGCCCGTGGCCCTGGAACACGTCGATGCCCAGCTCGGTGAAGCGCTTGACCGCATCGACGGGCGACAAGTCTGCCCGGATTCGACGCATCCGCTGCATGACTGCCGGGAAGTCCACCCGCGTCCCTTTCGCGACTTGAATCCCGTATTGGGCGGCGTTTCGAACGGCATGGGCCCGTTTGGCTGAGGACAGCAACGCCTTGGATGGGACACACCCGGACAGCAGACAGTCGCCCCCGAGGCCAGTCTTTTCGACCAACGCCACGCGGGCGCCGAGCCCTGCTGCCGCCGCCGCGGTCACGAGCCCTGCGCTGCCACCACCCAGCACCACCAAGTGGTAGCTCGCGGCGGGCTTGGGAGTGGGGTGGTCGACGGGAGCGACCTCGCGAATCAGTCGCTGGTCATGGGCATCATCGCGGAGCCATGGTCCCTCGGGAAGCGGCGTGGCTTGCGGGACATCGTCGGCCACAGCGCCCTCTTTCTCGGGGGTAGGCTCGGTAGGAACGTGGGCCACGAAACCTCCAGCGATTCCCACCTTAATTCCCTGCATTACCCGCCGGACTCGTCCTTAGTCGTACTCTGCGAAACAAACTACGACATTCTCGCTGGAAAAGCGCAGCCTCAGGCCGCTGTCGCCCAGGCGATGGGCAAAGCGAATCTCGAGCGGGTACTGCCCGGCGCCTAGGTCGAGGTACTGCAGCTCCACTTCCAGCTCACCATCGGTGTGGTTGCGGGCGACCACCTCGTCGTCGACAAGCACCCACACATCGGTCGAGGCGCCGATGCTCAGCTCGACCGGTTCATCGTCGTTTACGCGAATCCAGGCGTTGAATCGCGCGCTCCAGAAGTCGGGGTCGCCCACGAGCCCTTCGTCGACGGGCCACCAGTTGGTGCCCATCTCCAGCGAGGCGTCGAACTGCTCGTAGGCTTGGTAGGTGGGGTCCCACCAGTCCTGGAGGTTGGGGTCGAAGTCGGGCTCCTCCCAGAGCTCGGGGTCCATGTCCTCGTGGTCGGCGGTCAGGTTGTAGTAGGTGGCGAGGTAGCCGGTGGAGCAGTCGTTCCAGTCGGGCGCGGTCCCCTCATCACCGTTGTCCTCGTCGGGTGGCTTTTCGACCGGTGGGATGGGGTCTTCTTTGAAGGTCACGGTGGCGTCCTGGCCGCCGCACCCGACGAGCAGGAGCACCAGCAGCTCACGCCCTCTCACTGACCACCTGCCAGCGCGGCCTTGTCCTTGGCGACCTCACAGTCCAGCCACTCCAAGGCCATCCCCATCTCCAGCTCTGATGGTCCCCCACCCGGCGGCATGGTGGGTTCGTCGAGCACCTTCAGGGTGCTGCGCGCGATGATGCGGTCGTGCCACTCGATTGCGTCGGCGTAGGTGTTGAAGTCGACGCCTACCGGAGCCTCCTGACGTTGCGAGAGCGGGATGAGAACCGAGTGACAGCCGTTGCAGTGCTTGTCGAGGTGGCCCTTGCCGAAGTTGTCCCAGTTCAGCGCAGGCGTGCGGGAGCAGTCGGGAGCCGTTGCCGCTGCCGAGTCCGCTTTGTCCCCTCCACACGACATCGCTGCAGCGCCGCCTATCCATAGGGGCAGCACTGCGGCGAGGAAGGGAGGCAGACCCAGGCGGGACATCAGCCCTCGCGCAGCAGCGCATGGAAAGGCTGGACCCCCGGAAGCACCGTCTCGGGGTCAATCCCGCCTAGCTTAAGCAAGGCCGCGCCGACGTTTTCGGAGCCGAGGATGTCGCCGTTGTCCGATGCTTGGCCCGAGGCGTAGTCGACCGGAAGGCCGACCGAGCCGGAGTCCGCAGCGCCCAGGGAGCGACCGCCGCGGATGCCCGAGCCGCACACGAGCGCCGAGTTGTAGGGCCAGTGGTCCTTGCCTTGCGCGCCGTTGAACATGGGGGTGCGTCCGAACTCACTGAGGCAGACAATGACGGTCTCGTCGATCTGCCAGGGCGTGGACAGGCCAGGGGTGGATGCCAGGTGGTCCATCAGCTGGTCGAGAGCGTCGAAGAAGTTGTTGAACTGGACTTCCTGCGGGGCATTGCCGCCGTGGGTGTCCCAGCCGCCGGGAATACCGACCATCGCGGTACGCGACAGGCCGAGGCGCATCATCTCGGTGGCCTTGATGGCCTGGTCGAGCACGGTGTTGCCCAGCTCGCCGAGACCGGCCTCGAACTTGCGGCCTTCGATCTCCATGCTGCGGTCCATGTTGGCCAACAGCGAGTCGGTGCGTCCGCGGCTTGCTCCAGGCATGCTGCCGCGCTTGCCCGCAAAGGCTGCCACGCGGTCATACACAAACGAGTCGAGGATCTGCTCCGACGGACCCTGGAGCAGAGGTGCCGGAGTGTCCGACGCGCCTACGATGCTGCCCTCGATGAGGTCGAGGAGGGTGCCTCCACCGGCTCGCACGACCGCACTCGACAGGTGGCCGCCGAAGCTGGGACCACCGAAGACGACGTGAGGGAGTGGGTACTCACCGCTGCCCTTTGCAGCCAGAACGGTGGGCCAGTCGGGGTAGTTGTCGGCGGAGGTGCCGGTCATGGTCATCTGACGACCGGTGTCGTGGCCGACGGTGTGAGCGTCGATGCCGTTGACGATGGCCGACTTGCCGCCCCAGCGCGAGAAGTAGCGCGAGACGGCTTCCATGGTTTGGTCGTTGGCAGTGTGTCGCAAGCCACCAAGCTCCCGAAGGTAGCTGTCTTGCTGGTGGTCGACGAAGTCACTGCCGTGGTGGGGCTCAAGGACGGCGGTGTGGTCCCACGCGCCCGAGGCGAAGAAGAACAGGAACTTGCGCTCCCCCTGGGCCGAGCGGGCCATGGAGGGGGTCCACCCGAGGGCGCCAAGTGAGGACAGGGCGGCGCCATCCAGGAAGAGACGGCGGCGAGAAAGGCTTCGCATTTGAGACTCCTCTGGATTCAGTAGGTGATGACGGCGGGGTCGCGAAGGACGACGCTGATGACGCCGGCCCAGGCCTTCTTCGAGGAACCTTCCACGCTGTAGAGCTGACGCCACAGAGTGGCCAGCTCAGCCGGCTCGGTGGCCTTGGCCGCGAGCGGTATGCCGGTGGCCGTCAGGTAGAGCTGTCGAATCTGCTCTTCGAAGCCTGCGGGGTTGGTGTCGGGCGTGTCGGTCACGAGGACCCACTTGAGAAGCTCGGGCGCAGCGTTGTCCTCCGCGAAGTCACGGTCTACGACATGCCATGCGGCAGCGTAGGCGAGGCGCTTCTGAACGAAGACGGTGCCGACCGAGGGCTTGTAGTTGCGGTGCTGGATCGTCGTGCCGTCGATGCCCCCGAGAAGGACCGGAACCCCGGAGCTCTGGTTGGTGACCAGGTCTCGTCCGGCGAACTCCCAGCGGAAGCCGGTGGACTGGTGGACGATGTTGGACAGCTGGGCTGGAGACACGGTCTTCACGCCGGCCATGCGCTCGGACAGCGCCTCGTCGAGCACATACTTGGCGAGGTACTCCTCGCTGGTGACAATGCTGCGGATGAGCGGCTTGAGCGTGAGGTCGTTGTCCTCAAAGACGCTCATGTGGCCGGCTATCTCGGACCAGTCCTCATCCACCATCAAGCGCTGGGTGAGACCCTGCCAGACGGTCTGGACCGCGCAGTCCTTGAACCGCTGGTCTTCGGCAATGAGCTGGCCGAGCTCGGCGATGTTGGCGGTGGGCACGCCGTAGTAGCCGGGCGTCTTGCCCGAGTAGTAGCGCCAGCCCTCTTCGCGCTCGGGACGGTAGACCGCAGCGCCGCCCTCGGTGGGGTCGTCGTCGTCGTAGACGAAGAAGCCGAAGAAGTGCGATGCCAGGGGGTCGAGCGTGCTGTGGCAGCTCTGACACGAGGCGTTGGTGGAGATGGCGGTCTCAGGGTCGACGGTGAGCTGGTCGACCGCGGCCCGGTTCAGCACGATGGGACGCGCGAGGTAGTCGTCGCAGAGCAGCATCTTGCTGACTGCGTTGGCCCGGGCCCGGTTCGCGTTGCCCCCAGCCGAGGGGTAGCGCAGCCAAGTGGTGCTCATTGTGAGGATGCCGGCGTGCTGGCGACCGTCGGTGTAGTGCGCCTTTTCCCAGCCACGGGCGCCGGTGGGGTACTCGAGGTTGAGGGCCTCGGCGAGCACCGGGTTGGCCATTGTGTAGTCGGCTGTGACGAGCTCGGTGTAGGGCAGATCGTGCTCGACGATGCGGCGTACCAGGGCGAGCTGCTCGTTGTTGACCGCTTCGCGAACCGCCTCGGTGTCGTAGCCCTCGGCCATCAGCCCGTAGGTGTCGCCCGTTCGGGTGAGCAGGCGCTGGTTCATAAGATCGGCGACGGTGTCCGGTAGGCCGGGGTCGTCGAGGAAGCGGTCGACGAAGGCCGTGTAGAGCTCGGGGTTGGCCTCGATGGCCAGGAGCTCCTGCTCCGAGGGGTGCACACCACGAAGGTCGACAGACAGCCGAATGAGGGACTCTCGGGGGGAGAGCTGGACGAAGTCGCCTTGCTTCGCCTCCTCTTCGGTCTTGCAGCTCGCGAGAGACACTGTCATTACGGCGAGGAGCGTCCACGTGCGGGCTTGATTCACGGGATCCTCCGGGGGCTAGGGTGTGCGGTCCGGTAGCTTCAAGTCAGGAGCGGGGGGCTCAGGAGCTCTGGGCTGTGGGGCCTGGGGTGACCGGCGAGCCGGTCGGGGGTGCGCGACCTGTCGAGCTAGTCGGTGAGGTCTCGGATGTTGGAGATGTAAGATTCGGGGTCGGCGGGGTCGAGCTGTTCGCTGCCCCAGATGCCGGTCATGTCGAGGCACATTTCGCCGAGCTCGACGGTTTGCTCGATGCCCCGCACGTAGGCGGTGCCGCAGCCGTCGCAGGCGGAGTAGTCCTCGTCGGTCTGGCCGTCGGTGCCGTCATCGTCGCCCACTGGCTGGAAGACGATGTCGAGCCACCAAGCGTTTTCGTCGCGCAGGCCGATCCAGCCGCGGGGCTCAAGGGTGCAGTCGTCGGGACCGGCGCCCAGCTCGCCGATGAACTCGATGTTCATGGAGATGCTGTCGAAGCGGTCTGCGATGCGACGCTCGAACATGTACATGTCACCGCGGGCCTCGATGCGCTGCACATCGCCGCCTTGCACGGCCACGTAGGTGTCGGCGCGCCAGCCACCTGGGGTGATGGAGCTGGCCGGCTCGAAGATGTCGGTGCCGGTGGCGGTGCCCACTGTCGAGCTGGACCACGTGTAGCGGAAGTAATCCCCAGCTTGCACGGTGGTCACGGCGTCGGAGGCGGTGCCGGTCCATTCGTAGCGCACGTCGTCGGAGTCGCCGGTGATGCCATTGCCGGTGAGGGTACGCGCGGCACTGCCCGACCGACCGGTGGACGTGGACGCATCGCCGGAGGCTTCGGCGGCCTGTACCCAGTGCTGAAAGCCACGGAAGTAGAGGCCACCGGGGGACTCGCAGAAGTCGGACCAGCTCACACCGTTGGTTCGGGCGTCGTCGTCTTCGTCGAGCGGGGAGTCTTCGGGCGCACCCACGTAGATGTCGGGGCAGCCCTCGAACTTGCGGTCGAGTGCGCGCACATGGCCGGCCCAGATCTTGTCTCCGCGGGCCGACAGCATGACTTCGACAGCCGAGGTGAAGGCCGTGTCGACATCCACATCGGACCAGTCTGGCAGCACCAGCTCAGCGGCGGGGTCCCCGAGGTCGACCTCGCGCTTGCCGTCGTCTTCTTCTTCTGTGCCCTTGCAGGACAGGAAGGCGAGTCCGAGCACCGCAAGGCTGAAGACGCGAGTGGTAGGGACGTGGCGCATCAGTCCTCTTCTTCTTCTGGAGGCACGACAAAGCCAAATTCGTCGATCCAGGAGAAGCTGATCTGGTCAAATGCCAGCTCGCCTTCGTACCAGGGGAGCCAGATGCCGCTGCCGTAGTACTCCAAGTAGAGGGTGCCCTCGTCCTCGGACCAGCCCATCAGCCAGCGCTCGCCGTCTTCGGGCATCTCTGGCGACATGCAGTCTTCGCGGCCGTTGGTCTCCACAACGTCGTCTTCGTCGAAGTTGCCACCGGTATCGATGGGGACCGCGCCTTCTTCGGGACGCAGTCCACCGTCTTGATTGACATAGAACTCAATGTCGAACACGAAGTCGCAGGTGACGCAGCCGTCGGCCCGCTCGTCTTCCACCACTTCGCCGGTCATTGCGTAGACGACCCAGCACCAGGGCTGATCGTTGTCGCTGTCGATGAACTCCTCGACCACCAAGTCTCCGACGGCCGCTTGGTAGGGGCCACCCAGAGGGGACAGTGAGAGTCCGCCCACATGCTGCAGACGCAGGGTGTTGTTGGGCTGCTGGTCGAGGCCGCCGCCGTCGAAGGTGTCGGGCTGGAAGGAGTAGCCGGTGTCCCGGTCGCCGCCCGAACCGCCCAGCGCGCTGTCGAGGTCGGGGAGGGTGCCTTCGGTGGCCGAGTCGCCCTTGCCGCTGCATGCGGACAGTCCAACGAGCAGGCCCAAGGCGGCGATTGCACCGATCAGTCGGGGCACGCTCGGGACGGGTGCTCTCATCATGGGTGCTGCTCGGGACAGGTTTAGGACGGGATAGTGGCCCAGGAAGGCGTCGTGATGGGGGATGTCCGGAAACTGACCCCGCGCGTCACTACCGTGGACTGGCCACGGAATCCTGTGCAAGGGAAGTTTACCGCGGATATTGTCCATCAGTGACGTTTGAAGGTGACATTCATGTCTGGAAAGTCGTGAGTTTCCAGCTGTGGTCATTTTTGACCGTGCCAGTCGCCCACTGACGCCTCGAACACGGCATCATGCGGGCGGCGCGCCAGCCCCCCGGCGCACTGGTGTCCCGCCGGCCTTGTGGAGCCTACTGTGTCCTTGCATCTGTCGAACCCGCCTGTGTGTGTGCTGGTCGCTGTTTTCCTCGGACTCGGCGTCGCCTGCTCGGAGCCTGCCAAGTCTTCTGAGTCTCTGCTCTCCATCTCGGCAGAGTCGCTGGACTTCGGCGAGGTTGCGGTCGGTGCAGAGTCCCAACAACGCGCGAGCATCACCAACGACGGGGAGGAAGCTCACGAGATTCTCAGCTCATCTCTCGTCGAGGGCAGCACCGCGGTGTGGCTGGTCGAGCGCGACGGCGAAGCCGAGCTGGAGCCCGGCGACTCGGTCGACATCGTGGTTCAGTTCCGGCCGCAAGAGCAGGGCGATGAAGAGGGCCGCATCCAGGTGCGCACCAGCTACGAAGCGGACCCATCCTGGTTTGTGCTTCTCACGGGGACGGGAACCGCATCGGTCACCGACGAAGACGGGGATGGCTTCAGCGTGGCGGACGGCGACTGCGACGACGCCAACGAGGCGATCTATCCTGGTGCCACGGAGGCCTGCGACGGCGAGGACACCAACTGCGACGACATCGTGCCCATCGAAGAGGCTGATGCCGACTACGACGGCTTCCGGGTGTGTGACGGCGACTGCGATGACTACGACAACCTCGTCTACCCGGGCGCGACCGAGATCTGCGACGAGAAGGACACCGACTGCGACGGGGAGATCCCAGACTTTGCCGACGCCGACAACGATGGCCACACCATCTGTGATGGCGACTGC
>Ga0315322_10001166_pt1 | contig 20161 bp, 26 predicted proteins | sample M110021515metaG_FD_203461 | JGI IMG/M metagenome (GOLD analysis project Ga0315322, IMG submission 203461) | Ammonia-oxidizing marine archaeal communities from Monterey Bay, California, United States - M1 100m 21515 | ecosystem: Environmental > Aquatic > Marine > Intertidal zone | place: USA...
CAATTACGGATGGTTCATTTAGAACGATCCCGCGGCCTCTCTCATACACAAGAGTATTAGCGGTTCCGAGGTCTATGGCAAGATCACGCGACAGGGGATTGCCTTCCCTCATCATCATCTATGACAGTTGATGTTTCAATTTCTGCTTCGGCACTTAGCGCATCTAGCTTTTTTCTGAATTCTTTGATTCCGGCATCCCAAGGATCGCGTCGCCTTCCTCTGAGACCAATAACTAAAAGCCCTAAACAGGCTATAACTGCAGCAATACCTAAAAAGGCGATCGGGCTCATTTGTCGCGCCCAGGGTTATTTGTTGCACTTGGGACATCGGAAATTTCTTGTGACGCCAATCCCCAATCATCTCCACCGTCCCACACTTCTCGCTTCCATATCGGAATTGTTTTTTTAAGTGTGTCAATACCAAAACGGGCTGCTTCGAATGCTTCGGGTCGATGTGGCGAGGAAACTGCAACCACTACCGAACTTTCTTTGAGGGAAAGACTACCGATGCGATGAAGTAGAGCGACCCGACGTACATCCGGCCAACAGGCTCTCATTTCATCCACTATCAACCCAAGCCTAGGTTCTACTTGCTCTTCGTAGGCTTCATATTCCAGCAAACTCACTCCAGTTCGATGCTCTGCATGATCTCTCACCGTTCCAGAGAAAACTACGATTGCGCCACAGTCATCTCGAAGGCACCAGTCATATATTGCGCCTACTTGCAGCTCATCAGTAGTTAAGGAGACCCAGGTATTTGGGTTTTCAGACAGCTTCACCATGCCATTTTAGACAGATAATTAATTATCCCACCTCTACGGCGCGGACGCGTAGCCATAAATATTGATTACGGTAGTAAACGTGTCAAAAAATGGGGCCGATGATGGCTATCAATCAGAGCCAAACTTCGACAGTGCTTCAGGGAATCATGATGATTTATCTTCATTCGACTGGTCACGGATACCGGATACCCCATCACTGCAAGATAATAAAGATACTCCGACAATGCCTTACCAGCTGCATCCAGATGATCGGATATGGCGTCATCCGAGCGAAGCCAAAACAACATTCAATAGCAATTCGAGTAGCCGAAAGAGCCCGTTATTTAGTTTGAAGTATTTGGCTATATCTAGTATCGCTGGCTCATTAATCGCAGTCATCGTTACGACTTTTATCTTGAGTGCAACTCTTTCTCGTCCGGTCGTGATCGAACGAATCCTCGACACTTCAAACAAGATATCCAACGTCGGATTAGCAGCCTCACCTGATTTATATTTGGGACCATCCTCCATTGCAGATGTCGCTGAAACAGTGATGCCTAGTTTAGTTAGATTGGAAGTTTTCAGATTAGGAAGACTTCTTAGCTCAGGTTCCGGCGTGATTTTTCGAAGTGACGGCCATCTGATAACTAATTCTCATGTCATCCAAAACGGTGATGCATTTAAAATTATTCAGGATGACGGTCGAGAAATCGAAGCGAAATTGGTAGGTAGTGATATCAACACGGATATTGCTGTCTTACGACCGTTGGACAAAAACCTTGGTCCTTTCGTTCCTGCTCTGTTTGGAAATACAGCAAATCTACGCGCTGGTGAAACTGCTATCGCTATTGGCTCGCCAATGCGTCTTGCCGGTAGCCCTACCGTCACGGTCGGAGTTATTAGTGCTTTGGACCGTGATCTTCAATCTCCTCAGGGTGGCTGGTTATACAGGATGGTTCAAACTGATGCACCCATTTCTCCTGGCTCATCGGGCGGAGCTCTTTTGAATGCTCAGGGAGCCGTAGTGGGCATCACAACTGTTATTGCTGTAAGCGAAGTAGGAGCCGAGGGGCTTGGTTTCGCTACACCAGTGGAAATTGCCTACGAAGTAGCATCAGACATAGTCCAATGGGGCCATGCTCGACATGGTCGATTAGGACTAAGCGGACAAGACTCAAATTCTGAAGAGCTGCCACCGAACACAAAAACGGGTATAAAAATTCGAGGAGTGGAATTTGATGGCCCAGCCGAAAAAGCTGGGCTACGGATTGGAGATATAGTTCTCGCTCTTAACAGGCTGCCCATCACTGGAATGGCTGATTTGATAGTTAAAGCAAGAAGTCTAGAACCAGGTTCTAACGCAATACTTTCTATATGGAGAGAGAAAGAGTTAAAAGAAATAACAGTTACTGTTGGTGAAATAGTTTCTTAATTATGATCGGCGAGCATGTTTTGCCCAAAGAACCAGAGAAATTATTGCCCCAAAGACAGAAGCTAGTCCAATACCTAAAGACACCAACTGCCGTTGCTTAGCATTCATCGAGTCCCATGGCATACCAGCATCAGCGGTGACAAAAACCTGATCATTACCATATTTAGGTATCCACCCATGCGACTTAAGACGGTCATTTGCAACAACCCATGAGTAACGGGTGTAAGGGAGTAAACCACTTGGTGCGTTGTGCGCTACCCGCCTCGAAATATAACGATCGAGCCTGCCAGGCAGCGGCACTGGGACGCGCACCTTTGGTCTAGCACCTAAGAGTTCTTTGAGTTCCCTGGATGAGAGCCAACCATCTGGAGCCACATTAAATACTCCGCATAGACTTTCAACAACAACAAGCCTTACAGCAGTCGCCAAGTCATCAAGATGTAAAAATTGAACAGGTGGGTCATCACGACCAGTACGAATCGGCGCAGCTGCCAATAACGCTTCTCCGATAAGACCTGCAGTTATCGATGAGGCCACGGCCGCAGGTCTCAATATAGCTATTTCTCGTGCGGCACTTTCATCACTCCACTCCATGAGCTTACGTTCAGCATCTGCTTGATGGACAGCAAAAGACGTTTCTGGATTTGGCCTCACCGGAACATCTTCAGATAGCGGGATTGCGTTATTCGGCCATGCTCCGTAGACCATAGCGCTTGACACTAAAACCACTTTTTTTAAATTTCCTGATGGTTGTTCTAAAACTGCATGAAATGCGGTCTGATTCAGGTCTTCTACAAAAGCCAAGTGCACAACGGTTTCAACTGTCAAAAATTCAGCGCAATCGTTTTCGTCGCTCGGGTCAAAGGTAACAACACGATCTACAACAGTTTCTAGAGCATCTACTATCCGACGACGTAATGCCCCATCTACACCTGAAACAGCAATTACCGACATAGAACTAAAACTTTAATGGAGAGAGCTCATATACCGTGGTGCTAGGGCACATTTGGCCTACTATTTCATGGTGACTGATAGCAACCCGTTTGATGAAAGTAACTCGTTTGGTGGACTTCCTTTTTTCGGAGACCTGAGCAAAATGTTTCAGTCCCAGGGCCCTGTCGCCTGGGATGCAGCGAAAGAATTTGCGAAACAATTGGCAACAGATGGCCAAGCTGAATCAAATGTCAATCCCCTCGACCGTATATCTATTGAGGAGCTGACTCGAGTTGCCGAATTGCAAGTTGCTAAGATTACCAATCTGGATTCTTCTCAGTCTGGTGAACCCGTAAAAATCGAAATAGTGACTCGTAATGATTGGGCCCAGGAAACCTTAGTTGCTCATCGGGATCTTACCGAACTACTAGCGACACAGCTATCAGCTCCACCACCAACTACCGCAGATAATAACCTTGAAGCGCAAATGTTAGGTGGCCTATTTAAGTTTCTGAATCCCATGATGATCGCGATGGCAGCTGGCTCCATGGCAGGACACCTTGCTACCCATTCTTTCGGGAATTATGGCCTTCCTATCCCACGAAACGGTAACAAACTTTTTATCATTGATAGGAATATAAAAGAATTTGCTGATGAATGGACACTTGAAGTCACAGATATCAGGTTGTGGGTTCTTATTCACGAATTAACAATGCACAGCATTCTTTCTCGTCCTCATGTCGCCGATTCAATAACATCTTTACTTTCTCGGTACGTCAAAGGGTTTCATCACAATCCTCATTCGTTACAAGAAAAATTTGAGAACCTGGATTTGTCTGGGTCTGACCCCTCACAAATTCAATCTCAATTGGAATCCGCTCTTGGCGATCCCGATACGCTCCTCGGTGCAATGCGCAGTGATGAGCAAGCATCTGTTGTTCCGGAACTTGAAGCATTACTCTCAGTAGTCGTTGCATACACCGACTACGTAATCCAAGAATCCTGCACCCAGCTAATCGCCTCCTACACTTCTCTTGTCGAAGTTTTTCATCGAAGACGTGTTACCACAGACGCAAGCGATCGTTTCGTAGAAAAACTCTTTGGAGTTAATCTACGGATTGAACTAATTGAGCAGGGTCAGCTCTTCATTAATGGGGTTATAGAACGCGCAGGGTCAGAAGGCTTGGAACAACTTTGGACAGAACGCCGCAACCTCCCGACCCCAAACGAATTACTTGCACCCGGCCTTTGGCTTGCCAGAATTGAGCTACCCGATTAACTAGTTAAGTACTAGCGACTATCACAAGTTTCGAAAGTGCTTTCTAACGCTTAGTTATGGAAGAGTTTTTTAGATTTTGTTACAACGTTACTTTTGATACGGTTTTTCGCCTGCTTGTATCGCCTATCTGAACCTAACCTCTCAACTAACAACTGGGAGGGAGTTCGTCTTCCTCTTGAGAGTGCCCATAATCCACCTAGATACAAGAATGCAGCACCTCCGCTCACAAGCGCCAAAATTATTAGGCCCGCACGCATAGGCAAAACTTCGTTGGAAGTAATTACAGGGATTAACCCGCCGATCACCCATGTTAATTGGAATCGGGTTTCAAATTGAGCAAACGATCTTCCCTGATTCGCAGTCGGTGCATCTCTTTGCACTATCGCATCGAACGATAGTTTTCCTAAGCCCGCAGCAAACCCGATCATTAAACTATAGAACACAACAGCTGTTCGATCACTCGGAAATGCTGCAATAAAAGCGACTACCGATGCTGCAGTCAAAACTGCACCTAGAAGATATTCTTCCTGCACAAAACGTCTTAAGATAGGAGCAGCGAGAGCACCTATGAGAGAGCCTGCCGCACTGGCAGCAACCATTGCACCAAACCAACCCGTAGCAGCTCCATCTCCGCGTAACCAAAATGCAACGAGAAAAAGTGTGAACCCTGTCATGCCTCTCAGCACTGCCATTGCAGAAGCAGCTAAAATGATACGAGAGCTCCTCAAATCGTTGCGCTCGCTCACTTCAATCGGCTGCACAGCAACTGAAGATTTTGGTAATCTAAGAGCTGCACTTATTAATAAAATCAAAATTACTATTGCAAACCCAAGCACCCACTGGGACCCAGCAAGGCTGAGTAACAGGGCAGGGCCCGCTGCTAAAGCTGAACCCACACCACTAAGCAACACTAGCTTCGAATTAGCCTCTACTAAATCAGCTTTGTCACGAACCAGGCCTGGCACTATCGCGCTTTTAGCTACGTGATAGGTCTTACCTAAAACTAAGACTCCAAAAGCTTCCGGAAATAACAGAAGTGAATTGAGATGACGAATCATTAACACTACTAATAAAGCTCTACCGATACTTGCGACTAGAACCATTGCGCGACGCCCACCATGGAGCCGGTCAATCAGAGGGCCAATCAACGGCCCAATAACCGTAAACGGCGCAATGGTTAAAAGTAGATACAGAGCTACTTTCGGTCGAGCGGCTGCGGGGTCTAGATTAAAAAAAAGGGAACCTGCGAGGGCAATAGTGGTGCAAGTATCAGCCGCCGCAGACAAGACGTGCACTCTAGCTAGACGAGCAAACCCAGTAGTAAGCGGACGCACCGATCTGCTATCAGTCATTCGAGAGTCATGATCGCGGCTTTCCTCAAAATCAGCAGGCACAGATCCGGTCACACCTTCACCCTAGAGTCCCGGTGGGACTGACAGAAACAATGTTTCGTTAACTAACAAAAGATTTGTGAGAAACCAGAGTGTCTGAGCTGAATGACAATGAGTCCAAACCTCAATCTACGTCGATGTAAAGCTACCTAGCGTATTTGATTAGTTACTACTCGGGAACGCCAAGATCCCACTCCAGATGCACATTTTCCCGCTCAGCATCACGACTCACTCGTTCACGGTTACGCCGGAACTGAGGATCATGCGGTGGTAACAGTTGCAAACGGGCCACTGTTCGTCTCCGAAATTCATCGACAATGCTTTGTTGCCCGAATAACCCTTGAATCTCCCAATGCGGAGAAACGGGTCCCAGGTAAACAACGCGCACACCAGTCTCAGGTGCAGATACTGCTTCAGTTTCGATATTGGTCACCAGTGCTCCTTCTCAGGGGAGCCTCTACTGTATCTGCCCTTTCGACCCGTCACTTCAAGAACATATTTCGTAACTCATTATTGTTGAATTAATTTTGTGGCAGAAAGTAAAAACTATGGAACCAAACCTCTTACCCAGGAGTCATTCTCTAAAGCAACCAGATGTTTTCGTAAATACCGGAGTAGAAATGACTTATGAGATAGCAACCAACTATTGGATGGCTGATGGGAAATGCGCAGATCTTAATCCATCACTTTTTTTCCCTAGTGACGGGAAAGGTGTGGAGGTCGCTAAAAAGATATGTTCAACATGTGACATGAAAATACCGTGTTTAGAATACGCACTTCGAAATCGCGTTGACCACGGTGTCTGGGGCGGAGCATCCGAGCGTCAGCGCCGACGAATTCTAAAAGCTCGCAAAGAACTGTTGGTCCAAAGTTCGTCTATCGGCGTGCATTGATACAAAATCCAAATATCATTCTTCGGTTAATTCTTCAGCTTCCTTGACACCATCCCTGAACTCTTTTTGTGCCTGACCTAAAGATCGAGCAAGTTTGGGTAATTTAGCTCCACCGAAAAGAACTAAAATGATAATCAAAACAATAATGAGTTCCGGTCCGCCAAGGTTCACATCTGTGACATTACCAGTACGTGCTTGAGTTTAAACTCTTCTTGTCCTAAGTTCCGGTCTTTTACACTGCATGCTCAGATGCTGCCCGGCGGGCTAATGCTCTTTGACGTCGCAAGCGACGTCTTTCTCGTTCACTCATCCCACCCCAAATTCCAAACTTTTCTCCGTGACTCAACGCGTACTCAAGGCAATCTTCTTTAACAATGCAACCGCGACAAACTTCTTTCGCTTCTTTAGTGCTCGCTCCACGCTCCGGAAAGAACAAATCAGGATCGACACCTAAACAGTTAGCAAAATCCCACCAGCTTTTTTCGCCAGATTCCTCGTTGACAGCGCCTACGAATGCCATTAGATGTTCGCCCTTCCGATCTCATTACGTGATCGTAATTACACCGTTGTTATTGAACTCTACTTAGAGCAAGAGTGCAAGAAAAAGTTTAAAAAATGCCACCAAATTCATCATCTTTTTAATCATTCGTCATTTCATCACCTTGATGGCACCGAAAATTTAAATTAGAGAAAATATTGACTTAGGGCTTCCCAAGCCACTATGAATCGTTACATAGTTACTCATGGAGGTGTCCGAGCGCCTGGTGGACTCCCCCGCCTTCAAAGCGGGTGGGACGGGAGATCCCCGTCCGGCGGGTTCGATTCCCGTCCACCTCCGCCAACTGCTTTGGATAGCAAAACTCTAAAAAGAAAGAGTGCAAACAGTGAAAAAATTACTTCTTATGGTCATGGTCGGTGTACTGATAGCAATAGCAGCGAGAAAGCTATCGGACTCCTAAACCAGTAATCGATTGAGATCGAAAAGCAAATTAATCTCAACCTTGATTCAGATTAGACAGTAAGAAGATCTCGCGCTCCGGTGTCAGAGCTCGGGTGACGAAGTTTAGACATAGCACGTGCTTCAATTTGTCGAATACGCTCACGAGTCAAGTTAAAGTGTTCTCCGACTTCTTCCAACGTTCTTGGTTCCCCACGGTCCAGGCCAAACCGTAACTTCAAGATTTCACGTTCACGCTCATCTAACGGGCCTAGTAGCCGATTAATTTCCTCGGGTAGCAATGCAGTCGCAGCCACCTCAAAAGGGGAGTCCGCAGATCGGTCTTCTACAACATCTCCTAATTCGGCGTCTCCATCTTCCCTTAACGGTTCTGACAATGACAACGGCTCAGCAGCAAACCGGAGAGCTTCAGTAACTTTATCTTCTGGCATATCAACTTCACGAGCAAGCTCAGTCAAGCTAGCGGGTCTCCCATACTTGAGCTCTAGCCTTGATCTTGCTTTTTGCAAACGAGCGAGCGTATCACCCGCATGAACAGGTAACCGAATAGTTCGGCCAGTATTTGCTATGCCACGTGTAATAGCTTGTCTGATCCACCATGTTGCATAGGTAGAAAATTTAAATCCTTTTCGCCAATCGAATTTCTCGACTGCATGCATTAACCCTAAGTTGCCCTCTTGTATCAGGTCCAGAAGAGGCAGCCCGGAAGCCTGATATTTTTTAGCGATAGACACAACAAGACGAAGATTTGATTGAACAAAAGTACGCTCTGCTTCTTCACCAGCTCTGTCGGATTTACGAAGCTCGCGTTTTTTAGCTGCAGAAATAGCTGAGCCGTCTGGTAACTCTCCAGCTTCTCGTATCTCTCGGGCTTCTATGCCTATTTCAATTTCTTGTGCCAGACGAACTTCATCATCTTTTGTCAGTAATGGGTATTGACCTATATCGGTCAGATACAGACGGACAAGATCTTCCTCATCACGCTCGACCCGATCTTTGGCCACCTGTACCTCGCTCCCTCAATGGGTAGAACGGCGTCTTAGCCCCGCCACCCGCAGCTACGCTCAAACTTGCAACTAGTCCGCCCCTCAAACTCAGGACCAGATTTAATAATGCTTCTTAAGTCTCACAAGCTATCGGTCCCAATGTTCATTTCCGATGTCTGGTCACGCTATAACCATTTCAATTGCTTAACTATTGGAAACAACATGGGGAATTTATCACAATGACAATCGAAGAAACGATCGAAACAACTCTACTCCAGCTAAGTTTTACAACTCATGATGTGAAAGGGCTTCTAGCAATCTTGTCTAAATACGTTGTTATGACACGCTCTGAAACTGGTTGCAAAAATGTTGACCTTTGTGGTTCATTCACCGAATCAAACAAATTTATTATTATCGAAAAGTGGGAATCAGAAATAGCTGCGAGACGCCATTTTGATTCTGATGTCATGATAGAAATGGCGAAAAATTGCTCTGATTTACTCACCAAGCAACCAGAAATTGATCTACTTGAGGGTATCAGCGCCCACGATTTAGCCTAGAAGGATCTTATGATTAAAAGAGTCTTAGTTTGTGGTGCAGGCGGATTTATCGGCAGTCACCTTGTCAACAAACTGGTCGAAGAAGGCTTCTATGTACGGGGAGTAGACCTCAAAGAACCAGAATGGAGCCAATCTAAAGCGCAAGAGTTTGTGCTAGCAGACCTTCGTGAACCAGATCAGGCTGCTACCGCTTTAAGCGGTGGCTTCGATCATGTCTACCAATTAGCAGCAGATATGGGCGGCATGGGTTTCATACATTCAGCTGAAACTGAGATTATGAGAAACAGTATGCTTATCAATTTGAACGTCATAGACCAAGCAGCAAGGAACGGGGTCGAAAAGTATTTCTTAGCTAGTTCAGTCTGCGTGTATCGTGACATGAAAATCGGAGAAGGTGAACTATCTGAGATAGATGCCTACCCAGCTAATCCTGACAATGAGTACGGCTGGGAGAAGCTATACGCAGAAAGAGCAGTCCTGGCTTACGGTAGAGAATTTGGTATTTCTACACGTATTGCACGTTTCCAGAACTGTTACGGGCCAGAGGGGACCTGGTCAGGTGGGCGAGAGAAGGCCCCAGCAGCTCTCTGTCGTAAAGTCGCTGAAAGTACCAACGGTCAGATTGAAGCCTGGGGTGACGGCACTGCTGTACGCAGTTTTATATTTGTAGATGACCTAGTAACTGGGATACGCAAGCTTATGGAAAGTGATATCGAAGAGCCCACTAATATCGGCACGAGAGAGTACGTGTCTGTCCACGACCTCGTCCAAATTGTTGCAAATGTGGCGGATAAACGAATCGAGCCGCAATGGATAAATGGCCCTGTGGGGGTCCAAAGTCGGAATTTCTCGAATGACGTAATTGAGTCGACGGGTTTCAAGCCGATCTATTCTTTGGCCGCCGGTCTGGCTGTAACCTACCCATGGATAGAAGAGCAGTTACTTGCCTCTAATTCTTAAACTAAAGTGGCGCGACAACCTGCAGAAATTCTTTCGATGTCTGCCCAGGCTAGTTCGTTTGGAGATTCCCACAGATAAGTAAAAGCTTCATCTGCAGCGTCCGAGAATCCATGTCGATTCCTAAACTGGTATTGTCTGCGCTTCATTTGTGTGCTCAGTCCTAAAAGATTTAGTCGCCCGGCCGTATAGGTATCCCAGGCAACTCGCAATGGTAAATCTAAAAGATCATCTTCCGGAGCATTTGCAAATTCGGGAGATCTTCGATCAATTATCCTCATCAACAACCGAGCGATTGTTTCAGATGTGCGCGTCTCCCCTAGGTACCTTGGGCGTTGGGTATTTTCAAAGGCTCCACCATCGGCAGCTAAAATTATGGGCTCGTAACTTTCTACTCTGCTCCGTCCCATTGAAGACGTTTCATCTATTCGTAGCTTAATTTGCTCATTGCCTAGCCCTAATTTTTGGGCTACCTCTGATGCTAAATTAACAATTTTTTCAGCATCAAAAAATACCATTTCAAAGGAGTTAGGTTCAATCTGAATTTCAGTCATTAATGAACTATTTCCGCCGCCGCCTCACGAGACATTTGAGCTATATCATCGATTTCTTCGTCAGAAAATCCTGCTAATTCCCGAAATCTTCGAGTTAGCTGAATAGGATTTTCGTCATCTTCGCCACGAAATCCATTAAATGAAAACAAACGGTCGACTACTTTTTGAAATTCGAGTGCTTTCGTCAAGCGTTCTTTGTCATTCAAAGTGAGTTCCCTCAACCAATCGGATCCCATCTTGACATGAGTTACTTCATCAGCCAGCATCCAATCTTCACAAAACTCGAGGACCGGATCACCCGCAATGCTGCCGAACTCTTTCATGGTGTTGAAAACATCTATAGCAAGTCCTTCAAGGGCTCGGTTCACACCTGTTAATCGCAAAACAGGGTCAGGATTACAAGCCGCCTGATAGAGAAGCGTGTTTTCAGCAAATTCCCCTATCTCCGTTCCCATATGTTCTGCTAACGCAACCGATATTTCGCAGTGTCGTGCCTCATCCCAGCATTGGCGAGCCATATCTAGCTTCATAGCAAACGGAACATCGGTAATGGTTTCAAAGTCGTAACAGGTTCGCCCTGCACCTTCTAAGGCCTGGATTTCACCAACGAATATTCCATGCATTAATGCGCGCGCCCTATCGGGACCATTGGGAAGATTAGGCGTCAACTTACTTAATTTTTCGCCTGTGCTTCCGCCCACGCGCGCTCCGCGTGGGTCGTTCATTCGGTCTTCGTTGCTTTGTCGAACGAATCGTGAGTCACGTGCTAATTCTTCAGCAGGGAAAATTTTCCGCATTATTTCTCCTCCGTAATATCAATGTAAGCATTCCCTATAGAGCCCCTACCTGCAATTCCACCAGAAGCCAGCATCAATTTTTCTAGTCGATCTTGGTGAGTAGTGGCACGTTCAATTTCTTCGTCAGTCTCAATGATTGATTTAAGCAACATCTCACCTTCACGCCAATCATTTATTTCATCTTGTAAGACAAAATCGAGCATACGTATAGTTGGCATATCGGTCACTTCGCTCGTGCCATTCCGATGATACGTGTAAGCCGCAATTTTATGTGGAAGAAGAACTCGATAGGCTCCGACGAGCTTTTCTATAGTCAAACCAGGCGCTTCCGGCTCGCTCATTGCTTTCATGAACTCTACTAAATTTTCGTTCGGGGGAATAGCTAATCTCTCTGGATTCATTTCCCGAAGTTCGGGCAGTCGCTTATCAAACAACTCTGCGTGCCAGGCATGGTGATAACAATGAGTTCCCAGCCGAAGTTTCACATCAAGTTCCGGAACAGTAGCTATCCAGCCCCCTAGAGTCTCAAATAATTTTGTCTCCACCCACTTGTAATTACCTACTCGACGGGCGGTCTCCTCGACATCGAAAAGCCCCGGCAGCACCCTTCTATCCCAGGGTGCGAACGGTTCTCGTGGACGTTTTACTTCGGCCATATTTACCTTCCCCAAACGTCCACATCACGCTAGGATTCACATTAAATTAAGTCACAACTTACCGGTCGTTCGTTTGCATCAAAGTTTAATCGCTAGCGGTACAAATTTGTTATCGGTAACCGTCTATCTTTTCCAAAAGCTTTGGGGGTTATCCGTGGGCCTAGCGGGGATTGGCGACGTTTGTACTCGGCAAGATCAACGAGTCTGGTGATACGAACCACCAATTCTGAGTCGTAGCCTTCAGCTACGAGTTCAGACGCAGTTAAATCATCTTCGATATATGCCTCAAGTAGCGGGTCTAATATTTCATAGCTAGGCAGCGATTGCTCATCTGTTTGGTCAGGTCTCAACTCAGCAGATGGGGGTTTATTTATGGAAGATATAGGAATCCAGGGTATTTCAGATTCGTTATTTCTCCATTCGCAAAGTTCATAGACCAAAAGTTTTGGGCAATCTTTAATAACCGCAAAACCTCCCGCAGTATCTCCATAAAGAGTTGAGTAACCCACTGCTGTCTCGCTTTTATTTCCAGTAGTTAAAACTAACCACCCAAATTTATTTGACAGCGCCATCATCAGAACTCCTCGAATCCGACTCTGTAAATTTTCCTCTGTTGTATCAGGCTCTTTTGCTTCAAAGGCCGGAGTAAGACTTTCAAGAAAGGCTTGATGAGCCGGTTCAATAGAAATAGTTTGACAGCTAATCCCCAAGTTATTTGCTAGTTCTAGGGCATCACTACGCGAACCCTTACTGGAATACCGAGAAGGCATAGAAACACCGTGAACTCGATCGCTTCCGATTGCATCCACAGCAATCGCTGCCACCAAACTCGAATCTATTCCACCCGACAATCCTACGACAACATCCGTAAACGCATTTTTTTGTACATAGTCTCTCGTAGCTAATACGAGAGCATTCCACAATTCTGAGGAGCGATCTAGGTCCTGAAGTACCTTTGGTTGCTCTATAGCCAGTGTTCGTTGAACTTTAGAAGAGATGACAGCACAATTTCTCGACGTGTCTCTTTGATTTTTTTGCGTAATCTTAATATCGATTAGCGCAACTTCTTCAACGAATTTTCGCAATCGGCATATCGTATTCCCGTGATCATCGACTACAAACGAGCTACCGTCAAATATTAAATCATCTTGTCCGCCGACCTGGTTTACATAAACCATGGGGATCTCAGACTCAACTGCTCTGGAACTCACAATGCTTTCACGATTTTTTTGTTTCTTATAATCATAAGGCGAACTGTTAAGGCTTATTCCCACTTCAGCTCCGTCTGGAATCACTGAACAATTTGGTTCATCGTCCACCCATAGATCCTCACAAATAGACAACGCTACGAGAACACCATTGATCTCATATAACCCGCTGGGCACTTGACTAGCTTTGAAGTACCGAGCCTCATCGAAGACAGAGTAGTTTGGTAAAAATTGCTTTCTGTAGATCTCCAAAATCTCACCATAGGCGCACAGTGCTGCTGCGTTGTAGAGATCTCCATCATGAAATTCTGGAAATCCAACTACTGCCACAGTTCGCTTTGTTTCTAATGCCAATAGTTCTACACATTTATAGGCTTCTTCTACAAACTTCGGTTTTAGTAAGAGGTCTTCAGGGGGATACCCAGTAATCGTCAATTCGCTAAAAACAGCTATATCTGCTTCATTTTCAACTGCAATCTTGTAAGCATCAAGAATTTTTTGTTTGTTCTCGCTAAGGTCACCGACTCTTAAATTGAGTTGGGCCATCGCCACCCGAATATTTCGCACCCTATTGAGAGTAGGAGAGCAACAACAGTAACAGTTGCCGGAAATAGAAAAGTCTTCTCTAAAATTCACAAATGGGACAGGGGACTACGCTCCTGCCCCATTTGCCAACATAGTATTTTCTTAAAGTTTCGAAATATCTACAACTTTTTAAGCAAGCGCTTCACAACAAGTATTAGTCATCAAAGTAGCGACAACATAAGGGTCTGCATTCGCATTCGGCCGGCGGTCTTCTATGTAACCTTTTCGATCTTGCGCCACTTGCCAAGGAATTCTGACCGAAGCTCCTCTATCAGAAACTCCATAACTGAACTGATCGAAACGCTGTGTCTCGTGAGCACCCGTAAGACGATCCTCTATCCCAGCTCCATAGCCCAGTAGGTGCTCTTCTGGTTTTCCAGGAGCACCCATTGATTGGGCAGCCTTTTCTACCGCCTCGTAGCTTTCGCGCATGGCATTGGTCGAGAAGTTCGTGTGCATACCGGCCCCATTCCAATCACCCTTCATCGGCTTCGCTGCAATACTGATCTCTAATCCATGCTCTTCTCCAGCGCGGTAGAGAAGATAGCGAGCAATCCAAAGATGGTCGCCGACCGTGACAGTGTCAACTGGACCAATCTGAAATTCCCATTGGCCAGGCATAACTTCCGCGTTCGTTCCTGAAATCGCGAGACCAGCTTCAATACACCAGCTGGTGTGCAGCTCAACAATCTCGCGTCCGCGAATTTTTACTGCGCCAACTCCACAATAATAGGGTCCTTGTGGGGCAGGGAACCCACCCGCAGGAAAGCCAGCCGGCCAGCCTGTCACTGGATCCAACATTGTGTATTCCTGCTCTAATCCAAACCATGGTTCTTGATAGCCATATTGCTCCAACGCTTCTCGTGCCGCAGCGCGAGTGTTCGTCGGGTGGGGTGACAAATCCGAAGTCAGCGATGTTTCACACAAGACCAAAATGTTGTTGCCACCGCGAATCGGATCGGGGCACTGAAAAACAGGCTGGAGAACAACATCCGAATTGTCGCCAGTCGCCTGATTCGTACTTGATCCATCGAAACCCCATATTCCAGGGGCATCACCATCTGCAAGGACTTTAGTCTTAGACCTAATCTCTGCAGTCGGTTCCGTTCCGTCAATCCATATGTATTCGGCCCTATAAACCACTTTTTACTCCTGAATTTTCAAGTATTTTCAAATTTTTCGAATGAATGTAAGGGGGTATCAACAGCAAAACCTAACAATTCCAATGGGTTAAACGACAAGCCTCACACTTCTATTAGTCTTCTATTAGGCCAAAAACACTAACTAGAGGTTGATTTACCAACGTATTGTGCTTATGTGAACAGAATATGAACTTATTTCGTGAAGTGGTAGGTCTAGGCTACTAACAGTCAAGAATGGCTGAGAGAGATTAAACACATCGATTCAAAATCGATTCAAAAGTACAAATCAGCATCAGCTAAGACAAAGAGAACTGAGTAATTCTATGGAGAGACCACAAGATTATGTGCTTCGAAGAGTCGAAGAAAGAGGCATCCGCATAGTTCGTCTTTGGTTTACTGACGTACAAGGTCAACTAAAGTCATTCGCTATCTCGCCTGCTGAGCTCGAGCCAGCTTTTGAAGATGGCATGGTTTTCGATGGATCATCGATAGATGGATTCTCCCGAATAAGAGAAGAAGACATGCTGGCAAGGCCCGATCCAACAACCTTTGAACTAATGCGTTGGGGGAATAATGACGAAAATGCTGCGCGCATGTTTTGCGACATTCAACGAGCTGATGGGACTCCTTTCCCCGGCGATTCTCGTCACGTTCTTAGGCGCGTTATGGAACAAGCCAGGGTAAAAGGGTTTACATTTTTTGCTGCGCCCGAAATGGAATACTTTCTTTTCGAACAAAACAGAAACGGGATCCCAATCCCGCTCGACAAGGGCAGCTACTTCGATCTAACCACTGCAGATATTGCCAGCGATATAAGAAGGCACACCCTTTCAAGTCTTGAAGCAATGGGTATTTCAGTTGAGTACTCTTTCCACGAAGATGCTCCATCCCAGCACGAAATTGATCTTCGTTATACAGACGCTCTCATGATGGCTGACAACGTCATGACTTTTCGCCTCATAGTGCGTGAAATAGCACTTGAACATGGAGTCCATGCAACTTTTATGCCTAAACCCCTGGCAGGCGAACAGGGCTCAGGCATGCATACACACCTATCTCTTTTCCGGGACGGAAAAAACGCTTTTTATGACTCAAATAGCCCAGACGGGTTGTCTGAAACAGCAAAACATTTCGTCGCAGGACTGCTCCATCATGCGCGTGAGATAACAGCAATCACCAATCAACTAGTTAACAGCTATAAACGTCTCATCACCGGGTATGAGGCCCCCGTAAATGTTTCGTGGGCGAGATCAAATAGGGCGGCTTTAATTCGAGTTCCGACTCCTCGAGCAGGGTCAGGGGGAGACTCAACGCGCATAGAGTACAGGGCACCAGATCCCGCTTGTAACCCATATCTAGCGTTCGCAGTCATCCTCGCTGCTGGCATGAAAGGAATCGAGATGGGTTACGAATTACCACTAGAAGCTCCCCCTTCCATGACCGGCTACACAGAACACGGCGGCCTTATAGATCAAGATCAGCTTCCACAGTCACTGTCGGAGGCACTGGACGAAATGGAAAAGAGTGAACTTGTTCGCGAAACCTTAGGTGAACACTTGTTTGGATGGTTTCTACGAAACAAACGTCTTGAATGGGCCGAATATAAGACTCAAGTAACACCCTTCGAGCTTGACCGTTACTACTCAAGTTTGTGATTGGAGTTACCTCATGTCAGCTATAGCGCTCTACACCCCTGAGGCTTCTCCTGAATTGACTCGACTTCTAGATCTAAGTGGTTACGTCTGGAAACGTATCGTTACTGAGAATGATGTTGTTGACTTAGAACCTGAAGGCGGTTGGGCTGGCGCCATCGTTCAACTTGGTGAAGACCCTGAACGAGGGTGGGCGATTGTTCAATTGCTTCGCAGAAAAGATATTCCTATCGAACCATTAATCCTTCTTATTAGAGAAAATCAGCTTCATGAGCTGCAACTGAGCGACGAACTTTTTGATGATTTTTGTTTAGACCCTTTCCACCATCATGAACTAAAAACACGACTAACCCAATTGTTTGCCAGCGAATTAGATAGAAGCACTACCGACCTCATTGAATACGGCCCCTTAGTAATTAACCTCGAAACATACGAAGCTGTAGTCGAGGGTCAACCTCTCGATTTGACGTATATGGAATATGAACTACTTCGGTTCTTAGCGGTAGCTCCTGGTCGTGTCTTTACACGAGAAATCCTGCTTAACCAAGTTTGGGGCTATGAATACTATGGAGGAGCCAGAACTGTCGACGTTCACGTACGCCGTTTGAGAGCCAAACTAGGTGAAGAGAACGCTAATCTGATTCAAACAGTACGCAGTGTTGGCTACAGATTCGGTAAATCACGTTGGCAATAAACCGTTTAGATAGACAACCTATTGTTTCCTAATAGTTCGTCTCCACGAGACTACTTCCTTCATGTCGCTCTTCAGCATCACGTTTTAGCATCCCGCCCATTAAGGCGGCCAAAGCTGCAAGGCTCATCGGTATTATCAATGGGCTCAACAGCAACAAAGCCGCCATTATTATTCCACCTGCCATGGCATTGATAATACCGATTTCGTTGAGTGAAATCATGATCTAGCTCTAATCCAATATGGCACCCAAGCTAATGGAAATCGCACTTATTTTACTTCACCCGATTTAGCATTGAAAACCGCAACAATTTTTCGACCAGCTAAACCTTTCACTATGACAACCAACTCGCCGAACTGACTGTTCAAAAAAGGGTCGACTAAAACCGTAATATCATCAATTTCATGAATTATGTATCCTGAAAGATTTTTTCCTTTTCGTGGAATGTCGACCGACATTTGCGATTTTTGAGGGCTTCAACCAGATGTTGGAGCTATCCAGTCGACAACCACCGCCCTACCTCGGCGGGAGATCAAAGATTTTGCTTTCGAGCTGACAGAGACTTTCATACAAACCTCAAGCCGAACCATAAACTAACGATGCTTAGACTGTCGAACTTAGTAAGCGGAGATTACAAACTTCACCCAAACGTTAGAAGAATTACTTTCCTCTCAGGCTCTACCGCAATAATTTACTTCTTTTTAGCATCGACGAAGATTGGATCACCGACCGACTGATATCCGCCGTTTAACAAAGTTTTAGCTTTCACAAATTCAGTCGACCGCAAAATTAAAACAAAATGCAACCTTAGCCATACTTTATTTTGAAAGTAAATTATGCGGAACCCAAATGGGCAAAACCTTCTATTTCCACAAGGCCGCCTAACGGAAGAGCCCTAACTGCGATTGCCGATCTCGCTGGACGGTGATCCCTAAAGGCTTTCGCATACGCCGAATTTATAACCGAAAAATTGCCTATATCTGTCATAAACACAGTGCATTTAGCCAAGTTCTCAAGAGTCGCACCATGCTCTGTTAATACAGCCGACATATTGACTAACGCTTGAATAGTTTGAGCTTCAACGCCCTCCACTAATTCGCCATCTTTAACCCCGAGTTGACCTGATACGAAAAGTAAATCCCCTGCACGATAGGACGCTGAATAGTGAGCTATTGGTTTCGACATAAATGTTTTGTTCCTTTTATATTCATTTCGGGTGGGCTCTATTTGCTCTAACCGTATGAAGTTGTATTTGACTCGAGCTTTCTGGTTACTCATTCTCATCAGAACCAGATATAAAAATATTTCACTGTCAGGCAAACCTGACTTGACCAAAGACTAACTCAGTTTTAATGAGTAGCGAAGTTCCGTCTCAATCCCCCTCGCATGCAGTAGATTTTCGATGGTGAGGAAATCAATTTGGATGCCTGATTCGATAAGTAGGCGCCGTTTCCTGACAATCAGTGCGGCGGGGATAGCAGGGGCAATCGCCACAGCTGGGTGCGGATTCTCTCGTTCAGAAAATCAATTCAGTCGAGCTGCAACAAAATGGTTCTCTGACCAAACAGTTGTTGCAAACGCTGGTCCACAGCGCACAGTTTGGTCATTTCGAAACGAAGATGGCAACTTAGGAGATTCAGCTCCAGAAAAAATATCAGTAGAGGTCATCAGCCCTTCTGGGGAAACAGTTCAAATATCAGAAGCAGCTCGACATATAGATGGAGTAGCACTGCCCTATTATCCTGTAAATACAATATTCCCTGCTGCTGGGGTTTACGAATTTCGTTTTCAGACCCCTAACCACGGCAATTACGTGGGTTTCACAAGTCCAGAATCAAAAGAGTCAAGTCAAATTTTTTGGCCTGGAGACTCATTTCCATCTCTTAAGACCCCTACCAATAACGACAGCGCTGGTGTTTCAGTAATTTGCACACGTAATCCAGTTTGCCCATTTCATGAAATATCACTCGATGCTTCTTTAACCGGACCCAGATCAACGCTACTAATCGCGAGTACACCAGCTTTCTGCGGCACTACTTGGATGTGTGGTCCAGTTCTAGAAATATTGATAGAGGAAATTAATGCCTCTAACAAAGAAATCGACGTAATACATACCGAAGTTTATGTAAACCCTAGTTCTGATGATCTTGGAGAACTGGCTCCGATCATTAAAGCGACAGGAGTTATCTACGAACCATTTATTTTTTTGATTAATAGGGATGGCAGAGTAATAAAACGTCTTGACCACATTTGGGATAGGCGTGAACTCAAAGAACTTTTACTTATTTTATAAAAATGTTGATGACTTTAGATAGTGATGGACGACCCCTGCGGGTCGTCCATCACTAAAAGTAAAAAGTAAATGAGTATTTTCACTCGCTATTTAGCTAAATGAGCTACCGCAACCGCAAGTTCGTTGCGCATTCGGGTTATCGATAGCAAAACCGGATCCCATTAGACCATCCTTGAAATCCAAGGTAGCTCCTTCAAGAAGTTGTGCACTCATCGGGTCAGAAACTACCCGAATGTCACCATATGCCTGGAAGAGATCATCACTTTCCGTCTCGCTATCAAAAAACATTTCATAACTGAAACCCGAACAGCCGCCCGGTCGAACAGCAACTCGCAACGCCAAATTAGCATCACCTTCTGCTTCAATCAGTTCTTGTACCTTCACAGCCGCTACATCAGAGAGAGTGATCATCGGTGTTCTCCATTTCTTCTTC
>Ga0315322_10001168_pt1 | contig 20133 bp, 10 predicted proteins | sample M110021515metaG_FD_203461 | JGI IMG/M metagenome (GOLD analysis project Ga0315322, IMG submission 203461) | Ammonia-oxidizing marine archaeal communities from Monterey Bay, California, United States - M1 100m 21515 | ecosystem: Environmental > Aquatic > Marine > Intertidal zone | place: USA...
TTCCATTGCATTGTCAATACATCTTACCGCTGCTGCAGATAGTTGATGCTTGAGTGGAGCAGTGAGTGAGAGCCAAACTTCTTCTGTACCAAGAAGAGGTTTTTCAAAATTTAATTTAGGAAGAGGAGCATTTGGTAATCGAGGATCTGCTTCAACGTGTTCCATGCTCGCGGTTACTGCTCTTTCGAGTAATGTATTCGCACGAAACTTACCGAGGGGTGAGCCAACTAAATCCCAATCGGGAGGTGAAGGAAGCGACCCTGCATATCCCCATGCTAACGCATTCTCAACTCCATCGGTTGGAATAACTACCACGCCTTTCAACCCCGGCATGTTGAGTCCTTCTGTTCTAGAAAGGTGGGAATGAACAATAGCGGTGAGAACTGGAGAAAGCGAATGCCCGATGGGCTCGCCTGCAACTCCGTGACGCACCTTCGCCATGAAACTTAATCACAAGTTCCAGTACTTGAATAAGCCTATATTTGGTACATTATCTATGATTCAAAACGGGGCAACCATGAATTATACATTGGTTGTGGGCTAATCATGGCAGCAGCAGAAAGGGGGTCTTTCCTCTGGTTCATGATGGCGGCCACTCAGATCTGGCTTTCAATAAAATTGTTAGAAGAAGTTGATGCGGCAATTACCACTCTATTTGGTACAGGCGCTGCTGCATGTTTCATTCTTGGCTTAGTTGTATTCCGGCAAGAACAACGTGAGATATTGCTTCACCCAATGAAGAATTTACAGAAAGAGGTTCATGAGGATGCTATCTCTAAACAGGGAAATGGTATTTGGTTCGGAGTTGGAATGTGGGCTTTGACAATAGCGGTTGGCACAATATTCTTTTGAGTTGATCAAATGATTGAAGATGGTTCTGAAGAACTTTTCAACGGATTTTGGCCGTTTATGCGTAGATTTATCATCGTATTTCTTCCCCTGTGGATATTTCTTATCGGATACGCAGCCGGAATGAATATCATAATTGCAGCAATATTAGCAGGAGCATCTGTCTCGATTGTGGCTATTTTTGAAAATTATAAACTTAAGCAAGAAAATGAAAAAAAAATCGATGGCAATAATGTCATTAAGTAAGTTAACAAGGGAAGGTCGGGGTCGCAATGGGTCTGTTTGATTGGTTCGCTGATTTATTAGGGGTTTCTGCCCCATCTGTTATTGAATTTATTTTCATCGGATGTGCGGTTTTTGGATCATTATTCTTCGTCCTAATGATGGGATTAATGTTAATTGGGGATATCTTTGGCGGGGTAGTAGATTCTGCATTTGATACCGATTTCAGCATGGATACCGACCTCTCTTTCGAATTATTTAGTTTGCAAGGTATCGCTGCTGCACTAATGATGTTCGGTTTGATGGGCTTATTTGTCGTATCTGCCACCGACCAGGAGGTACTTGCTGTACTCTCAGGTGGAATGGCTGCGGGTGGCTCACTATACATGGTACGCAGTCTGATGAAAGGTATCACCAATCTACAAGTAGATGGAACCATGAAACATAGTGATGCAATTGGGCAGACCGGCCAAGTTTATTCCCGTATTCCAAAGAATGGCACTGGTGAAATTCAAGTTAGTGTAGATGGTACTCTACGCACACTTGAAGCTCGTGCAAAAGACAAAACCCTACATCTCCCTAGAGGCGAACTTATCAAAGTCGTCGATGTAATTGGCGCAACATTAGTTGTTGAACAATTACACGAAGGTGATGAATTAACGTCGATGGAAGATGAATGAGGTGAGATGAATGGAAACTGGAACTACACTATTCCTATTAATAGTAGGATTTGGATTAATTTTTGCATTTTTTATAATGATGCTTGTAATGAGATATAAACGCTGTGCATCTGATGAAATTCTAGTTGTATATGGGCGCGTAGGTGGAGGGAAGGCTTCACGTTGTATCCATGGTGGTGCAACATTTGTTTGGCCACTGTTTCAGGATTACAAGAAATTAAGTCTTATTCCAATGACTATCAATATTCCACTAACAGGTGCACTATCACAAGAGAACATCAGAATCAATGTTCCTTCTACTTTCACAGTCGGTGTCAGTACAGACTCTACGATCATGAACAATGCTGCAGAGCGCCTACTTCACCTGTCTCCTGCTGCAATTCAGGAAATGGCATCTGAGATCATCTTCGGTCAACTTCGTCTGACCGTCGCTTCTCTAACTATCAGGCAAATCAATTCTGACCGTGAACTATTCTTTGAGTCAATCCGTAACAACGTCGGTCATGAACTAAACAAGTTAGGACTTAACCTAATCAACGTTAACATTACTGACATTACCGATGATTCTGAATTCATCGAGAGTATTGGACAGAAAGCTGCAGCAGGTGCTGTAAACGCTGCAAAGAAAGATGTTGCAGCTGCAGACCGTGATGGTGCAATCGGACAAGCAGAAGCATACAGTGTACGTGATATTCAAGTTGCTGAGAATGTTGCTTCTGCAGAGAAAGGAAAGAAGGCTGCTGATGCTGATAGGCGTAAGGAAGTCGCTATCCTGGAAGCAGATGCAATTCAAGGAGAAAACAGTTCCAAAGCAAACATAGCAGAATACAATGCAGGCTTAGCTGAGAAAGAGGCTGAAGCAATGCGTCGTTCTGAAGTTGCTCGAAGAACTGCAGAAATTGATGTCCAGAAGGCACAATATATGCTTGAACAGGAGAGACTGAAAGCGGAAGAAATCGTTCGTGAAGAAATCGCTAAGACTCAAATCGAAATTGCTGCAGAGGCAGAAGCAGAACGCCAGCGTCGTATCGCTAGTGGTGAAGCAGATGCTATCCTAGCACGTTACAAAGCGGAAGCAGAAGGTATCCAAGCGGTTCTAGAAGCAAAGGCTACTGGTTATTCCAGTCTAGTTGCTAGTGCAGGTGGAGATGCGAAAGCTGCTGCAACACTATTGATGGTTGAGAAGATCGAAAATATCGTATCCACTCAAGTTGAAGCAATCTCCAACCTGAAGATTGACAAGATCACAGTTTGGGATTCGGCTGGTGGCGGCAAGGGTGAAGGCTCTACTGCAAACTTCGTTTCAAGCCTAATTCACAGCCTACCACCTGTCCACGATGTGGCCAAGATGGCAGGTGTTGACCTACCTGATTACTTGGGTAGTATGAAGGACGAGTGAAACCGGCTTTAGCGGTCCCTAAAGGGACCGTGGTTTCAAGAACCCTCCAATGCGGCAAGTAAGTATGCAGAGCGACCTCGAGATAGCGAGAGCCGCAGAAATGGAAGACATCTCAGCAATAGCCTGGAAGCTAGGCATTGGTGATGATGAGATTATGACAATGGGCCGTGGTAAAGCGAAAATTACCTGGCAAGCACTGAAAGGTAGACTTTCAAAACCACAAGGATCACTCATCCTTGTGACCAGCGTAAATCCCACTCCATTCGGCGAAGGAAAGACAGTAACGACGATTGGACTAACTCAAGCACTAAATCGCATAGGAAAGCGAGCAACTTGTGTAATTCGTGAGCCATCAATGGGACCAGTATTTGGAATCAAAGGTGGAGCAGCGGGCGGAGGTTTCTCTCAGGTTTTACCGATGGAAGATATCAATCTACATTTTACTGGAGATTTACACGCTGTTACTAGCGCACATAATTTGCTTTCATCTCTTATCGATAATCATCTAAAACATGGAAATGACCAGAACATAGATTCCACCAGAATCATCTGGCCGCGCGTAGTAGACCTAAACGACAGATCGGTTCGCAACATCACAGTGGGATTAGGCGGTCCAGCAAATGGAGTTGTTCGTGAAGAGAGATTCGATATCACTGCAGCAAGTGAAGTGATGGCTATTCTAGTATTAGCATCTGATTATGCAGATCTTCGTAGAAGATTAGGTGAAATTGTAATTGGCCAAAGAATGGATGGAACACCAATCAAAGCAGAAGACATTGAAGCCGCTGGTGCAATGTGTTTACTCTTGCGTGAAGCATTCCTGCCAAATTTAGTTCAAACAATTGAAGGAGATCCAGCATTCATTCATGGAGGTCCATTCGCAAATATTGCCCACGGTAATTCCTCGATAATTGCTGACAGACTTGCATTAGGTGCATCTGACTTTGTGGTTACTGAAGCCGGTTTTGGCTCTGACATGGGTGCTGAGAAATTCATGCATATCAAGGCAGCAAATTCTGGTAAGTCGCCAGACTGTGTTGTGATGAATGTGACTGTTCGCTCTATGAAATTACATGGAGGTGCATTTGGCGCACGTGCAGCACGTCGCCCTTCCAAGGAAGAAATCGAAGCAGAAAATGTCGATGCTGTAAGAATTGGAGCAGAAAGTAATCTTAATCGACACATAAAAAATATGTCTCAATTTGGAATGCCAGTTGTCGTATCAGTAAATCGCTTTTCAAGTGATACCGATGCTGAATTACAATGTATTATTGAATGTGCACAAGCATCTGGAGCAGCAAATGTTTGCTTAACAGAAGTTCATGCTAAAGGAGGAGTTGGTGGAGAGCCTCTCGCAAAAGCAGTAGTCTCAGCTTGTCAAGATCATCTTGCAGCAGGACGTCCATTTACACCATTGTTCAACCCGAGCACTCCTATCGAAGAAAAAGCCCTCAGAATCGCTACAAGATTGTATGGCGCAGATGGAATCAATATTAGAGCAAAGGCTGACCGTCAACTCAAACAAATTCAATCATGGGGATATGGTGAATTGCCAGTATGTATGGCAAAAACTCAGTATTCATTCAGCCATGATGCTAATCTTCTAGGCGCACCGACTGGATTTGAAATACCAATTCGTGAATTCCGCCTAAATGCAGGTGCAGGTTTCGTTGTAGCAGTACTTGGAGAGATAATGACAATGCCAGGATTGCCTAAGCGCCCTGCGGCTGCAGACATGGATATGGATGAAGATGGAAATCTACTAGGCGTCTTCGGGTGAAGCGCAATGAAAATCCTCAAGCGCGACTTTGGCATGTATCGCCTCCGCACAGACTGCGAAGATGACTTGTGGACATTGGCTCGACTTTGTGTTAAAGGCCGAAGTATTGGCATGCTAGGGGAAAGACGTGATCAGACAACTGCTGGCCAAGAAGGAGGACGTGCAAAGGCTGCTGAACGAAAGAAAATGTGGATTCGTCTAGCGATTGAATCGAATGAATTCCAAACTTTTGCAGATACTTTACGTGTACATGGTATCATTGAAGAGGCGCAATTTGACCAGGGAAGCCACCATACTCACATCATTGAAGTACGTAACGAAATTGAACTGACATCGAATAATGAATTTCCTCTAGTTGATCAAGAATTAATCAAGCAGGCATGCGCTAATAGTGGTAAAGCAAAAGTCGTAATCATTGTTGTTGAAACGGATGAAGCGATAATGTTTGAAGTTACTAGTAGAGGTTTACGAGAAGTCTCTACATGGACAATGCGAGGTGGTGGGAAATATACTGGTGCTAAAATCAGTGAAGGTGTTTCCAAATCATTCTTTGAGAAAATTGCTAGAGAGTCAAACGATTCTGTAGCCAAGGATACTCCGATTGTAATTTGTGGCCCGGGCCATGCCCGTGAGCAATTAGCCCCTCTGATTGAAGGCCCCACTAAACTAGTAGCCACGAGCATGGGTGGCCGAGGTGCTGCTAACGAAGTGATCAGTGAGGGATTAGCTGGTGACATTCTGTCCGAACATGCTGTTGTAATCGAAACTGCAATGCTTGATGAGGCATGGAAACGGATTTCGACTAATGGCGCCGTAGCATATGGCCGGGAAATGATTGTAAAATCATTGAACGAAGGAGCGATTGAAACTTTGTTGGTCAGTGCTGATTTGTTACGAGAATCCGATTGGGAATCCATCGTCGGTGGCCTTTCTGATATCGGTGCGAAATTAGTCCAATGCTCAACAGACCACGATGCTGGTCAACAGTTACTCGGAATGGGTGGTGCAGTTGCACTATTGAGATTCAAGGTGTAGGTATGTTGTATCGATGGTTCCATGAAATTGATGGCGATTTACGCCAAGAAATGAGTGGTCTACGTTGGCTATTGATTCGCAAACAAGATTTAGCTAATGCCACTACTGCATGGATGTTTGCAGAATTGGATGGAACTCTTATTGGAGTTGAACATCTAGGTAGTAAATTTGTTTCTGGAATTCATAACCGAGCGATACACCTGCTCCTTGTAGATGATGCTGAAGGAATTAATGGCATAACAAAAATTGTCACTACGGGAAGTCTCGAAGAACACATCTGGTAGTCATGCAAATGGTATTGAGATGCTCTTGTGAGTTCCTAAATTCACTATTGTTAGCATACATGGCTTAGGCTGGAAACCAAGCATCCGTTGATACGAAGTCTGGTCCTGCCATGTTGATGAACAAACCAGTGTGGTTCCTCTAAAATCAACACATGCATGGCCATGCACGTGCCCTGTCACGAAAATATCCGGAACCTCTCGTATTACCAAACCATCTTCTGGCTCAGGTGAGAGGGGTGTTTTTCCACCCCATTGTGGGGCAAGGTGACGACGACGGAGCATTTGTCTCATTGCTTCAACTGGGTCGCGGTATGTTACAGTCCTAAGTCCTGCAACGAAATCGTCAATCGATTTTCCATGATAAGATAGGAGTCTCACTCCATCAAGGCTGAAATCACATGGATTGCCGACAAATGTTGTGCTGTTGAAATCTTGCTGGATATCTGGCTCTAGTGTAGGCTGAGGCTCTGCAGGACGAACCGCATCATGATTTCCGGGGAGCATTATACACTCTACCCATTCAGGTAGAAGTTCCAATAACTCTGCAAATCGAGTGTATTGCCCATATAGATCTTTGATAGCTAATTCCTGGTCTTGACCAGGATAAATTCCCACACCATCTACACAATCCCCTGATAGTACGAGATATTTGATAGTTCGAGCAAGAGGGTCTGTGTTGAACCATTGGATCATTTTGTGCCACTGCGCTTCAAGGAATGTTTTGCTACCAACATGAATATCAGAAAGGAATGCAACAGATACCCCTTGCTCAGCGTAATTTTTGTCATGGCTACTTTGCATTGGAAAGTGTAAATCATCGATGTAGAACATGTCCCCATTCTGAGAAAAGGTTCCTGAAACGCCAATGACATCATCAGGCATTAGGCCTGATTCAACAATTTGTGCATGTTCAATTACCCGATCTTCCCCCTTACGGTTCATCAGCAAGCAATTCATTTCACCACTAGAATCTTCCAATGAAAACATTAGGTGGCCATTTTTGGTATGACGCGGACTATTGACTAAACCGATTGCAACGGCTATGTTCTCTCTTGCTTGGAAACGGCCTTTTTCTGCTTGTAACCTTGCAATCTCCATTGGTCGGCGTGGTAAATTGGAATTAGTAATAATCAATTTACGAATTTTTTCAAGACGATCGTTGAAAGCAGTGTTGATGTCTGCCATTTTACCTTCTGTGGTACTATTTCCAGTGATGTCGTAATGAATCTTAATGTCAATCATAGCATCGACTGCATCCATTGGGAAATCTTCTCGATTCCAGTCTGGCAAGTTATTGCGCATACTAACCACTTCTGGCTGCGGCTCTAGAATCGGAGCAATCACTCTGCCAGGATTAGATGTTGAAATCATTTCAACTGTCAAGGGACCTTTTATTCCTTTAGAACTTAATTCTGCAATCAAACTTAGAGGGTCATGATGTGACTCAAGTTTTTCCTTAACACCACGAGTTGCAAGTAGTCCAGCACCCATAAGGTGCTGAAGAATCTCACCCCATGCGGTTGCCATATCTGCAAGACAGAATCGGACGTACAAGAGGTGTTCGGATAATTTCGATAAAAACAAAGTTTCAATCATCGCTCCAAGCGATATCTGAATCATCTCCGACCGCTTTTCCAGACTCGAGTGAAGATTCATCTTGCCAAGGTGCTCCCGCTGATGCTTCTGCCGCACGGCGTGAACGTTCTGCATCCGCCTTTGCTAAGGCAACTGCCGCATCAGCTGCTGCTTTCTCGGTTTCTTCAATAGCTACTTTCTGGCGAACTTTTGCCTTATCCCAGCAATCGATGGCGGTTTTTAGAGCGAAATGTGCGAATGAAATTTTGTTATCGAGCCGACTTCCACCCATTTGTACTGATTCCGCATTTGCCCAATTGGCTGATGCGATTCCTACATAGACCAAACCAACTGGCTTGTTTGAATTAATTGCTACTGGTCCTGCTATCCCGGTTATTGAAATTGCGAAATCTGCACCGGAACGCAACATTGCTCCTTTTGCCATTTGAATTGCAACTTTAGCATTGACTGCACCTTTAGATTCAAGGAGTTCTCTATCAACATCGAGTTCGTCAACCTTGGAATCATACGAATAGCAGACCCAACTTTGATTGAACCACTCACTCGCTCCAGATATATCGGTTAGGATACTCGTAAGTAAACCACCTGTGCAGGATTCTGCTACAGTAATTGTAGCTTCAACCTGTTTTAGACGGCGAACTAAGCGAGCCGCCAAAGCTTGGACTTCTTCATCCATTGACTACCTACGAGAGCCGGTACTTTTTGAAGTTAGAGGGGTGCTATTCAAAAAGAGATGCCAATTAGGGCAGGTTGGGCCCGTGGTCTAGCGGTTATGACACCTCGCTTACACCGAGTTGATCGTGGGTTCAATTCCCACCGGGCCCACTATCTAAAACAACGCCTCAGCGTAGCGTTTACAAAATCCAATATAGCACTTACAGTCCAAGATATGGCCGTAAATCATTGAGGTTTTTGGATTCAATTACAGTTACACCTGCTTCAATAAAAGCCTGTTTTGCATTTTCTCGTTGCGGGTTGAAGCCAATGAAGGTAGAACCTTCAATTTTCATCGATAAATCCATGCTAGAATCACCGATAGAAACTAGTCTTTCGGGTGGGCAATCTAGAATTTTTAGAAGCCTCTGAATTGAAGTGAATTTTTCCATAGATGGCACCCTTACTATTCCTTCATCTAGCAGCCAACCGTCATCATCAAACTCAAACCCATTTGCAATCCAGTCATCTGCTTTTACTAACCCTGCAATAGATTGCACGAAAATATCAACACCCGCAGAAACAATGGCTACATGAATTCCTGCGGCTTTCAAATCTGAAACCAATTCCTTAGCTCCCTCCATCAATTTACACCCGGAGTAGGCTCTAAACAAGTCATCACGGTGGATCTTCTCAGATTTATCCTTCCACAAGGCGATATCAGCTGCCATAAATTGGTGGTCTGTGATCTTTCCAGCCATGAATTGTTGTAACAGATCTTTGGAGTCTGTGCCAAAATGATCATGAATCGTTTTCCAAGAAGAAAGAGAGTCTGCAAGAACACCATCACAGTCAAATGCGACACAAAGTGGCTTGGACATTTATTCTCCTCATGTAACTCCAGAAGGCTATCGCTCTTGGACTTGTTGAGAATAAAAAAGAAAGAGAGGGTTACAGAGGGGAGGGCCTCAGGACCGAAGTCCTGAGGCCACACTCCTTTGCGGGGCTTCCCCCACCTCTTTGCCGAGGTGGGTATTTCTGTGTCATTGAGATTCAACCCATCCTCCCGAAGGAGGATGAGCTGATCTTACGGCTCACTACCTGTTTCAAAGATTAGAGAAGGTACGTAGAACCGCACCTGCTCCAGCGTTTGGCACATAGCTTACTGAGACATACAAGTCTTCTACAGGGTTTCCATCAGCATCCGTGGTACGGACATAGATAGTGTCACCTGTATCGAAACTTGACTTCACGGCACCATTTTCAGTTCCAATAGAGTCAGTAAATGTGACCATACTATCGGAGTTACCTGGATAGAAACCGTAAACTGTTGTTTCAGCAAGATTGTACTGATTTTTGACCGACTGTCCGCTAGCATCTGTGTACTCGACTGTCACTTCGATTGCTTGTGTAGCAAGTTCGACTTGACTTCCAGTTACAGCGATACGGTGGAACGGTGAGTCTCCGCCAAGTGCTTGGCTCGAATCAACATCAAAAGTCATTCGAGGTACACCCTTAGCAGATGTGTCAGCAAGGCTAGATGCCCAGACGTATATCACACCAGATAGAACCACAGTGATTGCAACCATAAGGATGGTAGCGATAACTGGGCTCACTGCTTCTTCATCAGCTTCTAGAATCAATTCTTCTAGATCTGCTTCTTCTTCGTCACGACGGCTCTGAAGAACCAGTGCACTGACAAAGAGACCAGCAGCGCTGATAGCAATGATTGATGGTGCGAATGATGGTACATCTGCTGTTCCAATCAAGCGTACTACAGTTGGTAGATCTTGTCCTGTTGCGGATGTGACCTTACCGAATGTACGTGGCTGTGCACAGTCTGTTCCATTGTCATCAGTACTCATTAGGTTGTTACACCAATCCTGATCTTCTAGCATTGGTCGGCGCTTGTTGTTCACAGTAACTGCGGATGCGTCACCATTTGCATCTACACTTGAACTTCCAACTTCACCAGGACAACTCCATGCTTCTCCTTGCTCGCCATTGCTGTCAACACAGCTGTGGGCGTATGGGAAGGAGTAACCGAAGTAACGGTCAGCAGGTGATGCTGACATGTCACAGGTTTCATCAACACAAGTTAGTACATCAACTTCAACCCAAATACGGCTGCTTGTAGATGTGATGTAGACGTAATCTTTGACTTCTACTTCCTCTCCATATGCAGGTGGGGTGATGTATTGTGTACCTAGTGTTACGTATTCAGCACCAGTTGCATCGTCATTGTTGTATCCGTTGCTGTGGAATGTTACTTCCAACATGTGGTCGTAGTTGTATGGACCTTCATCTCCACCGTGACCGATCGTGACAGTTGTTGGCACGTAGGTCTTTGGCATAATGTTCGAGACTTGGTTGTAATCAAATCCAGATACATCATTCAAGAAGTAATCAGGTACATTCTCTGCGACGTTGTCAACACGGATGTACAATGTTACACTGTCTTCACCCTGCTGATAGTTAGCAGTGCTCATTCCGTAGTTCGGTATGTAGCTTGGTGCAGTTGCGGTGTCATGCAGGTACAGAGTGATCGGACAGAACTCTCCAGATAGAGGGTTCTTCTGATGTACTCCACCGTCGTTCAGGTAGTCAACTTCCCATTCAGGTGCGTTTGTTGTAGCATCCTTGATTAGATCGAAGGATATTTCATCATTAACGATTGTTGCTGAGAAGTAATCTTCGTAGTCACAAGTGTCTGCCTTTACAATAGTCCAGTCTAGGTCTGCATCCTCATGATCGTTGTCGTGCTTCATAGCAGACAGATCGTAGGTCAAGTTGGTTGTACTCTCATCATCCTCTGTGAGGGTGACCTTCCATGGGAAGTTTGGAACTTCTCCATTTCCGTCAGAGATTACAACTCCAGCCTGGCGATCCCAATCTAGAACTTCAGGTGCATCGTTTACAGGTGTAACTGAGAAGTTAACCTCGTAACTCTGGGCATCTGTGTTTTCAGCAACCCATCCGTATGCAAGACAAAGTGTCTCTGACATTCCAGTTGGTGTTCCATCAGGATAGTACTGAGGTACGAATGATGACAAACCAAGGTATAGGTTGTAACAGCCGGTTACGACAATCGGTCCGTAGACTGGGTGGTTAACTGGGTAGTTAACCAACCAAGTGTATGAGACACAACTTGCCTTAGCATCTGTGGTACGACCTAGGTAGGTGTTAGCACAGAATCCGCCATCGTCATTCAGAGTCAATACAATAGTACACTCGCCACCAAGTTCGTTAGCAGCGTTCTCTGTGATCGTCAATTCATTGTTGGTCACAGTAACTGTGTATGCAGGACATGGGTTGTATCCGGTTGTTAGACTGTAACCGTTAGGGAAGACTGTATCCCAGTCATCCCATCCAGCTTCAGTGTCAACACCATATGCAACCATCCAGAAGTCAGTGTAGTTCAGACCGTTGTATACCTTAGCAGTAGTATCGATTGAACTGTCACAGCCATCGTCTGAGCGAACTGCTGTTACCTTGTTAGCACTAGAGTCCATGTATTCCATGTACCAGACAGATCCACAACCATTCTGCGCAAGCAGATAGGTCAGAAGTGGTACATCATTCAGAGTAGGTAGAGTGTATGTACCGTTAGGTGTGACACTCGTGTCTGAAGGATCTCCTGTCATTGCAATATCATTCCATCCAGAGTCTCCGACGATTGCGCCACCGACTTCAGTGAACATTGCTGATACTGAATCGTACTTCTTCATTACGAAGTATGGGTCAACAGTTACTTCATCGCCCTTGATACTTGCACCCCAAGTGTAAACCTGTGGTTGCTCGTTAGCCATGTCGTTACTTGCCATATCGATTACATAGGAACCAGTTGCGTTAGCAGCAGATCCGAGAACCTTGCTGACACTTCCAAATCCTTCGTCTAGTACGTTCAGGTTACCGTCACCATCATCTGCGAATACTGGCATACAGTCTGCACGCTCAGTGTTACAGATAATTGGTGCATCGTTAACATTGGTTACACTAAAGGTGATGGTTTCACTGTCTGTCAATCCATGACTGTCCTCGACACCGAAGTGGAACACGTATGTTCCGAACTGATCGTTGTCAGGGGTAATGGTCATTGTTTGGCCAGATAGTAGACTATCTAGGAGCATTGTTGGGCTCTTTGATGGGTCTGCATCATTAGCAACGGTCCAGGTTAGAGTAGACTCTTCATCCTGTACATCGTCTGCCTTATCGGTCAATGTTAGTGTGTATGTACCACTGTCTTCGTCAACAGTAACATCAACTAGGTTGGTTACTACTGGACATGCACGCTTGATATCGATGCTTTCTGCAACGTTTACGCTCATGTCAACCGAATTGATGGTTCCCCAATCTTCAGCACATGGTGCATCGACCTTGACAGAGATGTCGTAGGTCTTTGCATCGCTAGGTGTGTTCGAGCCAACATAGCTGCGGTAAATTAGCAGATGGTTGGTTAGATCGTCACCTTCAGCAAGGTCACTGTGTCCCATGAGGAGTGTTAACTCATCAGTGAATGTTTGACCAGTTGCTCCAGCTGCGATAGTTTGGTCAGGGTGAACAGAGGATACTGCCCCTGTAGATTCATCCTGAACTACTACAATCATGCGTACTGTGTTAGCAGGCTCGCCGATACAACTCCAAGGAATTGAAATCTCAGAGTCTGTGTCGCCAGTGTTACCGATGAATGAAGAAAGTCCAGTACATGAGGAACTTACATCCGACCATCCGGAGAAGCCGTTGACCTTTAGACCGGAGTTACCGGAGTCACCGTCTTCAGCCCAGAAGACATAGTCTGCTGCGAATGGCAGAGAGTGGGATACATACCAACTGTCGCCGGTTGTGTCTCCACCTGTACTAGAGTCGATGTATATCTGCAAGTCTGCAGATCCCATGTCGACACCAGTCAGAGCCATGTACAGATTGTTAGCATCCCATGTAGCAAGGAAGTCCTCGCCAGCATCGTCACTTGACATTACACCAGGCATTGCATCATCAGATGGGTTCTTGGTGTTACCATACCACTCTTCCATGTCACCGTCAGGATTCATGTAAGGTGCACGATATGCTGGGGAAACGTATGCTGCTTGAGCACCGTCTGTAGACTGGATAAGTAGACCAACATCTGTTGTTGCAGCACCCTTGTGGGTGATGTCCAGATCTAGTAGGTTACCTTCATGGATTACTGCAGTTGCATCAACTATTAGCTTCTGATTATCAACTGTGTTACCAACAGATGTCACGGTTACATAGGAACCTGCATCAATTTGAGTTGTTACATCAGGCCATGTTACATTCTCAACTGAACCTTCTGCGCCGCCATCTGCCATTAGAGCAGTGTCTGCGTCAGAATTTCCACCGTTCCAGCGGAAGTCAACAGCGTCTGTGTTGAGTCCGTATAGACCAGAGGTGTCCATGTTGGTTGCATCAAAGGTAGATGTTCCGGTTACATACATTGCAGATCCAGAGCTTCCGGCGATTAATTCAGCGCCATTGACTACTACGTCTGTGTCTTCTGCATATACTCCGTAATCTCCACCGGATAGTAGTGCGCCACCCGAAAGGGTTAGCTCGCCACCATACTGCTCTACAGCAGTACCGAATCCGGAAACAGATGTTCCATCTAGTGTGATTTCATCGTTGGAACCAACTACATTGACTCCCACTGATGTGAACCCAGCGCTGCTACCAGAGGTTACAACTATTGATCCATACATCCAGTTGTGGACGCTACAGTGGTAATCGTATGTTCCAGCAGTGCTAAAGGTCTTGGTGAATGTTGAACCAAGGTTCATTATACCACCAGAGGACCATAGTGCATTTCCACCAACATCTGTATCGTTCGATGTGACATCGTGAGGTTCAGTAGTACCACTGTTGTTGTAGTACTCGTTTGCTCTCCAGCGAATTGTGTCGCCTTCCTTGATGTTACTTGTTGATGGAGAGAAAGCATTAGCGTTGACCTGGACAGTCCAGACCTTGCCACCGCTTCCGCCGATTGCATCCAGAGTAGAACCAGAGTCTACTAGGTCACAGCCATCAGTTACGAATGCATTCTCCATTACGCTGATTGTGTTTCCACCGGTGTTAACAACTGATGTACCACAATCTTCAGCCCAAATTCCAACTGCTGCTGGAGCAGTTCGGCCTGTGGTCTGAGATAGATCGTTGTTGGTTACATTAGCGTTGTATCCGTACTGGATACCATCGATAAGGATTCCACCATCTGCATCGATTAGTGTGTTACCATCGATTACACCGTATCCATCCTTTACGTAGATACCAGCCTTTGAAGCATCTCCGGCACCGTTGATTATGTTATCATTGATGTTCCAATCTAGTGCTCCACGCATGTAGATAGCTTCCTGGGAATTGGAGAAGGTGTTACCTTCAATCAATAGGTCGGTAGTTGTTCTATCCTGTGTGTATACACCGTAAGATGGGCTCGAAGAACCACTAAACTCGTTGTTAGTAATCTCTACACCATCCGAATAGGAGTTCAGTGAGAACCAAACATCTATGGTTTCGGAATTGATGAACACATTGTTGTCAATGACTGCATCATCAGCACCCCAGTAAGACTGGTTGTAGTAGTACGAGAAGCCAGTTCTGGTCAAGTACACACCTACACCACAGTTCTTCATGACGTTGTTTGAGATGGTAGTATTTGCACCACCAGCGTTCAAACACATGTCCTGATACGCAACAGATCCAGTGTTAGGCATGGTTCTGAAGTGAGTCATGGTATTGTTCTGGATGTTGAAGAAATCAGCTTCCCAGACATAGTTACCAAAGTTTGACTTGTATCCGAAAGTGGTTACGATTGATGCAAGTCCGGAAATTGTTGAATCCTGTATATCAGGTACAACATCGTTCCATCCATTGTATCCAATCTTGATACCTTGTGCATCGCCGTCATTTACTGCGGTTGAGACCCAATCCGAATTGTGTGCATATAATCGCGCACCGTAAGGGCTGGTAGACCAAATCTGCATGGATTGATAGCTGTTGTAAGATCCTGTGTTCAGGATAGTACTTCCATTCAGGCTTGTATCTGAATCACCATCGATGTACCAATATCCGACGTCGGTCATGATGACCTTGTTGGACATATCTTCAGGTGTAGCACCGTAGTATCCGTATTCCTTCAATCCAGATGAATAGGTTCGAGAACCACCGGTACTCAATCCACTTGCACATGATGCAACATAGGTGAATGACGTCGAAGAGAAACTGTAACAAATTCGTGCATCGACCGTATTGGTCAAAGCCATAGCATGTTGGTTACCAGGGGCGTCAGACAAAGATAGTGTATCAAACGCATATCTAAAGTCACCAGAATTGGATGAAGGTGTAGAATAGCTGTAAGTTCCAACTTTTGCAACTGTAACTGCTTCATACCCAGATAGTGAGATTGCTGTCATTCCAGAACTGTCGACTATCTGTGTAGTGAAGGTCATCTTCAGAGCATCTCCATTAGAGTCTGTAGTTGCGGATCCGGTGATTTCACCATTTCCATTCTTCAGTACGACGTTTGCCCCAGTTACAGCGTTAGAGTCTGCTGTTACTGCAACATCAAGTTGACGCATTCGGTTTAATACACCAGTTCCTGTAACTTCAACTGTTGCAGTATCTACTGTTCCTTCGATGAAATCGACGGTTGAAGAACCACTAATCTTGAAGTCCTTGCTATTTCCAAAGGTACTGTCTGTTAAAGTTAGTTTACCAGATCCACCGGCATCGATTCCAATAGCATTTGTCGCAAGAGTCATGCTATCCCAAGTGATATCCTTGGATGTTGCTGAACCGAACTTGATACCTGCTCCAGCTGAGCTAGCGATGGTACCAGTTAGGTCACCTGCTAGATCTTTGACGTAGTATACACCAGCCAAAGTGGATGCAGAAATATCTACATTCTCTAATGCGACGTTACCAGATGCACCAGCACCTACAAGGATACCGTAGTTTCCTCCAGTTACTGCCAAATCTGTTACTGTTGCTGCACTTGAACCTGTTACTTCGAGACCAGCGTTAAGAGGGCTGGTCACTGTAACATCATCAAATCCTGCAGCAGCCCAAGCGCCACCGATTTCAATACCATTGTCCGCACCGGTGATTGTTCCAGTTGTGAATGCAGGCGTACCTGATTCACGCTGGTATGCACCAAGATCACTAGGATCGTTTCCTGTGCGTGCTAGTACTTCTAGGCGGTCCTGGTAGTTGTCTGCACGGTTGTGCAAGACATCAACATACATTGTTGCTCCAGTAATGTTACCAGCTGAAATATCAACTGATGGGTACGCCAAACGTGCACTGTTTCCAGGCGTGTTGTAGTAGGAGTACGCATAGTCTAGACATACGTTGTAGTATCCCCATAGACCATTGTAACTTTCAGGCATCTCGTAGACACCGCCGAAGTATGCACTTGGTGAGTAGTATCCCCAGTAGTGCATTGGATAGTAGGTATTAGGTGTGTTCTCTGTGTCTTCCCAACGGAAACCGAAGTCACTTGGGTAGTCATTGTAAGAACCACTGTTTGTGTATCCACCGTAGTTAATCAGGTAGTAGAAGTAACTGTAATCATACCACTCTGTGTAACTGTAACCGTAATAGTTACAATGCCACGAAGGAGCGCCACCTGCGCCACCCATTGCACCGTCATAGTATCCTTCATCAGAAGACTGTGTTACGTTCCATGAGTTGCCATTTACATCAGTCAACTCGACGTTCATACGATCGTAGATCATGTAGTACTTCGAAGTTGCATAGTTGTAAGTTGGGTGAGCGTTTCCTCCACCATATACCGAGTTGAATCCAACCTGTAGGTAATCGTCACCGCTTGCTAAGTAAGCGCTCATGTCGATTGCGTAGGTTGTCCATCCAGTGCTCTCTCCGGAGAGAAGAGTACTGCGGTAAATTGTTGGTAGGCTCATTCCACCGTATACATCCACACCGACGTCGTTGTCGGTTAGTGTGAATCCGTTAACAGTAGGTGCTGCATTGTAGGAATAAATTCCGACTGCTGCATTCTTGACAACGATGTTGTCTACTGCACCACCAGATTGCTCGAACATAAGACCAATTCCGGTCTGTCCAGAGTTCATGATTGTTGAATCATCCCAATCTAGAGTTCCACCATTAACGAATACTGTGGCTTCAGTTGCTGCTGCACCTGCGTTACCATAGATCATTGCGGAGTTCATTACAATCAGTGTACCAACATCTAAGTTGATTCCACCAGCTACATCATAGATTACTCCACCATCTAGGGTAAGTACTCCACCATCCATATCCAAATCAAGAGGATATGTTGCAGATGATGCCTTTAGAGTACCAGTATCAGTACTGGTAGATTCTAGAGTTAGTGCTCCACCGCTTGAGATGGTTAGCTTTGGCTTGTTTGTAGCATCAGAAGATACCTTGAAGACATTCTTCATGACAACAGTACAATCATCGATGTTCAGGTCTCCAGTCATAGTGACCTTTCCTTCCCAAGTGAAAGTGTTTGTTCCACCAGATGCGACCGTTCCATCATAGCCCAGTGCTGCTTCTGTGTTTGTTAACAAGTAAGCACAATCCATGTTTGTTCCGTTTAGAGAAACCGGAGCAGGCTCAAGGCGCAACTCGATAGAATCTCCTACTTCGAAACTTCCAGGGTACCAAGAGTCAGTGACCATGGTCTCGTTTTGACCAGATGGACCCCATGCTGCTAGGTTATGATCGGAGTATGTGTCTCCTGCATCGTTACCAGTAAGAACCCAAACACTTGTTTCTCCATTGGAGTCTGTCTTGTGAGTTCCAACTGTAAATAGTGCAGATCCTGCATCAACAGTTGTTGCTTGAACAGTGTGTCCTTGCTTGTATTCCTTAGTTCCAGATGGAAGTAGCTTGAATACCTTAACAGTAGCAAGTCCACCGAAGTAGATTGTTCCACTTGAACCAGAGGTTACATCACAATCGGTTTCAGTCAAACAATCTGTTCCATCTTGGTCGACATCGATTAGAACGATGCGTCCGTTAGTGGAAGCTTGTGCCATATCTCCAGTAAATGCTGAAGGTAGTGTAACGCTTCCTTCACCGATGGTGATTCGAGAGTTACGTGCATAGATTGCATTGTTAGAACCTGTATAGTCGGCATCAACATTTGATAGAATAATGTTGTTTGGTGATGCGGAGTTCGAACAAGAACCGGAGATACCGTCAGTTGTAACATTCGTTACAAAGATATTGTATCCACATCCGGAGACTTGCTGAGCACCAATTGAGATTCCTTCGGTATCCCAGTTTTCACCCATGATTCCATCGCTACTTGGAGAATTGCCAATAATTGCCAATGCTCCAATATCGATATCATCCATTGTTGGTGCTATACGTGTCATTGTCAAATCGCCTGCTGTTAAGCCTGCAATTGATGCACTGGTTCCAGATGGTCCTGCTGATGTAGAGGATGTTCCTCCTGGAGCCATTGCAATATTTGCACTACCCCAGTCAACAGTATCTAGACTCATAGACGATAGAGCATAGATTGATGCACTTCCATAGCCAGATGCGTCCATGTTGTAGACGTATAGGCTAGAATCTGCACCTGCTCCCTCAGCAGCAAGTACAGTTCCGCTCTGTGCAGATGCTGAAGTTGCTGTCAAGTTGCTAATCCAAACGGTTTCAAGATCGACATCAATTAAGTTGACCATTGAATCGGTAATGTCGATGTTCTCCAATACTAGAGAACCACCGGTACTACCTGCGACGTTCATGATTGCTCCACCGGTAGGGTTGCTACCAGAGTTACAATCATCCATTGTACCATCAGTTAGAGTAACTACTGAGTCTTCTGCGAAATTGAAACAAGCATCGCTTGCATCGTTTACTTCGAAGTCAGACATAGTGACTACAGTTCCTGCACCAGATCCATGCTCGAATGCTGTTCCAACATTTGAGAATGTCACATGGTCCATTGTGAAGTTACCAACGTTTGCATTGCTTGAAGGAGAGACGCCGTGGCGGCTTCCTGCTGCAATTGCTGCATCAGTTGTGTTCTTGAAGTCAACATAGGACATTGTGTGGCGGTCATCAGTTCCAGCTGTTGTGCTGCAAGCATCAGTAAATGCTAGACCCTTCCATGTACCATTGTTTTGTCCTTCGAACACTATGTGGTCAGAACTGTTACCAGATGCAGTGAATAGACTACATGAACCATCGAAAGAGAGACCCTTGCCGCTAGCGACTTGGATAACTACTCCTGGCTCGATTGTCAAATCATCTCCAATAGATAGGTAACCTGTGGACGAACTTGGATTGATTCTAATCGGTGAATCGATTAGAGACCAAGTTGTTGGTACTGTGATATCAGCAGATACGTCCGTTCCCTTTCCTTCGAATGGAATCACACGTGTGCGTACTGAACAATCTAGAGCTGTGTTATCATAGCAATAGTAGCTGGAGTAATAGCCCCACCATGGCGCTATGTTTCCAGGCTTACTCATTGAATTACCACTGTATGGTAGAGATGGCATGTTTGTGTACCAGGTTGTGATCGACCTCTCAAGAGAAGTTGAACCATCGTCCTTCAGGTACATGTTACCCATGCGACCAATGTGTACACGGTTCTTCGAGTCAGATCCGTTGTATTCGGTA
>Ga0315322_10001169_pt1 | contig 20102 bp, 13 predicted proteins | sample M110021515metaG_FD_203461 | JGI IMG/M metagenome (GOLD analysis project Ga0315322, IMG submission 203461) | Ammonia-oxidizing marine archaeal communities from Monterey Bay, California, United States - M1 100m 21515 | ecosystem: Environmental > Aquatic > Marine > Intertidal zone | place: USA...
ATTGGGGCATCGACCAGACCAGTTCACCCGAGCAAGTGATTTCGGAAAATTGGCAAAAGATCGTAGGGATAAAATTTGCCGGGAAATGCGCCCCCGATCGACTGGTTGAAAACACTGGTACGCTCTTCATCAAAACCGCCAGCGGGCCCGTTAAGCAGGAGCTCGGGTTTGACAAAAAGAAAATCCTCCAGCGAATCCAAAAGCTCGAGGGGTGCGAATTGGTAAAGGAATTGAAGATCAGCTAAGAGCTCGGGCTCACTCGTGCAAATAGGTTTTCTCCTTGTAGCGCATGGCCACCGGAACGAAAAGCAAGGCGGTAAGGAACATTGCGCCCGCAAAGAAGAGATAATAACTCGGCCCCTCCAATTTGCTCGATCCGTCCTCATTGAGAATGAAGATGTTGACCAAGCTCGTAAACAAGTTGCCCAACGCCACTGAAGCCATGAACAAACCGAAAACCAATGACTTCATGGTACGCGGAGCCTGAGTATAGGAAAACTCAAGACAAGTGACTGAGATCATGACTTCTGCAGAAGTTAACAGCAGATAAGAAAGCAATTGCCAACCAATGTCAGGGGTTTCGCCCAATCCAATCCGATGCTCCAGCCAAGCCGGGATGAGGAATGACGGTACGACGAGAAAAAATCCTATCCCTATTTTTCTTAGGGGCGTAAGGGGAAAGAAACGGTTGATTGCCGGGTAGACAACCCAGGTAAAGAGTGGGATAAGGATTAGAATCAAGGCCGGATTGACTGCCTGGATCTCCGAAGAGCGCCATTCGATGCCGAGAAAGTTTCGATCCATGTTCTCGGCCTGAAAAACCCACTTCGAAGCGGTTTGGTCGAACAAGGCCCAAAACATGGCGACCATGACGTAGATCACCATGAGCTTACCGATGATCTTAAGCCCGTGGGAAGAAAACGTTTCGCTTATGAATTCAGCCCCTCGAGGCGGCAGGTGAGCAAAATCGTTTCTACCTGCCCAAAAGGCAAGCGTGGCAATGAGCATCAGCAATCCGGGAACGCCAAAGGCTATGGACGGGCCGTAAACGTCAAGAAGCCATGGAGTGAGAAGAGTCGATGCGAAGGCTCCCAAGTTTATTGAAAGATAGAACCAGCCATAAACCTTCTCCAATAGTCCTCCGTTCTGTTTGCCGAACTGGTCTCCAACGTGAGCCGAGACGCACCCCTTGATACCACCTGCCCCGATGGCAATAAGAGTAAGCCCGACCACAAGGCCCGACCTAGTCTCGTCCAAAGCAAGAGAAAGGTGACCGAGACAGTAGACGATCGACAGATATATGATGGTCCTGTACTTGCCAAGGAAGGCATCCGCGATGAACGACCCTAGCAAGGGCGTAAAATAAACTGCCATAACGAAAGTATGGATCCAAACCGTGGCCTCGCCCTCGCTCATATAATCGGGCTTTCCTGTGCCATCCATGAGAAATTTCGTCATGAATATGGCGAGTATCGTCTTCATTCCGTAGAATGAAAAGCGCTCCGCCGCTTCGTTGGATATGATGTAGGGAATGCCCGGAGGCATGCGGTCGGTGGAAACGGGTGACGTTCTGTATTCGCTCATGGGTTTAATTTTTCTCGACTTTTTCGATTTCCCGTCGCCTCTCGATCTCCTTGTCCAGATCGCTCATGATGGCAGACTTATCCTCCGAGCGAAGATCGTTTTCGTTGCTTCCTTCAAATGCTTTCTCGCGTGAGACGACTAAGAACCAACCCAAGTTGCCAACGAATCCCAATGCGCAAATCCCTAGCATCCAGGGGTTAAGGGCTTGTCCATCAACTAACTGGCAAACGAACAGGCCCGAAAAAAGAGAGGCGTTAAGCATCGGCAAGAAATGACGGGTACGAATCATTGGGCGCGAGCTTACTGAAGTTCCTTTACATGACCAAGAACTTATTCGTATTTCCTTTTTACATAAGCATATTATCTTGCCATTTCGCCCAGTTTTCAATGGTTTCTACCGATGAGAATATTGAATTCTTTCCTGTGCCTAAGTATTTTTCTCTTTGTATCTTGCGAAAAGGAGAGCGCACCCGCGGAAGACAACAAGCCTAAACCAGCCAAGACTGCTGTCGTCGAGCCCTCCAAGCCAAAACCGCAACCCAAGCCTCAACCCAAACCGGAACCCAAACCGACGCCCAAGCCCCCGGCTCCGCTCCCTGACCCTACCCCCGATCCGAAACCCGTGCAAAAACCCCAGCAACCCGGATTCAGTCGGGAACTTCTGGCCGCAGTAAAAAACTGGACTAAAGTTTCACCGCACGTCTTTCCATTGAAATCCATAAGGATTAACCACGAACTGAACTTCAAGGTTTATACCAAAAGCGGGCAAGAAGTGGGATCCTCTTTCATGCCCGCGGGAAGAGAAGTGGTTGCCGTCGGACTGCAAGGAACCACCCTAACCGTCTCCCCCTCCGTCGGAGCGAGAATGTTCGCCAAGATAAACATTGATCAAACCGACTTCAAGCAAGGCGTGGCCTACCTTTTCGAGCTGCGCAAATGGCAACGCAGAAGGCAGCAGGAGCTTTTGGCCAGTCAAGCCATCGCGAGGCAAAGCGCACCTTCCCGCCCAACCCGATCTCCCACTTCAACCCGACCGGCAACCAAGCCTAAAAATTCAGGAAATAAATCAGATGATTCACTCTTCGAGGACTTGCCGCAACCCGGGGATTATGGTCATGGCAAATTTTGCATTTGTGGAGACTGCCGTAAAAAAAGGTTGGCGCAGACGGGTTCCCTGAAATAAGTTGAACTACTAATACGAAAATGGCTACCTCTGCAAAAAAGAAGAAGAAGAAAAACATACGTGACGTAGAAATCGGCGATCACGTCAGGGAGACCAAGAGCTCCAAAGGAAAAAAGAGGTGTGGAGAAGTCCTCATGATCCTTCAGGACAACCCCGGAGATCCCACCTTGGAATGCGTGGAAGTTCATCCGGACGAACTGACCCCTTTGGAAAAGGGATCGGATGGAATGCGCACCTTCAAGGCAAAGCGCTCCAAGCTGAAGCTGTATACTCCCAGAAAGCAACTTTTCAAGAAGAAGACCTTCGAGAAAGGCGATGTCATTCGGCACAAGCGCGGCGGTTCATTCCGTTATGGGCGTATCGTGTGCTTTGTTCATCCGGATGGCCTCTATTCGACTTCACACGAAGAAGGTTACAACGGCAAAGACTTCCTCGAATGCGTGGAAATCGACAAGAAGCCCGGCCTTTTGCAAAAAATCGGAGTGGATGGCGAGCCCAGCCGCTTTCAGGCTCAAGGGAAGGATAGCAAGATCATGAAAGTCATCACCACGGACTCCAAAGGTGAGGAGACCACCATGCACAAGCTTGATCTTTCTGACGAGGAAGAGGAACTCTGAAACAATTCCTCGGCTTTTTCTAGTCCTCGTTACTGAAAAAGTGATCCAAATCGAATTTCCTGACCCTCACGTTCTTACTTGATTTCGTTTTATAGGCCGGGACGAGAAACCTTTTGCGCTCGCCTCCCTTGTCTTCATAGGAAAACGCGACTTCATCCCTGCTCCACCGGGCAAAACACCATTTTGCATGGTAAGCTTGCAAAATATACGAGACTGCCTCCGCCCGGTTTAGATAATACTCGTTATTTATTTTGCGTACCACGTTTGCCCACTGAACTTACAAAGGTTTGGAGAAAAAGAAAGCCGCATTCTCATGCGGCTTCCCTCGAAAATTCAATCTCTACCGGGCAGATTCAGGAATCGTAGTCACCCTTCTTGATCTTTTGGCAGCTTGCGGTCGAAATTCCAGCGCTTTCCGAAGCTTCCTTTAACGTTTTCCCTCCCAAGATCAGCTCCTTTACATGAGCAACCACTTCCGGAGTGATCTTGGTACGCTTTCCCTTTATACCGAAGCGTTCGTAAAAGGATGCTTTGGCAATGGGCGGAAGTCCGTTCACGTAGCATTCCAAATAATCCACAACTCCGCGAAAGACCTTCCGACCATCCCCCCTGCGATGAAGCTCATGATCTTTCTTGATCATTTCGTAAAGAGCGCTCTGGTCTACTTTCGAAGATTTTTTCGCTTCAATTTTCTTATCAATTTTTTTCTTTAAAGCCTCAAGTTCCTTGATGCTTACATTCTCATCAATATTCATAACTATCAATTAATTAACTGTTGTGTAAAATAATCTTTTCGCAGAACAAACCTATATTGTAAAGTACTATTTTATAATATAAAAGTTCGGTCCATATTTCGATATTGAATAGCCTCTAGCAAATGAGTTTTCTCAATACGTTTTTCGCCCTCTATATCTGCAATTGTGCGCGAAACCTTCAATATCCGGTCATAGGCTCTGGCAGAAAGTGACAGTTCGTTCATGGCCCGGCGCAACATATGCAAATTATCATCAGAAAGTCCGCAAAACTCGCTAATCATTTTATTCGGCATATTTGCATTACAAGTTATTGAATTTCCTTTAAACCTTTCATATTGAATTGCCCTGCATTCTTCCACGCGTGTACGCATGTCCTCAGATGATTCTCCCTTCTTCCTGACCTGCAAATCCTCGACCCTCACTGCAGGAGCCTCAACGTGAATGTCTATCCGGTCAAGCAACGGGCCGCTTACCCGGGCTCGGTATCTTTGGATTTGAGGAATTGAGCACCGGCACTCCCTCGCAGCGTCTCCCAGGTAACCACACGGACAAGGATTCATCGCAGCCACCAACATAAACCGACTGGGGAAGGTAACCTTGCCTGCGCTCCTTGAAATCGTGACTTCTCCATCCTCCAGAGGCTGGCGCAAGACCTCAAGTGCCGACCTCTTGAACTCGGGCAATTCGTCTAGAAAAAGGACCCCGTTGTGTGCGAGCGAGATTTCCCCCGGTCCCGGAATGGTTCCGCCTCCGAGCAAACCGACGTCACTGATCGTATGATGAGGAGCCCGCACGGGTCGGCTCAACGCCCTGCCCTCCCGCATCAACGAATTCCCTCCAGCCGAATACACGTTAAGAATCTCGAGAAACTCGTCCATGCTCGGCTTAGGCAAGATCGAAGGGATTCTCTTGGAAATCATTGATTTGCCCGAACCCGGAGGACCTATCATCAGGAGGTTGTGCCCACCTGCAACCGCAACCTCGACCGCCCGGCGGACATTGGCTTGTCCCTTGACCTCGGAGAAATCGACTCCGTTGGAATATTCATCGCTCAATTGATAGGGACTATCTGATTTTTTCATCGGTTCCTGTTCGGATTCACCGGAAAAGAACGAGACTGCCTGAGCAAGCGAATCCATCGGATAAACGAGTATTCCCTCGACCAAGCACGCCTCCTGCGCCGATTCCCTGGGGAGGACGACTCCCTGTTTCCCCGATTTCGCCGCCAACATAGCCATCGACAACCCGCCGCGAACCTTTCTAGTCTCTCCCGAGAGCCCGAGCTCGCCTGCGATCAGAAAGTCCTTTAGCTTGTCTCCCGGCATTTGTCCCATCGCGGCAAGCAGACAAAGAGCAATCGGCAAGTCAAAGGACGCCCCCTCTTTACGCAAATCTCCGGGAGCCAGGTTGATCGTGACCCGTGTACGGGGTGATGAATACCCTGTATTCGCAAGACTGGAAAGGACCCGGTCGAGGGATTCCTTGACCGCTGCATCGGGAAGCCCCACGAGTAGGCATCTCGGTTCGCCCTTTTCCCCTCCGTTGGCTTCCACGGTGACGGGAAGAGCGTTTACGCCTTGAAGGGTGGCCGAGCAGGTTTCTGCAAGCATTTCGGGAGTTTTTTTGGTTGGGAGGTTGGGAGGGAGGAGGAGAAAGACAAAGAATCAGGGAACGCGGTCCTTGACCAAGGCGGAAATCGAACGGAATTGTTCATGCCGGGCGCTCTTGAGCATGGCATAGAGCAAGCTTTCCAATGGAAGAAGGTGACAACCGAGATTTTCCAGTTTGCGCAGGGCCCATTTTCCGTCTTCCGGTCTGCGACAACCCACACAGTCGGTCAGCACGGTCACGGTCAATCCCCGCCGCACTGCATCGACTGCGCTCAGGTATACGCAAATGGGGGTTTCGATCCCCGCGAGCAACAAGTGATCGATCCCGCCCGCGCTTATCCATTCCTCGAAGTCCGGACAACCGAATGCAGAGAAGCTGTCCTTGGAAAAGGTTGACGATCCGGGGCACGCCTCGAGAACCCCTGCATCCGTTTGACCGAGTTTGTCAGGAACCTGTTCGGTCAGACACAAAGGCACGCTCAAGACGCCCATTGACCGGGCAAAAGTCTTGATTGAATCGACCAGCCTGTCCGCACGCTCGATACCACCCAGCAAACGGGGCTGGGCATCGAGGATCAGACCGGCCAAACCGGCTGAATCCGTATCGGTAACTTTTTCTTCTTCGCACTTTTTCATTTCAACCTGATCGAATTGATGTTTAGGTAAATTGGAAATTCATGCAACAACCTAGTAAACTCGGATCATCTCATTCCTATTTTGGAAAACGAATGAGAATAAGCTTTCTGCTCTGTATCGTGCCATTGCTTTTCCTGTCTTCATGCCGAAAAAAGCACGACCCGGAGAAGATCACGATGAGGCCCCGGATCTTCCTCGAAGGAGCGGCTCCCGTTCCGGTCTTCGACGAGTACGACTTGATGCAGGTCCAACTCGGGACCGTCGACAATATCATGACGGAAAACCCGAACGACCGGATGTTCGCCCTTTGGTTCTCGTTCGATCGCCGCGGAGCAATGGACCTGCAGAAGGAAACGGTGCGCAACGTGGGCAAGCGCCTTCACCTTGTGATCGGAGGAGAGATCATAGGCGTCCATCCGATCGAAGGGGGTATTACCAACGGAGTTCTCCCCTTCGTCCTCTCTTCGAACATGCCTCAGGAAAATGCGGTTTTTCTCTTTAACGAACTCAACACCTCCCTCATGCACATACGGGCCGAATTTCTGGCCAAGAAAGGCTAGGCGTGAGCTTTTTCACGATTACCAGAGCCACCTTATTCCTCTCCCCTCTCCTTCTCGCCCTACCCCTTAGAGGAAAACCGAACTTCCAACTTTCCTGGCCCACGCCCAACCCCGCCTTCGCAAAAGGGATGGGGTACTCCGCCTTTTTACAGAAAACCGGGCCCGACAAAGCCTTTTCCTCCGGGGCCTTCGGATGCGTGCGCAACAATGGATTCAAGTTTCACGAAGGGCTCGACCTTTATCCCGTCAAACGGGACGGACGTGGACGGGCGGACGACAAGGTATTCTCAGCCATGGAAGGGGTCATCCGTCACCTCAACGCGACGTCCGGATACAGCGCCTACGGGAAATACCTCGTTCTCGAGCACACCACGCTCAACCCACCCCTCTATTCCCTTTACGCTCACCTTGCATCGGTTGAGGCCGGGCTGAAAGTCGGTTCATCCGTGCGGGTTGCCCAAGTTCTGGGCAAAATGGGGAACACCGCAAGTTACCGAATTCCGCTCGACCGGTCCCACCTGCACTTCGAGATCGGTTTGCGCCTGACCGACGACTTCCAGCGCTGGTACGACAAGAAACCATACACCACCAAGAACCGGCACGGCAACTTCAGCGGATTCAACCTGGTGGGGATCGACCCTCTGCCCTTCTATTCCGAATACCAGAAGAAATCCTTCTCCTCCCCGCTCGAATACCTCCGTTCCCTGCCCGTCGCGGCCAAGGTACGCGTCCGGTCCACCCGTACGCCCGATTTCGTTCGTCGCTATCCCTCCCTCTGCAAGGCTCCTCCCAAGGGAACGGGCGTAAGCGCTTGGGACTGCTCCTTCGGCCCCTTCGGAATACCGGTCCGGATCGAACCGGCCACCCAACCCATGGCATCCAAAAGCGCCAAGTATCAAGTTCTCAGCATTGACTACGCGACCCAGCAAAAGCCCTGTCGCAAACTGGTCGTGAAAAAAGGAAGCTCGCTCGTCCCCGCCGAGCAACTGCTCGTCTACCTTGAACTGCTCTTCGGAATCTGATCCATCCGGTCTCCTCAACGTCGCCTGTTTCGTAACCTCCCACGGATTCGGGCATGCCACCCGTACCGTTGCCGTCCTTCAAGCCCTTGCCAGAAGTAGCCCCGGGCTAAGCGTCAACGTATTCAGCACCCTGCCTGAATGGTTTTGGACGGAAAACCTGTCTCCTGACGTCTCTTTTCGGGCGCACCGGCTCGAAACCGACGTCGGACTCGTCCAGCAAACCCCCTTCGAGCACGACCTCGAGCTAACCATTGCCCGTCTCGGAAGCTTCCTTGCCTTCCAGGACGAGGGTCTCGAAAACGCCCGGAACGTTCTGCGCAAATCGGAAACCGATCTGATTCTATGCGACGTTTCTCCGCTCGGGCTTGCTCTAGGCAAGGAACTAGGCATACCCAGCATCCTCGTGGAAAACTTTACCTGGGACTGGATATACGGAGGGTATCTGGAGGCGGATTCCCGATTCGGGCCGTGTATCGAGCAACTTGGGGAACTCTTCCGGTCCGCCGCCCTGCGGATTCAGACCGAGCCCCTTTGCGAAAGATTGCAAGAACATCCGCTCGTCCCTCCCATCTTCCGGGAATTCGAGCAATCCCCCGAAAGGATCCTTGAGCGGCTCGATCTGCCCGCCGGAAGTCGCTACCTGTTGGTCACCACCGGAGGAATCCCTCAGGAGTATTCATTCCTTGAGCAACTCAAGGGGCGCAAAGACGTCCATTTCGTGGTCACGGGAAGCTTTTCCCAACTCGAACGCGAGGAAAACCTGACTTTGCTCCCTCACCGGTCCGGCTTTCACTTTCCCGACCTCGTAAGGGGATCCTGCGGAGTCGTGGGCAAGGTGGGATACGGGACCGTGGCGGAAACCTGGGGAGCCCGGGTCCCCCTCTTTGCCGTTTACCGTGATAACTTCAGAGAATCGGGCCGGATCCGGACCTTTGTCGAGAAGAACCTGCCCCACCTGGAAGCCACCGAAACCGATTTTCTGAACGGGTCATGGATCGATCGGATCGACGAACTTATCGCCCTTTCTTCGGTTGATGGCGAGAATCCGACCAACGGGGCAAAAGAAGCCGCCCAATTGATTCAAGGGCTCCTCAAAAGCACTCCATTGGAAAATCCGTAGAATTTCTCCGGCCAACATCCCGGAAAGGCTCAAAGCGCTACCCTACAGTCATTTACAAAACTATACGCAGCCCCCAAAAAACTCACGGCTGAAAAACCTCATAGAATGAGGGAAATAATGCTTTAAAAAGGGTATTAAACCATCGACTTGCGCTAATACCATTATAGTGTAACGAGCCTAGGTTCGGACGGGTGCGCCTCAACGGTTCTTGGCCTCTCGCAAAAACAAACTTTATCAGATCATGAAAACATCAAAATTCATCCTTCCCCTTATCCTTATCCTAAGTGCGCTCGTTGGCCGAGCGGCCGAGCAGGACAACTGGTATCTAGCCAAGGAATGGAGCGTAACCGAATCCCGAGGGGTTTATTACGACCACAATTCGACAACCGGAGCCGGCAGGATTTTCGTGGGCCGTGGCAGCGTATGGGACGCGACCGGACGGGACATCAAGATATACGATACGAACGGCACCTTGCTACAGGCCTTCGGAAATGGAAATTTCATGGACATGACCATCGATGGAAACGGTACCCTCTACACCGTTTCGCACAACCGGGTAGTCGCGTACAGCAAATCTCCCGGCCGAGTGGTCAGTGTGAACGTCGATGCCCCTGGAAGTAACCTGTACAAGCATTGGGGCAGTCATAACTACACCATGGAGTTTTCCGGAGGAGGAGGCTCGGGAACCAGCGCTCTCGCCATTTTGGAAGAGAACTCGACCGATACGGACTCATACAACAAATTTGCAACCTCCGTTAACCTTCTCGAAAGCGGCTCCGGTTACGTCTCCGAACCCAACGCCACCATTCGTAGTGACATGCCCAGGGTTACCGGGACGGTCGATCCGGTCTTTACCGCCGTAATCGGGACCGGTTGGGGCGAGGATTGGTCAACCAGTGGGTTTTCCAAAGCACAGGCCATCGCGATCAGTCCGAACACCGGAGATCTTTTCGTTGCCGATGCTCAAAACAAGAAAATCGTGGTATTGGATCGAAACGGTTCGATCAAGAGAGAATTCGGATCCAGCGGAAGCTCGCCCGGACAATTAAACTTCAGCTACAGCTCGCAAAGGTGCGATTTGGCTTTTCTTTCAAACGGGAACCTGGCGGTGACCGATCAAAGTTATCTGCATTTTTTCAAGGAAGACGGAACCTTCATCAGCCGGACGAATCTCACTAGGTACAGACTCTCCGTCGCAAAGGACGGAACCATGCTTTCCTATGGTTACCTGAGGGATGAAGAGGGCAACTCGATCACCTCGACTCCTTTCCAAAACAATTCAAACTACAACTACACCTTCAGCCCGCAAGGTGACGTGATCGAATCAACGGGTTCTCTTGTTCGGATTTGGAAAAGGGCCTTCCGTACCAAAGGCATGATCAAGAGCAACGCCATTCCCCAACCGACCATCCGAGCCATCTCTCAACGGGCCGGAACCAATGTCATGGATTTCGATTTTGAAATCATCGATCCGGACGACGTTAACGTTACCGTCGGGATCATCGCTCATTGCGGGAGCGATCTGGTCGTTCCCCAAGCCTGGATCGATGGAACAGGGAGCAAGATCGGAACCCCCATTGCCACGAACCAAATTCATCGCATGTCGTGGGACGTCAAACAGGATTGGCCCACCAACACCGGCATCATCAAGTTTGAAATTCTCTGCCAGGATGCGAATCGTTCCAAACCGGTCGACCTGCACTTTCTCACTCTTCCCTTCTCCGACGGCAACATGACTATCACCCGTTCTGCGCTCAACGACGATGCGTTTAAGAATTATGCGAAATTTTTGCTCGCAACCGGACAGGCTCAGTTCGAGAGCAATGTCTCGAATGCGGTGGTCATTCCTGCCGTGGATTCGAATGCCTCCCAGATCTTCACCTTTAGCAATGCCGGCGCATTAGGAAGAAACGGTCCTTCGGCCTCTCAATTGATCGCCGAATACAACGGTACGAATTTGGAAGGAAACGTAGCCACCGGTTTTCAATCCGGATATCAGAAATGGACGGTCCCCGCGACCGGGACTTACGTGATTGAGGCGACAGGGGCCCGAGGGGGGATTCAGCCGCAATACCCCACTCAATTTGGACGGGGCGCCTTCGTAAGAGGAGAATTCAACCTGACCGCCGGCCAAGAGCTTACTATCGTAGTGGGTCAAGCCGGTGGGGACAATCCGACCCATGACGGAGGCACGGGAGGTGGTGGAGGAAGTTTCGTCATTGCCGACACAAACAACACACCGCTCATCATTGCCGGTGGTGGTGGTGGTCAGGGAGGCGATACCCATGCTCAAAACGCTCTTCTTTCCTCGAGTGGAGGAAATGGATACAGCAATGAACAAGGTGGATCTAACGGATCCGGAGGGCAAGGAAACATTGGTGGTGGTGGTGGGTTCGACGGAAACGGAAGCGGAAATCACTTCGGCGCATCCTTCCAATTTGGATCAACCGGAGGCAACGGGAACGTAAAAGGCGGATTCGGAGGCGGAGGCGGTGTGAATGGCGGAAGTTCTGACCCCGGTGGCGGGGGTGGCGGATATTCAGGAGGAGCAGGCTCGAATAGTGAACGCGGAGGTGGAGGCGGATCTTTCAATTCCGGAACCAATCCATTCAACTTCGACGGAATCGGTGAAGCCCATGGATCGGTCAGAATATTTGGCGGTCAAGGAGTGAACCCCGGTGTTCCCGAATATAAAATTCTTACGGAAAGTTGGGCCCCCACGGAAAGTGGCAAAAGTATTTTACTGAAAGCCCTCGGTTCGGGCTATCGATTTGCCACGGCTGAGGAAGTGACCAAGGCCCGGGAAGCGGCTACGCCAGGGAGCGTCAACAATTGGCCCGCCACCTTTCAGGTAAAACCGAGAAACCTGCCCGGAAGCGTGAACGAATATGGATTCGACGTGCAAACCACCACCGGCACTTGGATCATCAGGGAGTAGAAAGGAAGCCCGAGCTTTTTCGAACCCGAACCAGGAAACCAAACCAATCCAGTGAGCCCAAAACACATGCGGAAAAACCCAAAAAAACCATTCCTTTGGTTATGCGGTTTATTCCTGTGTCTACCCCTTCCGGTCCTCGGCGCTCTCTTTCAAGTCGATCAGGTTTCCGAACCTGCGGGCTTTTTATCCCAAAGCTCGGCAGTTGAAGAAGGCAGTTCCCTTCTCAGCCTCAACCCCTCTCTTGTATCAAGCGGCTACACCTTCGGGTACTGGACCATAGACGGGGTCAGGCAAACCGCTCCGGACGGAAGATCGCTTACCCGCGTTTCCAGCGTGATCAATGCCGCCTCCACCTACAAGGCTCACTACTTTCAATCCAATGCCGACACTGACTCCGACGGGGTTTTGGACTGGTACGAGTACCGCATGTTCGGAGACCTCTCCCGTCAACCTAGCGACGATTCCGACGGGGACGGATATTCCAACCTGAGGGAAAGCGAACTCGGGCAGGACGCTTTGATTCCGGACGAAGTTAAAGGAGGTGGAATCGCCGGACGCCTGTCCACAGGATTCGTCTATGCGGATAACACCATGCTTCTGGCCACGGTGAAAAGCAACCCCTCGGGCTTCGTGAGCGAAACGAGCAATTTCCTCGAGCAGAATGCATCCCTTTCCACCGTCAACCTTCATGGCGCAACCAATAGCTATCACTTTGCCTACTGGACGGTCAACGGGGTCAGGCAATCCGCCCCCACTGGGGTTTCCAGCAGCAAAGTCCAGATCAACGTACAAACGACCACGGAAGTCGTCGCGCACTACGTCCCCAGCAATCAGGATAACGACGGGGACGGCGTGATGGACTGGTTTGAGCTTTATCAATTCGGCAACTTGAATTCCGGACCCTCCGACGATTCCGACGGCGACGGATACAGCAACAAGCGCGAAGGCGAACTCGGGCAGGAAGCGACCATCGTGGACGAGGTGGAAAACGGTGGGATCGCAGGGCGCTTGTCCACCGGATTCGTTTATGCGGACACCTCCATGGTCTTGACCAGAGTGACCAGCGACCCTCCCGGATACGTAACCAACACCAGCAACTTCCTTGAAATCAACGCCACCCTGAGCACCCAGAATTTGCATGGGGCGAGCAATGGCTATCACTTTGCCTATTGGGCGGTCAACGGGGTCAGGCAGAGCGGACCGACCGGTGTGTCGAGCAGCACAGTCGACTGGAAGGCATCGGAAACCACGGACATCGTCGCGCATTACGTGCCTAGCAATCAGGATAACGACGGGGACGGCATCATGGACTGGGCCGAACTCTATCAATTCGGAAACTTGAATTCCGGACCCACCGACGATTTCGATGGGGACGGATACTCGGACAAGATCGAAGGCGAACTTGGCCAGGAAGCCACGATATTCGATGCGGTAGAAGGTGGCGGAATTGCCAGCAGGCTATCCGTAGGGGCTCTTTATTTCATGCAGGTCAACAACTCTCCCGACGGCTTGGATCTCAACGATACGATCGTCCATGCGAACAAGGCTCCCGGAGAACAGGTCGGGATATTCCAACCTAGCGACCCGGACGTTTCGAACGGGAATGGGCAATTCGTTCTTTCCCTGCTCGAAGGCAACGGATCGACCGACCGGGACAAGTTTTCCATTTCCGGAATGAATCTCCTGACCACTTCGACCTTGGGGGCGGGCAACTATTCGATCAGCGTACGGGTAAGCGACGAGGAAAATGCATCCCTGGACAAGAACTTCACCATCACCGCCATACACGACCCTGGCAAAGACGACGACGGAGACGGCCTTACCTATGCTCAGGAACAAGCCCTCGGGACCAGTGACGGGCAAACCGATTCCGACGGGGACGGCTTTTCCGATGCCTTCGAGTTCGCGTATGATTACGACCCAGCCAGTTCGCAATCCCGTCCCAACTCCGCTCCCGTTGCGATCGACCTGAACGGATCGACCCTTTCGGAGAACCAACCTGCCGGAACCATCGTGGGCGAATTCAACGCCACCGACCCGGATGCCAACGCCACCTTCGTCTTTTCCCTGCTCAGCGGCGCCCACCTGTTCAACCTCGACACCAACGGAACCTTGCGAACGCTCGTCCCCTTTGACTACGAGACCAACGCGACAGACCATCCCATTACCGTCCGGGTGACCGACGAGCATAACGCATCGCTCGATGGCAACTTCACGATCGCCCTGCTCAACCAAGTCGAAGACCTCGACGGAGATGGTACGGAAGATCACTTTGATAGCGATGATGACGGGGACGGATTTCCCGACGCCGGGGAACTTGCCTACGGATCGGATCCTCGCAACCCGCAATCCGTGCCCAATTCCGCACCCGTCTCGCTCGATCTCAACGGCTCGACCATTTTGGAAAACCAACCCGCCGGCACGCTCGTCGGCCTTTTGCTGGCCACCGATCCCGACGTCAACGCCACCCTCTCCTTCTCTCTTGTCGATGGCAACGGCTCGCGTGACAACCGGTTCTTCCGTATCGACGGAGCCAACCTTCGCACCCTTTCCGTTTTCGATTACGAAGCCGACGCCCAGCCCCCCGAAAACTCCGTTCCCGGCCCCGACTTCCCGGGCGCCCGACCGGAGAGCAACTCCACCCATTTCACTGACGAAGGGAATGCGACTCGCCGGATGGGCGGATCTCTCGGTATGGAAAATCAGCCCACCCGTTTCCATGTCCGCATCCGGGTGACCGACGAGCATAACGCCTCGCTCGAAAGAACCTTCGTGATCGACCTGCTCAACCAGATCGAGGATTTCGACGGAGACGGGATCGAGGATGCCTTTGACACCGACGACGTCATCTACCTGATGCCCCAGATCGGGTCCATCACCGTCACCCTCTCCGAAAACGGACGGGCCTCCTTCTCCGCCGGTTTCACGCAAAACCCCGAATTCGCCACCCCCGCCTTTGCCTTCGAGCTCTCCGCAGACGCTGATTTCAACCGTACCCTGCGCAACGTCTCCGGTCTGGTGGAAAACGACCGGATTCACGGCTCTCTGTACGACTTGCAACCCGGAAGCGCCTATCACGTCCGCATCCTCGCCACCCACCGGGCCAAGACCATGCATGGCGAAAGTACCCGATTCGAGACCGCTCCCGAGCGCAAGCTCTGGTGGGAAAGCGCCCGAAAGGAAAACGGTTCCTGGCGGACCTCTCCCTGGCTCGGCTCCTTTCTGCCCGATGCGAGCGGATGGATCTATCATTCCGAAATGGACTGGCTGTACGTCCAAGCCGGTCCGGAAGGCGACCTCTGGCTCTGGCAACCCAAACTGGGTTGGCTATGGACCGCCCGAGACGTCTTTCCGCACCTTTACGGCCACCAGATTTCCGATTGGTACTACTTCCTCAAGAAGGAAGACGGCACTCCCTGGTTTTACGATTATTCGACCGAATCCGTCCAAGCGGGCAAATAAGCGTACGGGCAACTAAGATAAACCGAGTGTTTTTCCTGTAAAAGTCGTTATTAATTAGCTTCTTGCGCCAAATTTAAATTAGGATAATGTAAAGGGATCAAAAAAAGCCTCCATGGCTAAGATTTCCAACAGTCTCATGAAACCTATCTCTCTTACCATCAAGGGTTTACCCATATTTGCGCTATGTTTTTCAGCTCTTGCCAGCGCAATGGCTGACGCGACCTACACTTTTACCAATGCCGGCGCCACCGGTCGGGAAGGTCCCACCCAGTCCCAGATCAACACCAACTACTCGGGCACCAACCTACAGGGGAACGTCACGATCAACACCCAGGGCATTCAGGAATGGACCGTGCCGGCAACCGGAACTTACAGAATTGAAGTTTGGGGGGCGAAGGGAGGGAATGGCACCAATCCCCATGCTTCCGGAATCGGACACAACACCCCAGGCAAAGGAGCCTACCTAGCGGGCAATTTCGTTCTCACCAGCGGAGACTTGATCAAAATCTTGGTAGGACAAACTGGAGAGTCAGCCATCGGTGATGGAGGTGGGGGCGGGGGCGGCGGAACCTTCGTCGTAAAAGGATCGAGCACCCCCCTCATTGTTGCTGGTGGCGGAGGCGGAGGTGGGGGACGCCCCAATCAACATGGCGTGAATGCAAGTTTGTCAACTTCCGGAACCCAATCAGCGAACAACTCAGGTACCCCTGGACAATCAGGTCAGGGAGGTTCCGGAGGCGGAGAGCAATGGGGTAGCGGCGGGGGTGGAGGGTTCCTTGGTGATGGAGGAAACGGAGGTAATCCGGCAACAGGCGGCCTTTCCTTTTCCAATGGAGGGCCAGGGGGGCAGAAAAAGTCGAATTATCCCGCCCTCGGAGGCTTTGGGGGTGGCGGTGGGGTTGCCTATTCAGGGGGCGGAGGCGGTGGCTATTCCGGAGGAGCCGGTGGCCCCAATGGCGAACCATACCCGGCAGGAGGCGGTGGCGGATCCTACAATTCAGGGACCGAGCAGAACAGCACCGCAGGCCTTAACTCAGGTCACGGACAGGTAGTCATTACCATGGTCGGCAGTCCCGCCTTCGATCTCAATGCCACCGCGCTCTCGATTGCCGAGAATCAGTCCGCCGGAACGGTAGTGGGAGCAATTAACGCAATCGATTCGGACGACAATTTCACCTTCGACGTTTCCGCGCACACTTCCCAAGCCGACTCCGCTGATACGGGCGGGGGCGTAAACGTCGCTTTCCTAGTCAACGGCTCATGGACTTCCGGCGAGTCCTTCTTTACGACTTCGAGTAAGGGAGACGTCGAAACCAAGACCTTCACCACCGTAGCGAAGCCGACCAAGCTCAAGTTCACCGCTGGCTCGAACGATGCCTGGGGATGCTGGAAGATCGTCTTTGCCGGGAAAACCATTTTGCAAAACCCAAACGGCTCCGCCGGTTCCGCTTCCGGAACGGCTCCCTACTGGGTGGACGGGGACAACGATGCCGGGATGCCCACCACGCAGGTACATATCTTTCCTTCCCAAAGCCATGTCTTTTCGCTAGTCGACGGAAACGGATCGACGGGCAATGCCCTCTTCACCCTCGAAACCAACGGTACCCTCAAGACCGCGGCCAGCCTAGACTACGAGGCAAACGCTTCGCACTCCATACGGGTCCGCGCAACCGACGAGCTCAACGCATCGGTTGAAAAGTCCTTTTCGGTCAGCGTGACCGACGACACCAGCGAGAGTTCCCTCCCCCAAGGAACCACTTACACTTTCACAAATGCCGGCGCCACCGGACGGGAAGGCCCCACCCAGTCCCAGATTGATGCCAATTACTCCGGAACCAACTTGGCCAACGCCGTAACCATCAACACCCGGGGCATTCAGGAATGGACCGTGCCGGCCGACGGCAACTACACGATTGAAGCCTGGGGCGCGGCCGGCGGAAACTCTTCCCTAGCCAACAACTCAATCGGTGGTAAAGGAGCGATGCTTAGAGGAACCTTCGAACTTACGAAGGATGAGGTCATCAAGGTCTTGGTTGGACAGGTCGGGGAAGATTCCTCCGAAACCGTATCCGGAAAGTCAGCCGGTGGAGGCGGGGGCAGTTTCGTAATCCGCTCACCCCACAGCTCGGCGCTCAACTCCATTCTAGTCATCGCCGGGGGCGGAGGCGGATCCGGTTTCGATTCTTCTCATCAGAACAACTCGAATGGCGATGGCGGTTCTTCATCCAATGCCGGTACGGTCGGCAAAGGAACCAGCCCTGGAAATGCCGGAACCTCAGGGAACGCCGGTGGACAATCTACCAGCTCAGGTACTGCGGGAGGCGCAGGCTACCTGCAGAACTCTCAACCATTCACCAATTGGGCGACGGCCGCATCAAGCTTTCTCAATGGCGGAGCCGGTTCCGACCAAACCGGTCGAAACTCGGGAAGCACGACCTTGTTTGGCGGAGACGGAGGATTTGGAAGCGGAGGAGCCGGCGCCTACGGAGGCGGGGGCGGGGGCGGTTTCTCGGGCGGAGGAAGTGGCCACTACGGCTCCGGAGCAGATTACGGAGGCGGCGGGGGCGGTTCCTACAATTCCGGAACCGACCAGAACAACACCGCAGGCGCCAACGCCGGCCACGGCCGGGTCGTCATCCAGTATCTCGGCTCATCGAGCTCGCCACTCGATATCGGACTGGTTGCCTGGTATCCTCTCGATGGGAACGGTATGGATCACTCCCCAACTGCAAACCACGCAACGGTCAACGGGACGACTCCGACCGCCGACCGACACGGGGTAGCGGGCAAAGCCCTTCTTTTTGACGGTGCAGGTTCAAACCATTACCTGGAAGCTGCGTTCAACCAAGCCCTTTCTTCAACCGCGATTAGCTATTCGGTCTGGGCCAAGCCCAGTTCAACCACCAGCAACTACGGCTGTCCGATCATGTTCAGGGCCGACGGTCGGGGATTCAACCTCTACAAAATGCCTGACAACACCTGGTCACACTGGACCGGCAACGGTGGCTGGCAAAAGTTCCATGCTCAGGCCATTAGCCTGAATTGGACGGCCCTGGCCTTTACCCACGACGGAACCACTGGAAAAGCGTACCAGAACGGAGTTTTGGTCGTCTCATACAACAAAGCCTATCTCCCCGCCCAGTCCGGATCACTGAAAATAGGAGCAGGCGCCGGTTCGAACGGTCCGACTTATTTTTTCAAGGGTGCGATTGACGAGGTGCGCATCTGGAACCGGGCCCTATCCGCTGAAGAAATCTCCAGTCTCTACACGATGGAAAAACCTGCCAATTCAGCGCCGACCGACCTAAACTCGACGGCCGCCCTCGCCTTTTCCGAGAACCAGCCCGCAGGAACCATCGTAGGCGATTTCAACGCCACCGATCCGGATGCCAACGCCACCCTCTCCTTCTCTCTTCTGAATGGAGCCAACCTATTCAGCCTGGATACCAACGGTACGCTGAGGACCCTGCACTCCCTCGATTACGAGACCAACTCAACCTCCTATGCCATCTCGGTTCGGGTGACCGACCAGCACAACACATCGCTCGATGGCAACTTCACGGTCTCCCTGCTCAACCAGGTCGAGGACCTCGACGGGGATGGGACAGAGGACCATTACGATTCCGATGATGACGGAGACGGATTCTCCGACGCGATCGAGATCGCTTACGGTTCCGACCCACGCGATTCCAATTCGGTCGCCAACGCCGCCCCCTACGCCCTCGGTCTCAACGATTCGAACTTTTCCGAGAACCAGCCCGCCGGAACCATCGTAGGAGAGTTCAACGCCACCGATCCGGATGCCAACGCCTCCCTCTCGTTCTCCCTGCTCAGTGGCTCCAACCTCTTCGGCCTGGATGCCAACGGTACGCTCCGGGCTCTTCACTCCCTCGACTACGAGACCAACTCAACGTCCTATGCCATCTCGGTTCGGGTGACCGACCAGCACAACGCATCACTCGATGGCAACTTCACCATATCCCTGCTCAACCAAGTCGAGGACCTCGACGGGGACGGTACGGAAGATCATTATGATACTGACGACGACGGGGACGGCTTCTCCGACTCCGTGGAAACGGCCTACGGCTCCGACCCACGCGACCCGAACTCCGTCGCCAACGCCGCTCCCAGTGCATTCGGCCTTAACGATTCGAACGTTTCCGAGAACCAGCCCGCCGGAACCATCGTAGGAGATTTCAACGCCACCGATCCGGATGCCAACCCCACCCTCTCGTTCTCCCTCCTCGGCGGCGCCAACCTGTTCAGCCTGGATGCCAACGGTACGCTCCGGACCCTCCACTCCCTCGACTACGAGACCAATGCATCATCCTATGCCATCTCGGTGCGCGTGACTGACCAGCACAACGCATCGCTTGATCGCAACTTCACCATATCTCTGGTTAACCAGATCGAGGATTTCGACGGGGACGGCGCGGAAGATCACTTTGATAACGATGACGACGGGGACGGTTTCTCCGACGCCACCGAGATCGCTTACGGATCCAACCCGCGCAATGCGCAATCCCTCGCCAACTCCGCTCCCGCCACGCTCGATCTGAACGGCTCGACCATCTTGGAGAACCAGCCCGCCGGCACGCTCGTGGGGAATCTTCTT